>Ga0307517_10012827_pt1 | contig 11450 bp, 7 predicted proteins | sample 23_EM_MG_FD_194515 | JGI IMG/M metagenome (GOLD analysis project Ga0307517, IMG submission 194515) | Populus trichocarpa ectomycorrhiza microbial communities from riparian zone in the Pacific Northwest, United States - 23_EM | ecosystem: Host-associated > Plants > Roots > Unclassified | place... | reverse complement strand
TTCTTACAATTGCACCCATCAAGGACGATTCTGGCAAAGTCCTCAAATTCATTGGGTAATTACTTTCTTTTCTTTTCTTAAATTATCCTATATCGTCGTAATCATCAAAAGTGACATCCCATATCCATGAGGTTTTAGATTTATCATTTTTTTAATATGTTTTCGAGATCACCACACAAGTGAAAGCACGCGCATGAAATATGAGGGTTATATGCTCAGGAAAAAATATGAGTTCACTCAGTCAAATCGTGACGACTCAGACAGGTTAAGTAGTAGTGAACTGATTTAATCAAAACTTAATTTGATTTATTTTAAAAAAATAATATTCCCTTTTAACTTTACTTTTAGAAAAAATAAAATAATATTTTTTTTATCGAGTTTAATATTCAACCTTGGCACATGTTCTAGCTTTAAGCTTTGTCGTTCAACAAGGGTTTAATAAAACACATGGCAATGGTAGATCTAGAATTTAGGAGCATGGTTGTATCCCACACACGCAACATGATAAGTAAGGAGGAGAAAAGGAAGAAGAAATGCCCCGTGCACCGTCCCATCCCGTGAGAATAAGATGCCCAACCCAATAATTCAAATTGTTTTTGATGTGCCAACTGGGGTTTTAGCTAGCCATACTCTTAATGGCCACCTGCTACTGAGATTCAATGCTTGACAGTGATGGACTCTGGACCCCTTTGATGGGGGGAAGAGCATGGTCTGAAAATGAAAATTAGAGGGGAGAATATATGACAATTAATTTAAAATGGTAGATATATCTATCATCTTGCTAGTTTACATGTTCTTATGTCTGCTTATTAATTGGCAGAATGCTAGTGGAGGTTAGCAAGCATACTGAGGGGTCCAAGGATAAGACCTTGCGTCCCAATGGATTGCCTGGATCCTTGATCCGATATGACGGTACTCTAAGCTTCTTATCTCCCTTCAATTATTATTACTGTTCATTCGACTATATGTCACGCAATTATTGTTGATCTTACTTCAGTGGCTAGCATTGGACGTGACATGGAGTAGGATTCATGGCCTCTTCAGATAATGACAATAAACTTTTTCTTTTTTTCTCCCTTTTCTTGGGATTTTGAAAGGAAGGTTAAAACCCTATTCTGTGTTTTAGCTGACATCCATAGACTATTTAACTTCCTAAAGTAGATTTTGTTTCGGTATCATGAGGGAGCCAATCTTAGCTTCTTGTTGTTTAGCTTGATGATTAATTGACTGCAAAAGCAACTCTCTTCTTTTTTTAGGAGAGGAGTTGCCTTTGCAGTCAAGTAATCATCAAGCTAAATACCATACCTGAGGACTGAGGTAGAAGGAAAAGATTTAGAAGATTATGATAAAATCTTAGCATTACATTCAAGTCTCAAAAACTAAAGACATGCAAATTGCTGCAACATCGAATGAAACAAGACACCTATTTATGTTCTTAAATGGTTTTGAGGTTCGCTGCTATCGAACTGATAGGAGGCCTTCAGGTAGAGCAGTCATACTGCTGCTGTTACGTACATGAGTAAAAAATAGAGTAGTCCCTGTATGCAACCAATTCTGTTTTCTAGACGGCAAAAATAGCTTCCATTTTATTTCCCGAGCTCGTTAGTGAACCGTCCAACACGAGTAAATTTGCTGCAACTACTGGAGCAGCTCGGCAGACTAACTATTCTCCACGTGATAACTAATATAAAACCTGTTCATTTTGAGTTTTTGATGAAATATCGAAAAAATATGGTTGAGTTGCGCAAATGCAACAAAGTTGTTGGCTCCTTAACAAATGGCATTTGAAAGTATAAACTGATACACAAATAAGCAGATAACTTATTGTATGATTTACCTTTTCTTTTCATTTGATTAGGTAGCTCAATTTTTTTGTCTTACGTACATTTGAGCTACACCAATATCTTGCTTTGCAGCACGTCAAAAAGAAATGGCTACAAGTTCTGTAACAGAACTTGTTCAAGCAGTGAACAGACCCCGTGCACTCAGTGAATCAACCAATCGTCCGTTGATGAGAAAATCAGAAGGTGGTGGAGAAGGGGAAAGAAAAGGAGCTATAGGAAGGCGAAACTCGGAGAATGTGGCTCCAAATAGACGGAATTCTCACGGGGGTACTCGAAACTCAATGCAACGTATCAGTGAGTTGCCGGAAAAGAAACCAAGAAAATCTAGCCGCCTTTCTTTCATGGGGTATAACTGCTTTTTGATGGCCATTGTAGCAGTAGACACCAGCATGCGATTCGTTCTTTTTTTTTTTTTTGGTTGGCATATCTTCCTATTCTACTATTTGACATATATTGTTTGGTAATTCGATTTAGTCTCATGAGAAAAAGTACACATTCCAATGATGAGAGCTTTGACGTTGGAATTACTCTCGATGATGATTTTGAGAGTGATGACGACGATGATGACGCAAGGCTTGATAGCCTTGATGACAAGGTGAGGAAGAAGGAAATGAGAAAGGGTATTGATCTCGCTACCACTCTTGAACGTATAGAGAAAAACTTTGTCATCACTGATCCAAGGCTGCCTGATAATCCCATTGTAAGATTCTTACTTCAACAAGATACATCTATTTTGCCTTTATGTTATTCATTCTGAATGATGTAGTAGGAAACTGAGATGTATAAATTTCCTAACTGTTTAAAATTTTCAGATATTTGCCTCTGATAGCTTCTTAGAGCTTACAGAGTACAGTCGTGAAGAAATCTTGGGAAGAAATTGCAGGTACGCTCCTGAACTGATGCATTTCTGAAATGCTGTGATTAGTTTGAATTTATCTGAAAACATTAGATTAATTTCTTAATTGTAACCAGAAGTTACTAACCCTATCTGAGTTCCCAAAATTCTCAGACCTTTTTCACCCAAATCAGTCATTCCTTCACAGCATTATGAGCATGATCGAGAAGGTCCGTAATCAGAGAAAACCGAACATGACTTTCTTTTCACTAACGCTAGATGCTAATCTTAGACTTCCACCTCCTCCTTTTCCTTATGCTCATAGGAGACATTAAAACTGCCAGGTTGACACCACATCAGTGCCCTGTATTAAAAGAAGACTTGTGCAGTAAACATTCTTAAAGTCTATAAATAAAATGAAATGCAAATGAATATATTGCAATCTATTTCATGCTTTGATTTTGTAGATTCTTGCAAGGGCCTGAAACCGATCCAGCGACTGTGAGGAAAATAAGGGAAGCAATTGATAACCAGACAGATGTCACCGTTCAGCTGATTAACTATACCAAGAGTGGTAAGCCAACTTTTGCAGTCTGAATTCTCTGTGACATTTCAGAATGGATAGCTAACTCAAAAGCATGTAGCATTAGATTACTTCTTACATGCTCATGGTAGTATTTATATGCCTTCAAAGCAAAGTGAATAGTACTGCTGTTATGCGTCTTGCTACTTCCTTTATTTTCATACATTGATCTGTTCTATTTAATCAAGTATAAAGCATTTCAAGACAAATCTGGAGAACATTCCTTCTTAGGTTCTCTCATTATTTTTTTTTTACTGTAATGCTAATTCTGAAATGAACACCTCTCCTTGTTCTTGTTGACACCATAAAAAGAAAACCTGTAATTTTCTTTTTTTTTTTCCTTTAAGTTAATCATGGCCTTCCACACTTGATCCAGGTAAGAAGTTCTGGAACCTGTTCCATCTGCAGCCTATGCGTGACCAAAAGGTACATTACCTGCATCTTCAAACCAAAAAATATTATGTTGTATCTCGTAAATCACTATTTTTATGAAATGAATCCTCATGGAAATCAAAAGTGAAAGGTTCTTTATGAGCTTTATCTTCTTGTGAACAGGGAGAAGTGCAGTATTTTATTGGAGTGCAATTAGATGGCAGTGAGCATGTTGAGCCACGTACCAATAGTATCCCAGAGGCAACAGCTATAGAGAGTGAACAACTGGTCTAAATTCTCTTCTTTTCTCTGTTTAAATCCCTGTAAAGCTAAGATTTTCAAACAACACTGCTAATATACATGTTAAATTAGTTCTCTGAAACTTCAAAGCTCAAGAATGCTAAAATTTCACCTCCCATTTCCTGAAGAAGCAGTGGTTTAATATTGTCACGATCATTTATTTCATCCACATCGTTAACAATGTCTCTCTAGAGGTATACATTTTCCCCTAACGAGCTGGACTGGTGTCCACTATCAGGTGAAACAAACTGCAGAAAATGTTGATGACGCAGCGAGAGAACTTCCGGATGCTAATATGGTAACTCCCTAAACGGCAAAAAGTAATCCTATCTTTAAATAGTCCTTTTGTGATTTGATTCTAGCAAAAAGTTCTCCTATCTGCAGAGACCAGAAGATTTGTGGGCTAATCATTCAAAAGTGGTTTATCCAAAGCCTCACAGAAAGGACAGCCCATCATGGAAAGCGATTCAAAAGGTATTATCCTTTGGATCCTTGAATATGTGTAACAATGACAATAGATTACAATCTCATTGTCAAGTGATCCAAAGCTGATTTTATGATGTGATATACAAATCGTTGGCATCGTTCTGCAAATTGTCGGACTTCAATTTTTCTTCAATGTGCACATGCCAATTTTATCTCTTTTTTTTTTTGCTCACCTATCTGCAGATTCTAGAAAGTGGAGAACAATTAGGCCTAAAGCATTTTAGGCCAGTAAAGCCCTTGGGATCCGGTGACACTGGCAGGTTTGTCTTTCCATTTCTGTACTGAATCCTCAGATCACTGAACTTGTGTGATTCATAGTAGAGGGATTTCCATTTCCTTGGTTTATCTCCAGCACCTGTAGCAAGAAATCATAAAAACGTGTTGCTGATAGTTTGCTTTTTCAAATAGATTTTTAATCGGTCTTTTTGTTAACCAAGATCATTTTCCTTTCACTTGTTATACTCACGCTGAATTAATCTTGAAAATTGTTTTCTGACTTGTCAATCGGCACGCAGCGTGCATTTGGTAGAATTGTATGGAACTGGTCAGTTTTTTGCCATGAAGACTATGGACAAGGCTGCTATGCTCAACCGCAATAAGGTAACTATTAACTATCTTTAATGTTGACGTTTGATATCTATAGTTTCTCGATTCTTGCTGGTCAACTAGCTTACTTTCCTTCACATTCAGCAATTCATGTTTACAGTTGATAATTTTTTCACTAAAATTAGATTATGACATTTTGGTTTCCACAAACTTGTTTTAATGACTCTAAAGTTTTGAGTATCTTTGGATAAGTTGAATGTCCTGAGTGTTATAGTTGCTTGTTAGCCAATAAATTACATGTCATTGTTATTCTCTGATGTTCATTCATGCTGTCTTTCAATGCAGGTGCATAGAGCTTGTGCAGAGAGAGAAATTCTTGACATGTTGGACCACCCTTTTCTTCCTGCGTTGTATGCTTCATTTCAGGTTAGACAATGGGCATGGGTTGAACTAACAGTTTTTTTCTAGAATGCCTAATCTTTGCAATGGTGAACATTAAAGTTTAGGTGCTTGTCCTGTGATTGTATTTGAATCTGTATTTAAGATTCATTTACTTGAGTCATATGTAGATTATTAAAATTCTAATGATAATGTTTCAGACGAAAACACATATCTGTCTGATAACTGATTACTGCCCTGGTGGCGAGCTCTTCCTGCTTTTGGACAGACAGCCAAAGAAGGTGCTGAAGGAAGATGCTGTGAGGTAAAAACAAAGAATAGTTTCATAATGGTAAAAACAATTTCACTATAAATGAAGCAAGAAACTTGGATACTCATTACTCTCAATTTAGTTCAATAAAATGCAGATTTTATTCCCAAAGGAGGACAGATCATTTTGAAAATGTGTGTGCTGTCCATAAGGGGCTAGTCACTTTTGGGACTCATAACTATGAAATACCTGAGAAATTCTTTATGATTTTGTAGATTTTATGCTGCAGAGGTAGTCATTGCATTGGAGTACCTTCATTGTCAAGGTAGATATTTGAGTTGATCATCAATATGTAATTATTGTAAGAACTGAGTTGATTTAATATTTAAAGTTTCCAAAACTGACACTAAGCGATGATTGAATCCATATGAATGATGGCCCTGACTTGTACAAGAACATTCCGTTGCCCTTTTACCTTTTCTTCTAAGTTAGCAAGCTAAGCAGTGGTAATTCTAAAGATTCCTCCGGGGGGAAATAGAGATGTCTCCTACGTTATCCCTAATATATATTTGGAAGTATGAACGTAATTTCTAATTTGAGTTGCATAGAATTTTTTTTGTATTATTCTGATTTGCCTCTCCCTAGATATCCCTTCTTCTATGTGGCTTGCTTGATCAGCAGTTATATTAAACTATTTTTGTCCTGGCTCTTGAAGCTTTTCTCCTAGTAAACTCAGAAGAGTGATTTTAACTTAGGTGAATAAAGAGTCTAGACAAAGCAGTGTCTTCTACTAGGAACTTTTCAGTGAATATTGGAGTCACATAATTTCCAAAACTATAATCCAATAAATAAAAGGATTACGAGGCTATTATGTTCTTCCCTTGGTTTCATTCATTACTGAATTCAGCTGTTTCTCTTGCAGGGATAATTTACAGGGACTTAAAGCCTGAGAATGTTCTACTTCAGAGCAATGGGCATGTGGCCTTGACAGATTTTGATCTATCATGTTTAACATCCTGCAAACCCCAGGTATCCCAGCTGCACTTTATCCTTTTTCCCACTTGACATCATTTCTTCTATTTCTATATGCCTCAGAATGTTTTGTTTAAGAATTTTTTTTTTGGCTACTTTAGAGTATGTACTCAGTTTTGATTTTTTTTTCTGACCTGTAACTCAATACTGACATTAACATAATATTTTTTTTATGCTCTCTTCAGCTCTTGATTCCAAGTACAAATGAAAAGAAAAGGCACCGTAAACATCAGCAGGCGCCGCCAGTCTTTATGGCTGAACCAATGAGAGCTTCAAATTCTTTTGTTGGAACTGAAGAGTATATAGCTCCGGTTTGTTTTCTTGCTTGAACCTGCTTTTCATATATATATATATATTTGATCTTATTCGTGTTTTAGTTTTTTTGGACAGAGGTAGATGTGGACTTTCATTCCTTAGGGAGTGAGAGGGCAAGCAGCAATGTGCAGCATTCATTTCTTTTTTTTCTGTTATTGTTTTTTTCAGCACTGCATTCATAACTTGTCCAAAGTCACCAGCATGAACCTTGAAGTCAAATCCCTTTTCAATATATAAGTATAAGCTGCACAATGACTTCCAGCTCTTCAAGATTCTCTTGCTTCCAGTTTGGTATTTCAGTCATGCTGAAAGCCAAAACTTTTTTCATGTGAACAGAAAATTTTAGTTTTGAAAGGTTTAAACCATGGTTTGGTTGAGGATCAGTCACTGAATTCTGAAAACAGAGATTTTTTCATTTTCTGTCTTCTAATGTCCTACCAATGGACAGTTTTCCTGTAATTTTTTTTTTTTGAAGTTGTATGTAGGTTTTATTACTTCTTTTCATGCGTATGCTTTTCTTCTCCTGTTTTACAGAGTTTGAATTGTCTTCTGTCATTGCAGGAAATCATAACTGGGGCAGGCCATACCAGTGCCGTGGACTGGTGGGCTCTAGGTAATTATCTACCACTTTGATCTTTGAAATGTCTTAAATGTTTGATGCCATGTCCATCATTATGCTTCGATCAATTAGACATTGAATTTGGCAAAACTGTAGCTTTCAGGATTTTAATATTCTTCCTCTCTAACTTCTTTCATTTGATTCTCTTTTTGGTCGCAGGAATTCTGCTATATGAAATGCTTTATGGATACACACCATTCAGGGGAAAGACCAGGCAAAAGACATTCGCCAACATTCTTCACAAGGATCTCAAATTCCCTGGAAGTATACCGGTGAGATAATTTGTTGAGTATGCGCGCATGTCTTCATGGGAGCGTTAGTCACTGTGCACAAGAATTTACGACAAGGAGAATAACATAGAATTCTTAACTTTGTCATGGAGCAGGTTAGCCTCAACGCGAAGCAGTTAATGTACCGTTTGCTGCATAGGGACCCCAAAAACAGGTTGGGTTCGCGAGAAGGAGCGAATGATATTAAACGGCATCCATTCTTCAAGGGTGTCAACTGGGCACTGGTTCGCTGCTTGGTAAGATAATAACAAGCCTGTCCTTGTATCACTTCGTATCCTAGAGTAGCAGAGTTTAGGCACTGACAGATTCATGGATTCCCAGAATCCTCCTGAGCTCGAGGCACCATTTTTGGAGTCCGGAGAAGAAAAGGAAGCCAAAGTTGTGGATCCTGGAATGCAGGATCTACAGACAAATATCTTCTGAAGAGGTGATATTTCTGCAACACACATGCTTCTTGCTAGATAGTAGTAGTCTTATAATGTCCCTTCTTCTAATCAAGTTCTTAACACGTTGTTTTCAGCTGAGTTGAGGAGTATTTTAACGCTTTGTATTCAGGAGAAGAAGATGGTTGGCCCTGAAGACCACCTCTGATCTTCTTTCTTTTCCCTTTATCAATGAATGATTTGATTGCTTTTTTGCTTATTAAGGTTTTTGATATGGTCGTGTAATGATGTGAGTGCTAATTTATTGCAACATGCAGCAGTTCCATGTGTACTTCACTCTTGAAATTACTGTCCTTGGATTTATTTATTTATTTAATATCCTTCTCTTCGAGTTAATTACAAAATTAGAGTGGTTGCTAGGAGTGAAGAACATTTGTTCCTTTTCTTTTTTTGTATTTTTAGTAAAATTCATTAATTAAGACATTAATTAGTTGTGACCAATTTGAGATTTTTATTTTGTTTCTGAAGAATAATTAATTATATTTTAAAAATAAATAAATGAAAAAATAGATAAAATAAATACTTAAATAGATAAAATAACAGACATTTCAATGAAAAACAAAAATGAATACAAGTACTTAAATAAAAATAAATGTAGTAGTGAGAACCCTGAAAGAAAAAAAAATAAGTTGAAGAAAAAAACAATAAATAAATATTAGAGAATAATATAAATCATATCTTTGGATCTCATCTAACAGTTTAAGCTATTGGGTTGAGATGATTATTTGACATGGTATCAGAGCATTAATGACCAAGTGGTCACAAATTCGAATCTCACCATCCCTATTTATTTGATAAAAATTAAGCACAAGATAATGTGAGTCTATGACTTTCACTTGAGGGGGTGTGTTAAAAAATAATATAAATTATATCTTGGAGCGGCTTTCACTTGAGGAAGTGATTTAAATTATTGGGTTGAGATAATTATTTGACAATAAATATATATTTCATCATTATCTCTATTTTACAAAATTGAAGTATGAATAAGGCATCATGTGTCTGTTCATAGAACATTGACAATTTCTAACTCTATAATTACAAAATTGAAGCAAAAGTAAAGTATATGATGATATTGGCACTCACTTTTTAGTGCGATATGTTTACTCTATAAATACGTTGATAATTTTTTAATAAAAAGATAACAAAAAGAACTTGATTAAAAAAAAAAACCCTTTCAAATTTAAGAAAAAAAAAAGGTATAAGTGTTCAAATAAAAATAATTCCACCTGATAATATATCCAAATTGGAATTGAATTTTAAAAAATTCGTGGATGATGGTGATTTAGTGAGTTTTTAGTTTATTTATCTTCAAAGCCACCCTTTTAATCTTACTTAATATAAAATTCTTCTGTTTTTTTTCTTCAATTTTAGTTATTTCATGATTTTAAATTTATCAAAACACCAAGAAAAAATCACAATCATAAGGGGATCACCAATTTGACAATATAAAATATATGAGGGGCATTTTAGTCTACTAAAAAATCACCCCAACCAATGCCTTATATATACACACTAGCTATTTGACCCGCATTGTGCTGCGGGTCATAATTGTTTTTGTTTTTGATATTTATTTTTTAAAAAATATCAAAACAAATATAAAAAATATAGATATACAAGCTATTTTGATTTTTGTTTTTTGAAAAAAGAATTTAAAGTGTAATTTAAAAAGTTTATCCAAGTATTTAATTAAATAAAGTTGATATAATTATCTATATGAATAAACAATAAAAAATTATTAACAATAACTAAAAGAGAAACTTGAAAAATTAAGAGAAGAATGTAGATCAAAATATTTAATCTCTCAAAAAAAGAAATTTATTCATTTGTATCTACTGAATTTATTTATTACAATTAATAAAAGATAATAAAAATAGAAATACATATGAAACTAATTGAATAAAATAAAAAGAAAAAACTATTATGCAAGGCCGAATATTAGAAATATTATTTTTATAAAATAAAGCTCATATGTATAACATAAAAAATAATTCTTTAAAAATTAAATACAAATAAAATATTTTAAAAAAAATCTCTATTTAAAAAAGGTCTATAAAACTCGTGGCTTAAGTCATAAAACTAGGATAAATCAATAGAAATATTTTTAAAGATAACCACAAAACCAATCTTTTTCTAAAAAATAATAATGTAGAATGATAAAATCATAAAAGAAAATGATAAAAAATAGATGTTGAACCGCATTAACTTTTCAAAATTGTGAATTGTGTCATTTCAAAAATCTCTAACAAATCAAACGCCGAAGAATGAAACCTTGAAAAAATCAATCATATGAAAAAATAAAATGAATGAGGGTGAAAATAAAAATAAAAAATAAATTATAGGGCATTAAAAAGTTTAAATTGGGGGGTTAAATGAAAATAAAAAAAACTTTAACAAAAAAAAAAATCAAAAGAATGAGGGTTAAACTGAAAAAAAAAACAATATAAATTTTGATTGAACGATGAAATTGAAAACCAATAAAACTTTAACAAAAGAGCCATTAGGGGTGTTCACGGTCCGGTTCGGTCCGGTTTTAACCCAAAAATTCAACCGAACCGGAAAATAGTATTTCTTATTAATATAACCCGAACTGAACCGAAAACCGGTTCAAACCAAACCGGTTTTGTTCGGTTCGGGTCGGTTTTTTAGCATAAAAACCAGAAAAACCGGACTCATCTTCATCACTGAACTAAATCAAAGGAAAAATCTAACATCAAATATTAATCTAAGCTATTAATCACAGCAACCACTTGAAAATTCAAGAAAAGCAACCGGAAAAAGCAACCAACAATCAAAGTTTTCCACATAGGGGCTGAGAAGGGGAAGGGATGGGCTGGGAAGGGGAAGGGAAGGGGAAGGGAGGTCCCGAGAGAGCTGATTGACCATAAATCTCAAAGCTTGCATTCTCCCAGCACAAGGATGGAACTAGTATAAGTTATATTGTATCACCATCAAAGGCAAGATTTCTTGAATAATGGTTCCCTCGCATCTGGATTGTTAAACTGGAAGGGGAAGGCTGGGAAGAGGGAAATGGAAGGGAAGGCTTGAGGCGGGGTGGCGGCTGGAAAGGGGGAAAATGATTTAGGGTTCTGGGAAGAGGAAGGGAAAGGGAAAAAGGGGAAAAGGGGATGGCTGGAGA
>Ga0307517_10012826_pt1 | contig 11451 bp, 13 predicted proteins | sample 23_EM_MG_FD_194515 | JGI IMG/M metagenome (GOLD analysis project Ga0307517, IMG submission 194515) | Populus trichocarpa ectomycorrhiza microbial communities from riparian zone in the Pacific Northwest, United States - 23_EM | ecosystem: Host-associated > Plants > Roots > Unclassified | place... | reverse complement strand
AAGAGACGGGAGGTCGGCATTGGAAACATCAATCGGATGAGATCTTCGAGACCTTGACAAGTCTAGGGCCTGCAGCTCCCGGGGGCAGCGACGATACGCCACCCGGACCCTTCATCTCTATGCGTGGAGTGAAGAGGTTGAAGATCGGTTCTACGAAAGCGGCCTGTTCTTCGTTGGTCCCATTCCTGGAGACGTTGACGGAACTGGAGAATCTCTGGTTGGAGGACGTCGATAAGGGAGTCTTAGACAGCATCACCTCGGTTTGGGACGGCTCGACGACCGGGCGTCAACCGCTGGGGGGGCTCGATGTTCGATGGACGTGGCAGAAGGAAATCCCAAGTTTCGTCGAGACGTCTATCCCGGGCCTGAAGAGGGCGAGCACCAATTTTTCCGCTCGAGCAGGGGATTAGTGGCGACTTGGGCGAGGTTGATCGTGGTTGTGTCGTGGGATGGGGGGAAGAAAGATGGAGGGTGATCGGAGGAGGTTTTTGCTATTTGGTGGTGTTGTTGGTCTTGCTCTACTATAGTCACTGGTCCTACCGAACAAGATTGAACTCGTCCTAGATCTCTTGCGTGACGACGTCCTTACGGACTCCCTTTCGTTCGCGCGTTTCACCCACAACCCGGGGAAATCCAAAGGCGGTTGAGTCGATCAGCTGTCATCTGGAGGTTTCTACGATTAGGGTGACGTGAAGGCGCTGGCGGTCATTGTTTTTTTCTGGCATGTAAATTGCCGCCTGGGTTACCCGCAGATGGATTACTATGATTCATTCCATTTTTCTTGCTTGCAGTGTTGTGTTCGGGGACGTCCAGGGGAGTGTAACGCTGTTCAAGCTGAGGCACGATGTTTATCACACCAAAATTTCGTTACTATAACGTTCGCTTTCTATTTCTGAACGATTGTTGTACATTCCCATACAGCATTTGATTTCCGTGAAACTATGTACAATAATTCATCTCCGAAAGCGCACTCCAAACCCACCGCTTCCGATGAGCTTATTCAAAGATCCAGCTAGCGAGCTCATGGGTGTATTGGATGGTACCCTCCGGGAACCACCTACGTGATAAAAGATCAGAGACCAGAATCATGACGATGAATGAGGGACAGTCTTACAACTTGATCTCCTTCTCGGCATTTTCAACAGAATCGGATCCGTGGCAGATATTACGACCAACAGCCAAAGCAAAGTCGCCACGGATTGTGCCTACATATCAGTTAGTCAGCTTTACCGTTGCGAGCGAAGTATTTCTGAAAGGTGACGGACCTGGGGCGGAGGCGAGAGGGTTGGTGGCACCGAGCATGACACGGCCGGTCTTGACGGCGTCCAAACCCTCCCAGACCATGGCAACAACGGGGCCGGAAGCCATATACTTGATCAATCCAGGGAAGAAGGGCTTTTCCTTAAGATCCTCGTAGTCTAGATCAGGGCGCCTGATCTGTTAGATTACACTTGTCGACAGGTGAGAAAAAACGACGCACGCTTCTCGAGGTGCTCGGGGGTGGCGTGAACGAGTTTCAAAGCGATGAGCTTGAAGCCACGGCCCTCGAAACGACCAATGATGTTGCCAACGAGTCCCCTCTGGACACCGTCGGGCTGAAGAGACAAAGACGGGACAATCAACGCTCCGGTGAGGCGGGCACGTTGGCTGATCGCGTACCTTGACCATAATGTAGGTACGTTCAGCGTTTTTGTTGACCATTTTGTGGAGAGAGAATGAGGATTGGGACGTGAGTGTATGAGATGAAGAGGTCTAGAGAAAAGATTGTTCCCCGGCTTCAACTTTTTAAACCAAGTCCAGCCCTTTTCATCGATCGTAGCGGCAATCGCCGACTCGGCCACCAAAATCCCTTGCGGTTACTCCCAGCTCGGGAACAAACTCCAAGCATTGGGTCTTGTCGGCCTTGCAGGACGAGGGTTCCTTCGATATCCTCTGCATCAGGGGGTCACGCACCTGATATTATACACGCCCCACCCTACACTGTGTGTTGTTCCTTCTCGCGAATCGACCCGTACGACAGCGTGTTTGCCCGATTGCATGCTACGCGGAGCTTCACGGCCCTGCACTACAGCCCATAGCCGAGCCCAATCCAAGGGGAACGTGAACGAGGTTACGACAACGACAGTCGGCGTGTTTATAGTAAACCAGAAACCCCCCACCCGCAGCGTCGCAACTCTATTGACGAATCATAAGGCGGCCACCGACCTTACCAAGTCGCTGGTCGAGACTGCTTTCCCTCAACCATCGGTGGCAGTGACCCCTCAGACCAATTTTCGACCCACAACCACCGAACGAAAGACCCGATTCAAAGGGTCGAAACCATGCCAGTCATGGGATATTTGCGTGCGGTGCGGCACAACCTAACCGCCCATATTTCGTAGGAGAATCTCGAGGATCTTCATTGATGCGTGCCAGCGGTGTAATTCGTGTCGGGAATGGTGTGGGAGTTGAACAAGGACAGCTTTCGGGGGGGACTTGAAAAAAGCGAGCATTCAGTCCACCCCCTTCCGTCATAAGTACCGCCGTTGAAATTCCCATACCGAAGTGTGTGGATTTTGGCCCTAAACGGCTCCAAAAATCCCGGCGACTACATTTATTGGGGTGTGTAGATAGACTGGAATCCAGCCTCGAATCCGGAGGGAGGCAACTCGGGAGATTGCAGGTACGGCCACAGCAGAACGCCCCGTTGACCGTCGGTGAAATTCCTCAACCAAGTCGCGGGGGCTGTGACATGTGGTTCTAGGGAGTCACGCTATGCGTAGATGCAGCGCCCCGGATGATGGGATTTTGTGGGGGCACCGTGCCGGCGTTACCACACGTGGATGAGGAGCGCCACACCGGAGATTGCCATGTTTTGTGCTGTCGGGGCTGGTCGTGCAGCCTCGGCCAGAGGCTCATCTCTATGGAGTAAGTTGAGATGTACAGAGAGTCGACGAGGTTCGAAGGGCTGAGCAATCTTGGTAACTTTACGTATTCAGCGAACCAGTTATCACACGCTTTGGGAAAACCGGCAAAACATAATATGACTCTTCCTTTAGGGCATGATTTGAAATTATGGTACTAACACCATGGTCCCAATATAGTAATAGTTAAGCCGGGAGCGCGCTTTCCCCTCGGCTGGGGGAGGGTGAGATTCCTATATAACCCACATACACACCTTCGTCCTTTCCGTCCCCATCATTCCCGTTTCCACACTCCTCTCATTGCCTCCCTCTCGCTCTCCTTGTTCTCTGTGTGGCTGCCTCCAACCCTCTTCCCGCTCGTCCCCTATAACCTTCATGATTCGCCATCCACACTAATCCCAACGGCTACGAAATGGACCACATACCTTATGAGACGGGCACCCTCCAGTCCGGCAGTCCGTATAACGCGGCTTCTCGACCTCCGTACTCGGGCCACACCCGGCTGGCGGAGGCAGAGTCCCGGATTGTTCCCTGACCGGCCGGTCGCCAATTCGGTTTGTCCCGACGTCCATGGACCATCTCAAGTCGACCTCTAGCGCCATCTCGTTTGTGAGCATTTCGCCTGACCCCGAACGCGCCGCGCCGCATTGTATCCGCAAGTTTCATCACCGCTCCGACCATTACCCAAGCATACCGTACGCTTTTCCGGAATTCCACATATGTGACCCCGGACACCCCCAGTGTATGAGCGCCTTCGTCTTCTTTCCCCAGACTAGGTCGGCCATTTGGAGGCAGTCTCTCTACGCGTAGCGATATTATAAAAGTACAAAATTGAACATTTTGAAATCCCAAGTTCATTCCTCCGTGTCCGAGACCTTTCAGTTCAAACACAGCTATACCACAACACTCAAACATACCAATATGGCCTCAGAACCGGACTCCAGTGAATTCCTTCCTAACTTCACTTCTGATTGGTATTTCGTGAGTATCTTGAGCATTTTCTGGTCGTTCTTCGTCCTCAATATGGGATCTGTTTGTAGGACCCATTGATGCCATATTTCTTCGATCTAGACTTCGCTTCCGACGACGCCCCCCTCTCCCAGAATACCTTAGAGTCGATCTCGCCTCCCCCTCCGTCCGCGGGCGGGTTTATCCCGGCTTTCCTCGAAACGTCGCTCGACACACCTTTCGTGCAGCCGTCAGAACAAAACACACTCCCCTCTCTTCCAGCCACTCCCGGAGCTTCAGTTATCCGGCCCCAAACCGCCACAACACCAACTAACAACGGTACGAGAAACTGGGACCCATGCTACGAGGAAACGGCTGGAGTAGAGTTATGGCTCTCCAGTAGCGGATCTTCGTCCGTTACAGCTCCACATATACCTTTGGTGCGTCCCGTACAGCCGTACCCTCAAAAATAATCTCATCTCGGAATAACACAGCCAACCCTGCCCTTGCCAACCCTGCCCTTGCAAACCCTGCCCTTGCCCTCGACTGCAGCCTTCCCAGCTAACTGGTTCAAAATACCACAGAGAAGTTATGATCATGGACGCAAGCAGTGGAGTTTTAAACCGCTGGAACCCATTCCTTTCAGCACCAATGGCCGTCCCGGGGCAAACCTTGGAAATGCACTCCGCAAGATATATACGGGTCTGGATGGCCAGGATGACCCGATGCTTCAAAACGCTGCAGGAGTCATCTCGTGTCGGCTGTTGGTAAGTTTCTCGCGACGGTTTTCCCCCAGTTTTCTAGGGTTGACCCCATCCGAAGTTTCCTGGGTACCCAGACAATGGTAGTTCATGCCAGGTGAGGCCGTCGAACTGAATACACTTCCATATGCTGATCAAAAAGCGGAAGATTCACGCATTGAACTGGACTAGGAATCGTCTACCAATACGGCGTAGCAAACTCGTCCATGAGGTTGCCAGGAAACTTGAACGGTACCTCAACCGTATGGCTGTACGTTCATACCACGACGAGACTGACCTCACGGTCGCTTACAAAGGGCATTATAGAGGATTCCTCTGGACAAATCTGTTGAAGATCGCTGGCGGATCGGCCAGGGTTTCATGAACATCGACAATATGTACCTGGTCAGTCTCGTATCCGTTTCCAAGGGTTCCTTCCAACCGGAGGTTTGGGTTGTGGACCCTTCGATGCCACATACTCTTGCAAACTGACACTGGGGTTGAGAAAAACGTCGTATATTTCAACGTGCCCCTCACGCAGGTCGAAGGCGCCGTGACTTCCACTTACCAACTCCGTACTCCCCGCGCGCAGACATTCATGTACCTAGAACTAAATGTATTTTAATTGTTGTATATTGGAATCCTACAAACCATCATGCACATCCGGTGTGATTCCAAGGGCATCCCCGCTAGTCCCACGCGACAGACATGCGTTTTTCTGGTTTTACGTAGGTATACAATTGATACTTTCCCACCGCGCCCAGCAGATGATGGCTGGCGTGAATGTCACGACGTACGTGACACTGAACTGAATCAATACTCAGTGGATAGCCATTATATGTTAACCCACCGCGAACCGAACCTCAGTGCGACGAACTGGACTAGTAAGCAGTAGGAGAATAACTTTCCAGCGAGGGCGTTGCGGTGGACTCAGGAGGGTACTACCCGCATACCACGTCACTCGGATAGTAAAGTGCACTTCAAGTTCACCAAACCAATTTATAAGGAGCCGTCTTTGTGGGTACCTGACTGAGCCAGTAGGTCCTTTTTGCTCTATCCCCGTGTCCCAAACCCCTTTGCTCCCTCTCGTGACTTCCGGGGACTCTCCGCTTCCGCCGCTAATCGCCCAACGTGATTTGCACCAAGAGTCACCAAGGTTCCATGCAACGGATCGAAAGTCATTCGTGACACAGTACGGCTGATAGAGAAGCTCCAAGTTCAGTATCTTCCTGTGAGGGAGTAATTGCCTGATTCTTGCGTATTCGTGAGAGCGATGTAGCGCAGGGGCGCAGGATCGTTGCTATGAGATTGGATCCGGTTATTATTCGTCAATATATTCATTTTGTCGAGATTCGACTTCTGAGTGGTGGGGTGAATGAGCGTGGTCGCAAGGATTGGGCAGGTTACTCCTAAGGCACATATCAGATCGAACCGTGAGATGGTGCCAGTGAGGTTAAACATGAGGGGTAATAGGCGTACGTGAAGGTTGTACGGGGTGGGCGAAACTCTTCCTAAGGGCTCGCAAACTCGCGGAAGGAATGCGTTCGCTACTCCCAACTTCTCCGGGAGCTGGATTACCGGCATGCTGTCATTCTGGGCATGAAGACTCTATGTGTGGGTCATGTTAAGTCGTTGCTAAGCGTAGTGAGCTTAACAGAGAAGTCATCGCCAGCCACGAATCCTCTTTGGAGAGCCCTGGAGTATGCTCAGGCTCACAGGCGGTCACTTCTGTATTTTTAAGGCCGCGGGAAAGGGGAATGACCTGGAACCGCTGCCTCGGGGTCTAGGTGATACGACCATTGTTCGTCATATTCCTGGAGGGATGATAGTAGTGAGTCCGACACCATCTGTACAACGGGCCTTGGCACACCGGGATTTGATTGCAGCTAACGGACCAACTTGGCCCTTCTGGATCTTAGGGAATGTCAGTCACTCTCGATGACGCTTGTGACGAAACACCGTTTGTCACCGGTATGGCCGAGAGTTGTTCCTCCCCCGCCGAAACCATGTTGGCTCGTCGGTGATGTCGCGGCCAGCCATGCGCACGATACCCCGTCGTAATCGCTCCAAGATTGCGACTTTTGTTAGAAGCGTTTCTAGATAGTAGAATTATGGGGTCGTGAGATAAAGCGTGGAGGAAGAACACATTATGAGAGTTACGCTAGCATTGCCCTTCCGGCTCAGGCGATAGCGGTCGCGTATGTGTCACTCATTAGAAAGAGGTCGATATGGGGCTCGAGACCCGTTTCACTTGAGTGCCGGCTTCCTGTCGCGATAGTAGTTCGAACGCAGCCAACGTCTAGTCCTCCGCCTTGACAATTTGTCACCTGTTTGTCCTTGGTACCCCCTCGCGATCGCTGGCCCCCAATGCCGGGTTTAAAAAAAACCGTAGTAGCTGCCGTTGGGCATGAAGAGCACCGTGTCATGGGAATCCGGGCGGATAAATAGTTGCTAGAATGTCGTTGTCGGAACAGTGGTACGCCTGTTTGATGTATCGGGTGGTGGAAAGAGTGGTGGGAGATGGATATCAGGGGTAAATCAGAAAATCACTAGCCGTGGCCAATAGTGAAAGGAGGTGAATAGCTTGCTTCTCGTGATTATGGTATTATACATGGGTTCGTGGGTGATATCCTATACAGTAATAGCGGGATGATTGTAAAGAATCCAGGATGTCTGTTATGTCCTCTCACCGCGATTCTTCAAATTCGGTTGTTGGCCCTCCTCCCTCTGCTGAGCTTCTATCGCGCGAAATTGTTCATCGATCTCTATGCTTCGCACCCACTCGCTGCGCGCTGCCCCGAGGATCGATCTCTCGACTTCGCAGAGCAGTTGGTCTGCGAATTCGTACGTGACAAGATGTCCGATGTACCCAGCCTCATCTGGCATTCCGGTTCCGGATTCGCGAACCTATTAAGATGTAGCTTGAGAATCACAGGATTGACGCAACTTGGCGAGAGCTGGCTCACCGCGTCTGGTCCAATCTGACACGCATACCAGAAGGTCAAGTACTCCCCAGGTGGTCTGTTCCGGCGTCTAGCATAGGAGGTAATAGTGACGTGTAGTGGTTCTGTGTGCTTCTGTCCGTAGACAAGGTGTGACTCAACTGGGGCGTTCGTCCAGTGATAGAGTGGCAGAAATTCGCATTGATAGCCAGACTGGTGGTCGTGGGTAAAGGCACGATCAGAGATATTAAGCGAGGGGGAGCACGCACCTCCTCGTAAGCCTCCCTCAGTGCCGCCTGCTCGATGGACTCTCCAAGATCTTTTCTGCCCTTTGGCAGGAACCAATGGTCACCGTCCTGGACGATGACTACTTTCCCGGACGAAGGTTGGATGATGACTGCTCCAGCCCCAAGCATGAAGTTTTCGCTGAAGAACATGCGATTGTGAAATGGGCCTTGGGTGGAATAGACAGAGTACTGCGATACGCGATCCCTACGTTGGTTGGGTGGGTAGGTCTGAAGGGCGCTCTGGGGAGGCCGAGGGTGAGATTGGGAGTGGGACTGAGAACGCTGGTGGCCTAGTATGACTCTGCTCGGACTACCGCCTGAGCTCCCGCTTGGAGCATCACTGGTGGACTGATTCGATCCCATTGAGGTGCTGGTAAACGGGTGGTTTGCCCATGAAAAGCCGGAGATTACGAAATGGGTTCATAGCCTTGTGGAGCGGCATTCTCCTTGTGGGCGTCATGCAGCCGAAGACTAGTGAGCAAACCGTGGGGACGAGAAGAGCGCAGGACGGAGACACGATTTCACACAGACGACGGGGAGATCGCGTCAGATGACACAATCAGACTAGGGGTTGTTCAAAAGCGAGGGCGCTTTGCAGACTTGAGAGACTCAAGCACGACCGAGGATGCCCTCTGATCAGGATTTTTCTTCCATCCCCGTTCTGGACTACACCCTCACCAGAGATCCTGCATCCCGTTCAGAGTTTCTGGACCAACTCAGAGACGCCCTCGTAAACGTCGGATTTTTGTATCTGTCCAACCCCCCCGTTTCGCAGGACGACATCGATCTGGTCATCGATTATGCTCCCAAACTGTTCACGATCCCTCAGGAGAAGAAAGACAGGCTCTTGATGAGGAACAGTCCCCATTTCTTGGGATATACCAAGATAGGCACAGAGTACACCAAGGGGAAAGCCGATCAGAGGGAGCAGTACGACTTTGCTACCCCCTTTGAATGCCGGTGGACGCCCGGGGCGCCTGAGTATCTCAAGCTATGGGGACCCGCCCAAGTGAGTATCCACTGACCCTGTATGATCTTTCCCCATTCCAACCGGTGTCGTTTGAGTGGCATAACGAAGAGGACATCCCTGGCTTTAAAGAGGCTTTTTTGCGATACCTTGCGCAATGCGAGGAATTGAGCTACCGGTTCGTTGATCTTATGGCGGAGGCATTTGGGCTCAAACAGGATGCTTTACGAATGTTCTTCGATCCAGCAATGGAGCACCGTACAAAGGTGCGTGTGTGTATCCAAATGTGGCCTCTTGCGTGCGGATATCAACAGACTCATAGGTGGTCAAGTACCCTGCCGTCAACGATGTGGATTCAAACCAAGGGGTTGGACCCCACTTCGATTCTGGCTTTTTGACTTTCGTGCGTCGGGAGCCTTGCCTATCTGGTCGGGTAACTGACGTTGAAATCACGTAGTTACTGCAGGCGTCATCGCACAATGGGCTCCAGGTGCAAAACCTTTCTGGCGAGTGGATTGACGTGCCACCTATTCCTGGAACATTCGTGGTTAATATCGGCAAGGGTGAGCGTGCCTGTTCTCCTCTTTCGCGTTTCCCTTCTCATCTCCTGGACGTTTGGGGATTCTCCTCTGTAGGCTTGGAGATGGTCACCTGCGGGTTGGCCCGTGCAACGTCCCATCGGGTTCTATCACCTCCGGCAGGATCAACTCCACGATATTCTATTCCATTTTTCCAGAGCATCAGGCAGGACTTGCGACTGAACGAAGTTCGGCTGAATTGTACGTGTGTGCTTCGATTGCGGTCAACGATCTTGTAAAAGCCTGGACCGTTGCAGTTCCGCCGGAAGTGTTGGCACTGAGAGAAAAGCGAGGGGGCATCGGTGCGACGGACTGTGGGTGTCGCGTGAGTCTGGTGTCGTACCCGCTTACCCACTTGCTGGATCAACAGCGGTCAATTATCGTGAATATGAACACGAATTCTCTGGACATGCGTCGCTGATTGCACGTATAAAGTGGGCTAATCCCCGTTAAATGGCCGATGTCTTGATTCTCTGATACACCCTTAGGAGCCACCCGGACGTAGCTGAGCGACATTATCCTCAGCTCTTCCACACGTTTTTCCCACAGGGAATACCAGCAGGGGGCAGTTAGGCAGCGCTACTAAACTCGCCCAGAGTTCGACCTTGTTGCGATGCTTTCCGAATCGGAAATGATTGTTAATCCTGTACATATGTATCTGTGAACGAACAGGTCTTCCTCCCCTCGATCGTCTCGTCCCCTGATTCAGCGGAGCACACAAAAAGAAAATACCGGCCACATGTGGTCTCGTATTTGTCAGTGGCCACAAAACTAAGTATACCTGTACAATATACGATAGAGAGATAAACCTGCGGCGTATGCGTGCGACGATAATCGCTCCCCCAGGGTCTCCCCCCTACCTCTATTCTAGATCCCGCAACGAGGTACACTGTACGCCACTTATATTCCCGAGGTTGTTTTCTGCTGGTGCCTGATAGAGGGTGACGCCTTAGCATAACGAACGAAATAACAGTCTGGAGTGGACGCTTCAACGCGCTTGCGTTTGGCTGTGCCTGCAGCACGGTACATGATAAGATAGGACCCCCCGATAATGAGTCTTGGCCGCTTTCACGGAAGCTTCAAGCTCAGTGTCGCTCTGTGAGGGAGTAATTGCCTGATATTCGCGTGCGAGAGCCGTGCAGCGCAAAGGCGTGAAATAGTTGTTACGATTTGGATCCAGTTAACATTCGTTAATAGAATTGCCTTGTCGAGATTCAACTCCTGGGTGGTGGGTGAGTGACGCGCGGTCAGGAGGCAGCTACTCCCAAGGAACACATCAGACCGAACCGTGAGATGCGTTGGCAGGGTTAAACGTGAGTACTTGAGTGGTAACAGGCGTACGTGAAGGTTGCACGAAGCGAGAACAACTCTTGCTGAGGGCTCGCAAACTCGCGTGAGGAACACGTTTATCGCTATCAACTTCCCCGAGAGCCGTCCTATCAATGTGATGACATCCTGAGTATGAAGGCTCTCTGCCTGGGTCTCCTCCAGTTCGTTGTTAAGCGTTGTGGACCTGACAGAGAAATCGTAGTCAACCGCGAATCCTCTTTGAGGAAGTTTGAGGAAAGGTCAGACTGGCGAACGGTCACCTGTGCATTCGTAAGGCCATGGGAAATGGGAGCGGCCTGGGACCGCTGGGTCGTGGTCCAGGTCGTACGACCGTTGCTCGTTGTATCCCTCCCAACCGTATCTGGAGGGATGATAGCGGTGAATCTCAGGTCTGCGAGCTCATCACACGAGTTCGTACGCGCCACTTGAACCCACCGACCCATCCCAATCCTTGTAACCCTCCAATTTCGACCTTTTCCACTCACCTTGATGACTAGAGCCTTGAGATCCGCGCATCTCTGTGGGAGGTGTTCAGCGCTAAAGCGCCCAGCATTGATATGATGTGGACACGTCGCGCGCCTGACACGATCACCAACTTCCAGCCGAACCACGACGCAGAACCCGCACCCAAGCCAACCCCCATCGTTCCTTCAACAGACGGTGTCGCTGGCCGAAAGACTGAGAAGAGGAAGGTGCCGGTAGTAGGAAACCCTGGTCCTTCGTTTTTGCCAACATGACACTGGCGTATTCTTTACCA
>Ga0307517_10012825_pt1 | contig 11452 bp, 5 predicted proteins | sample 23_EM_MG_FD_194515 | JGI IMG/M metagenome (GOLD analysis project Ga0307517, IMG submission 194515) | Populus trichocarpa ectomycorrhiza microbial communities from riparian zone in the Pacific Northwest, United States - 23_EM | ecosystem: Host-associated > Plants > Roots > Unclassified | place... | reverse complement strand
CTAAGTTGAAGCACCAATTGTGAAGTGGGTGTTTGACTGTTAATTAGGGGCTAGATGGCTTGTTATTACAAGTGTTTCCTAAGCATGGATGAATTCGAGGGCGTTTGTTTTTACTTTAAAAAAGTACTTGTAAAAATTTTAAATTAATTTTTGATGTGTTTATATTAAAATTAAATTTAAGAATAAAATATTTTAATATATTCCTAAAAAAAAGAAACACTTCAGAAACCGGTCGTCACCGCAATCACAGACACTACATGCTCTGTTACATTTACAGCAGATGTTACTGTGTAGGATTTTGTCTTGGATATCCACATAATAGCTGTACTTTGTTCTTGCTTTTACCGTTTCAACAATGTGGACAAGACTTGAGTTAAAGAAGTAGGCATATGTTTTCAAGAAGTGCCATCTAATGGGGTTGGATCTGGGAATAATTGCTACGATGAGGACGAAGTTTGTCTTAATGATGATTTGATTCGAGATCTTTGTTGAACAGATTGACAAAAGTTTATCGTTTTATGCGTTATCTTTTAGTTCCATAAATCAAATCTCTCTCACTCACCAAACCACAACCCACACGTACGGGTTTTATATATATATATATATATATATATATATAAGTGATTATAAGGGCATATATATTTTTTATTTTTTATATTTTCTTTGTAATTTAATAAATTTATATGATCGGCTCAGTCATAACTAAATCCCATTTGCACCCTCCATGCCATTACAGTATGTTCATAGAAAATTAATTACCTTTTGGATTAATCATTGTACTAAACCTTACATAGGGATTATAAGCTCTTTCCTTTTGTTCTTCTTGTCTACAATTATATATGAACTCAAAACTTAAAATAAAAGGGAAAAATACATGAACAATTAGCTAGCCCGTCGTTTTATAGTTACCTATGATGAGATTTGAATTACCCAGTTGTAGAGCATAGGATGCTAAAGTGCAACATAAGTGGCTAAACTTATATGTAATTGGTACTATTATTTTGATCTCATTGTTTCGGAGTTAGTTCCATGTCGCCTTTACACTAGTCAATAGCTAGTATAATGAGATTTATGGGAGTAGTTGATCGTCATTCAGCATTAGCTGTAGAACCATAAGGACAATGCTTGCCTTTTTCTCTTCAAATTAGCACGGTAAACTTAGAAACTTTAGAGGAGTGACATGATTTGAAAAAGATTTAGTGAAATAATATGATTGACCTTGTTGCGTGTTAAATGCACAACATCCATTAAATATTGCGCTTTTAAAACGTGACAACCACGTCAAACTCAAGCTACTTGAGTCTGGCAACCGCGTTAGACCCAAGATAATTGGATCTGACAACCTTACAAAAACTAAGTGTTTTAAATTTGACAACCATATCTGACTTAATAGCCATGAGTCTGGCAACCGCGCCAGACCCAAGGTACTTGGGTATGCCACACCCATGGCGCTTGAGAATGCCAAACTCATGGCGCATGGATTTGGCATGGTTGCCATACCCAAGCTACTTGGATCTGGCAACCATGTCAGATCCATGCGACCTGAGTTTGACAACTATTAAATTAAATAATTCATTTTGGATCAGCTCTTATGCAATTTAATTTGAAACTTGATTTAGCAAGGAGTCGGATTGGTAGGTCTCAAGATCGAATTGCTTAATTAGATTTAATGATATTGTCAAAAGAATCTTCATGTTCAACATTTTTTTTAAGTTTTGAAAAAAAAAGGTCCGATCTGCAGCGAATCGCGAGTAAATATAGTACAATAATTGATTTCCTTGGTATCCTTGATACAAACAAATGTACAATGTGAAAATTGACTAGAGCAAAGAAAGTGAGATCCATTTCAAGTTTTCCATTGTAGCGGTTCTTCATATCCATTATTGCTAAATTTTAGACATCAACGTCATCCACACATAGGGCAAAGGAAAAAAGAACAAAAAAGACTTGACCAGAGCTATACTATTTATTGGTTGGTATAGTAATGTGGCATTATTGCATATGCACCGTATGCTAATTTATCCGTTTCTTCTGATGGGGGCCTCAAAGTTTAGGAAGTTCTGATGGATGAGTTAGGGTTCATTCCAAAAACATCTGAACTTCTGAACATGTTGTGTTTCATCTTTAATGCATAGATCACGTGATCGACAATCCCCCACAAATGGAAGGACATTGATGTCTAGTTAAAGTTTCGGCAATCTAGTTTATTTTTTTCGTTTAACTTTCATGTTTTTTCAAAGATTTGGTACCTCATAGTTCAAATTGGTGATTGTCATAGTTATTTTTACGAAAAAGCGACCGTATCTTGTTCTCATAACATTTGTTACAAGAATAGGCTCCAAGTTGGGTTGCCTCGGTCATGAGTCTATTAAGTTTTTTATTTTTTAAATAAATTATGTTGTTTCTAATAAAAAAAATTTAATTATTAATTGAGTTCTCAGGTTTTAACCCTTGAATTGATGAATTGACTTGAGCTTATTGAGTTATTTTTTTTCAAAAAATAATATCATTTAAAATAAAAAAATTAATTGTTAACCGAGCTTCCAGATTTTAATCGGATCACTTGAATTTGACTAAATCAACTTTTAATACACTTCAAAAACAAACTCGATCGAACTATGATCTAGATCAATAATTATGCTCGTAACATAGATTTGCAACACACAAAATGAAAAAACTATATTTTCATCTTTTAATTATAGTGTGATTGATCATATTGAAAAAACAAGTACATATCCCGAAAAATAAAGTTGTGTTAGCCAACAAGGACTATATTATCTCTCGTAAATTATCTAGATTTGAACATATAATGCACAGTCTAGCTGAGATAAAAAAAAAAAACAAAAACCTGTAAATTTGTTAATTAGAGTACTAAATAAAATCGATAATTTTAAAAAAAAAGTAATTGAAAGACATTACAAAATTATAATATAAATTTTACAAGCATAAGAACATTAACAATTGAGTTAATAAACAAAATAAAACATTGGAGAGAATTCAAAGGAAAAGAAACATTTATTGTTGAAGGCAACATGACACTCCGAATCTTTATAAATATAGTTATCAAATTTAGAATCCTAAAGAAAACATGCTCCTCTGTAAAATTGAAAATGAACAGTGTATTAAGCATAGCTTACATACAAGGATCATGGATCTAGTTAATAGATCAGGTTTACCTGTAGAAATAAAAAGAATTATAGTATAATATTTAATACTTAGAGCCTGTGATTAAAAATAAAAACATAACAAAAAGACATGATAAGCTAGACAAAAAAAACAAAAAAGAAAAATCAATGGTCACGGTACATCGTGTCATAGAATTTTGGGAAACATTTGTATCATTAAAAATAAATATACAACGTTGTTGTCAATAACCACACTAGTTCCTGTTTGAAAGTATAGTTACGATTGTTTTTTAAAGTATTTTTCATATTGAAATGCATTAAAATAATATTTTTTTTATTTTTTAAAAATAATTTTTGAGATCAGCGTATCAAAACGATTCAGAAAATAAAAAAAATATTATTTTTTAACAAAAAAAATTAAAATATTTTGGAAATGCGGGTACAATTACGTTTCCAAACACTCACTGAATCAGATGGGATACGTGGACAAAGGTTGTTGGTGTAATAAATCTTAGTGGAAATATTACTAGGTTTGATGAATAAATTGGCTAAGTTATTGCCTGAGTTATTAATATTTATAGTAACTTCAATAAGGTAGAAGACTAACTATGTGGTAATGGATATTAATATCAAACATAGCAAGTCAGTAGGCATTCATGATTGTCAGAGAGGGCTAAACAGAAAGCGTCTGAGAAAGACTCTAAATGGTCTCGTGTACCTATTTTTAATAGTAATAGGTCAAAATTATAATCCTTAAAAAGAAAAAAAAACTTAATAAATAATTATATAGTTAATATAGGAATTCCTAAATTAAATAAAAACTATTAATGATAATATTTATTTATATTCTTTTATTTTGAATAATTCTATTACTAATCTTTTATGTATTTTAGTATTCCTAACCATCCACTCATTTATATTTTTACTCAATTGCTCGGTAGCATTACAGTAATATACATATGATACTGAAAATTCATTAAGGTTGATTCTTTGAGCCCGCTTTTAAGCTAGGATCACTAATTAATCAATTTTACTAAATGAAAAAAATCTTCAAAGGAAATTTTGGAACAACTCCCTTTTGTATTGTTTCTCCTATTTTGTCCCACCTTTGTTGAACTATCTCTAATCAATTCTTAGGTGGTTAAGTACTGGTTTTACCACTAGATGCATTGGGACATGAGAAGTTATTCCTTTGATTATAAGACCATAATAGATCTTTAGGAAGTTTGATGTAGTACATAAGAGAGTTTTCCCTGCAAATGGCATGTATTTCAAATAGAGTGACATTTTATTTTCGGTTGCTTGTTGCAATGGATGTCAAAATAAAATTCTTAGGTAGCAACCATATATTATGACATGAGATTGATCCTCTAAATCAAGAACATGATTATTAACATGGTTCGAGAGTTATCTATGTTCACAAAGCTAATATTTTTACTAGATAGAGAAAAAAACTATAATTTATAACAATGAAGAAGAAGAAGAAGACCTCTCTGAACTGAACATTAAGATTTTTGTAATTCCTCACTTCTCTCTTACTTTAAGTGTATTATTGTTATGTGCTTTTCTACTCTTATAAATCTCTATTTATAACACTCATCCTGTTTTCATCTGTGACTTCTCCTAGTAATTTGGAAAACAAACCATAAAAAATCTTCCCTCATTTCCATCCTAATTTGCAGCACTAAAATCTTCCTTTCTTTTCTAACTTGATTTGTAGATTGATGTGCTTCTTTTTTCCTCCATACACAACAATCTCTCACTTGGAGACAAACCACACCATGTTTATCTTTTAACCTTAAAAACCTACTAAAGTTTTACATAACTTTAGTTTGTAAAGTATAATTCTTTTATTTAACATGTTTGCTAGATTTTTGCTTTCATAAAACTTTCCAAGCATCAATTATTCATCATCATGAAGATTTTTGATAAAGTGATATATAATTTGAATATGCTTAGTTCTGGAGTGGAATGCAGGATTTTTTATCAAGAAAATTACACTTTAACTATCATTGTAAAGAGTACTCTTCTCATTATCTTTACACAATTCTTTCAAGAAACTATATAACCATATTATCTCTTTTATATATTATGATACTACAATATACTCAGCTTTTATGATTGAAAAGGAAATAGTCTTCTATAAAGTAGAACTCTAGGAGACAGTCATACCACCTAAAGTGTACATAAACCATGTAGTACTCTTTCTACTATTAACATTAACTAGTTGTGAAACTAAGACAAGTATCAAAGGAACCTTTAAAGTATGTCATAATCTATTTCATCATCTTTCAATGTTGTCTTCTTGGGTTGCTCATGTATCAGCTCATAATTCCTACTACATGGGAGATGTCTACTTTGGTACAAACCATAGTATACATTAGAGAACCAATAATTGAGGTAAAAAGGACCTTAGCCATATAGTCACATTCTTGTTTAGTTTACGATGACTAATCCTTAGTGAGTCTTAAATGACTTTCTAGAGGTGTACTCACAAGTTTAGAATTATTTATATTAAACATGTTACGAACCTTTTTTATATAGTTTTTTAATGAAAGCTTTACTATGCCTTCAACTCTTTCCCAAATAATTTTTGTGCTAAGAATTTCATTTGCAGCTCTCAAATTCTTAATCCTAAACTACTTTGAAAATTATTTGTTCATGTTGTTAATCTTTTTAATTCTTAACCTATAATAACCATATCATCCATATATAATAATAGGATGATATCAGAATTGTTAAAATGCTTGACACAATAATAGTGATTTTTCTAACATCTAGTAACCTAGAACGACATATGAAGTTGTCAAACTTCTTGTACAACTATTTTAGAAATTGCTTCAAATTCTATAGATTTTTTTTTTTAGTTTACAAATAAGACTCTCCTTTCCTTTTACTTTGAATCCCTTTTATTGATGCATATAGATGTTTTTTTTCTCTCAAAATCACCATGAAGGAATATTTTTTTGCCATCTGCTATTAAAGATGCAAGTTTTTTCCAACCATTATCCTTAGAACTAGTCTGAGTTATGTAAGCTTCACAACTAGAGAAAATATATTAGAGTAATTGATACCTTTTTTTAATACTTTTTCCACAATAAGTTTAGTCTTGAACCATTTATTGTCGTCATGTTTGGTCTTCACCTTGTACACTCACTTATTGTGCAAAGCGTTCTTTCTTGCAGGTAGTTCAATTACCTCCTATGTTTGATTTCTTAACAATGAATCTATCTCATATTTCATAGCTAACTCCCACTTACTTGAATCTTCATCTTGCAAGGTTTCTTTATATGTTTATGGTTTAGAAATATCAGTTAGCAAAATATAATTTAGAGAGAGTATGAGTTATTATACAGGTTTTACTATTGTAGAAAACCTATGAGCATAAACAACATGTTCATATAATCTTGCATATATTATTGGAAAAATAGGTTAAAATGTGCTTGATTCTTCCTATAGATCATTCTAGTTTTTACTTTCCACTGTTATCTCATGAAGAACATCCTAACTTATAACTCAAACTTTTATAGATTTGTATTAGTTGCATATGTTTCTACACTAATTTTATCTTTATATAAAGCTTTATTATTAAACATCACATTTCTATTTTTTATTATTTTCTTATTCTAATCATTTCGAAACCAAAATCTAAATGACTTATCACAATAAGCAATAAAGAAACATTTCTTAGATTTAACATCAAGTTTACTGTGAGAATCAAAATTGACCTAAACATAAGAAAAACACATAAAGAACTTTAGGTGAAAAAAGTTTACATCTTTTCCTCTCCATATTTTCTCAAGTAATTTATATTCTAACGGAATTGATAGTCCATAATTGATCAAGTAGACTATAACTACATCAGCCTAGAATATTGGAGGTAACCTAAAATATAACCGCATACTTTTGGCATGTTCATTGATGGTCATGTTCATGCACTAGATAACATTATTATATTATAGTGTGTCTGGAATGGTCTTCTTTATCCTAATACCATTAGTAGCTTAGTATTATTTAAGGCTTTTATTATTAGACCACAAAAATTTTAACTTAAAGTTTGTTATTATTTTAACCATGGCCTTTCATTTTTTTTTAATGTATCAGACACATTATATTTATTTCTCAAGAAGTCGTACCTTTCTATTGAAGTCATTGATAAAGGTAATATAACACCAAAAGCCTCTAAAAGATGCCACTAGAGATTGCCCCCATAAACCTTTATGTACCAGTTTCATCTTTCTTAATCTCAAGTCTTTATCGTCTTTCATAAAGTTGAATTTCTTCTACTTTTCTATAACATAACTTTCACACATGTACATAAAACTAATTTCAGCTTTGGTAGATTTTCTATTGACAAAATAACTTGTCCCCTTCTAACTTATATAGTTGAGTCTATAATGATATAATTCTGCTTGATTTTCAACTTCAATAATAGTAATGATATTTTTTATCCTTAGATTATATATAAAATACTAGTTTTGTTAGCTTATACCCATCAAGTTATCCTAGAAAATTAGATTTTTTTTTCAATTAAAAAACATGTCTCATTTGCTGCAAATCTCATATAGAACCATTTGGCAACTTGATTTTCACATCTTCAAAGCCTATAACATTCAATAGTTATCTATCAGCCAGGAATACTACACCATAATCACTAGTAATTATTTCTTAGTTTCCATATAATATTTTTGAATGCTATGATTAGGCTCAAAACAATTTGTAATTATTATTATTATTATTGGGATTCAATGTGAGTGAAGGAGTGAGTGTGAACATAAAACACCTTTTATGAATCTTTCTTTGTTTTTTTTTTTTTCCTATATAGTTCACACATGACATTAGCATATGCCATACTTAAATCATCAAGCAATTTAAAATGTTATTAATGGTTATCGCTTGACTTTAGTCGCTATGCAGCTGTGGAAAGGAAAAGGAAAAAAAGAAAGTCTTACAGCATGGAAAGCTATACTAGCATAAATATGGTGAACAGAACAACTCTTAATCGTTAATAAAAATTACTCCCTGCGAACGAGCGGGGTTAAAAGCTAAGTAATAACCTAAAAAAATTAATTATGTATTTACAAATAATATCGCACCTACTTATCTTCACGGAAACCTAATTCAAAAAAAAATAAAAAATTGCATGCCCTTGTTCATTTCCACCACCAAAGAAGGATCCGTAGCATTTGCTTGGATGTTTTTGAGAGTGGATACTAGCTATTTTTTAAGGTGTTTTTTTATTTAGAAATATATTAAAATAATATTTTTTAATTTTTAAAAATTATTTTTGATATAAACGTATTAAAATGATCCGAAAATATAAAAAAATAATTTAAACAAAAGAATGAGAAAATTTTCAAAATTTAGCCAATTTCCGTTCGGAACGCAATGCCGGGCCGGGCCGGGTTTAATAATTATGGTTTCAAACTGGGTTGGGCAAAATTTGAATTTTTTAAAATGAATTTTTATATATATTTTTAGATGATGTTGATATAAAAAATAGTTTTTAAAAAATAAAAAAATATATTATTATAATATATTATATTATATTTTAAATAACTTACAATCTCAATTCACCGCCGCCCACTATCATTATGTGAATGCTATTACTGGTTTCAACGGAAAAACAAAAAAAAAAAAACAAGAAGTCTAAATCTAATTAATTAGTTTAGGCCTTTTTGTTCATTCGGTCAGCCCAACTATATTTTTTTTTTGTTTTTATTTTTTAGTTTAACGCGGGTATCCGGGCTAGCTTGCGTGTACCTCGACTAACCTACATGCCCTGAAGTTAATAACTATATAAGCCTCCAATGATCATTATATAAGCATAATTGATTCTGTCATGTCGGATTATTTTATGGTAGAGATATTATTTTACAAATAATATCGCGCCTACTTATCTTCACAGAAACCTAATTAAAAAAAGAAAAACACTTGCGGACTCACTCTTGATATTGATACCAGCATCAAGCAATGAGGTGGGGAGGGTAGGCCACTGCAGGCTCTTGCTCACAGGTTTCCACCACCGTTGAAGGACCAGTAGCATCTGCTTCCTTAAGCAGTGTTCACGTTGTGTTTGGAAAATATTTTTGAAAATATTTAAAATATATATATATATATATATATATATTTTAAATTAATATGTTTTTAATATTTTTATTATTTTAATGTATTAATGTTAAAATAATTTTTTTAAAATAAAAAATATTTTTTTAATGTATTTTAGAATGAAAAGTTTTCTGAAAAATAACTGTTACCATACTTTCAAACACACTCTAATTGCTTATATATTTTATTTTAAACAGGGTTGAGTCTGTTAATATTAAAATATATTAAAAATATTGTATGTGCACCGCCGCCCACCATCATTTTGTGAATGCAATCACTGGTTTCTACCACAAATAAAATAGGTCTAAGTCTAATTGGTTAGTTCAGGCCTTTTTGTTCATTCGGTCAACCAACTAGACTTAATTGACTCGTCATGTCCGATTATTTTATTCACGAAAATATCATACTTTCATATTAATAATAATAATAATAATAATTATTATTATTATTATTATTATTATTATTATAAAACATTGTATGGCATATGCTATTCTATGCTTAATTAATTCTTTTAGTTGATATTTCTTTCAAGTGACCAAATGCAGCACGTTAACATATTATTCATTTTTCATGGCTTTAGTATTTCAAGATAAGAAAAAATAAAAATAAAAATAAAATTGTTTAGTAGTGATTTTTAAAACAAAATAATTATCTTTAGATATTTATTTGATGATGAAAAAAACAGAATAAATAATTAAAAATATTTATTCATAATATATATTGCCGTCAAACTTATATATTTTTTAAAAATAATTACATATAATTTATTTTATTTTAATTCATATTAAGTATTAAAATTAATAATAATATAATAATCATAGTTATAAAATCTAATCCAGGGCTTTGACCAATTCGAGTTTAAAAAAAAATGGAGAAATGATTGACTCGGTGTGACCGGCTCAAAAACCCAAGTCGACCCACTACATAGGTGACCCAGGTCAAATCTCAAATCAAAAACTTGTAGACTTTTTTTTTTTAAAAATAAAAATTGTTCAAATTGATGTCATTTTGATCATTTAAAAAAAATGGATCAACTCGAATTGACCCTCTCAACCCTATGACCTAGGCCTTATCCTGGGTCGGCTTTAAAAACTATAATAATAATTATTTTTTATGTTTACATGCTTCAGTTATATAATTTTTGGGATTAAGAGATTTTATGATGATATTTTATGGATAAAAATTAAAAAAATATTATCTTTAGAGACATGTCTCTTTTGTATTTCCTATTTTGAAAGTATAAAAATTCACTTTAAAATTATTTTAGGAACATATTTATTTTTATATTTATTATCTCTAATTCTTTAACCAAACACATTTATATCTACATTGTCTTTATATCTTTTGTCCTAGCTAGTAACCAGATACTACCCAAAAAACATTATCTTAGATAATATTTGGTATGGTGGACAAAGATAGATTGGACATGATAATTTTTTTGTGAAGTTGTTTGGTGCATCTTTGAATAATATAACTATCTATTTGTGTCGTGTCTAAGGATATTCTAGTAAGGAATTTTTTGTTCTATAAAAAGGGGTAGGACAAGCTTGACCACTTCTCTTCACGAGGATTAACCCGATTGATTTATGTCAGTATAAGAACAAAAATAATTATTATCATAGTTTTTAAAATCTAAGTTAAAGGTTAACCTGGGTAAGGCCCAGGTCACAGGTCGAGTTGACTATTAATCCAGGTAAACTTAAGGATATAAGTGATTATTATTATAATTTTAAAACCTGACTCGAGAGTCAACTTAGGGCAAGACTCGGGTCACAATTCAAGTTGGCTATTGACCTATGTCAATGTAAGGATAAAAACAGTTATTATTATAGTTTTAAAACCCAACTTGAGAATTGACCTAGGGCCAGACTTGGGTCGCCGATCAAGAAGGTCAACCCGGGTTTAGCCAAGTCAATGTATATACAAAAGTAGTTATTATCATAGTTTAAAAACTTGACTTGAAAATCGACCTAGGACAAGACCTAGATCATGAGTCGAGAGAGTCAACTCAAGTTGACCCAAATAAAAAAATTTAAACAACCTCGTTTTGATAAAAAAAAAAGTAAATAAATTTTTTACTCATGTTTATCTCGGGTTGATTGGATCACAAGTTAACCCATATTTTTAATTAGGTCAAATCAAATTAACTTTTTTTTTTTTTTTTTAAACCCAAAGTGATCCAAGTCCAGAGTTGATCGTCCCATCCATTGTATAAAAAG
>Ga0307517_10012824_pt1 | contig 11452 bp, 12 predicted proteins | sample 23_EM_MG_FD_194515 | JGI IMG/M metagenome (GOLD analysis project Ga0307517, IMG submission 194515) | Populus trichocarpa ectomycorrhiza microbial communities from riparian zone in the Pacific Northwest, United States - 23_EM | ecosystem: Host-associated > Plants > Roots > Unclassified | place... | reverse complement strand
TCTTCTATCTCGGACAGACGTTCGAACAACAAATCCGCGCCTCCTTCGTCTACGTCGGTCTCCCTGTCCGAACCAGATACACCTGACACCTCAGTTGAGGATTCAGGGCTCCAGCCCAATTTTCTTGATCTTCCTGGGCTCAACTCTCCATCTCTGATTCCCATCCTTGCCAAAGTCGAGTTCGATATTGATCGTCGGAAGGCAGCCTGGTACGAACCCTGGATCAGGAGCCGGAAGGTCAATCACGCCAAGCGGACCGAGAGTAGGAAGGGCAGCAGGTCTCAGGAGAGTGATGAACCGAGAGAACATGTCCCAATTGAACTGCTTACAGGCAAAAAGAACAAGTTGGATCCATTTGGTTTGTTACCATCTGAACCCTTTGATGCCGAGGTCAAGCAGGAGGAGCCGTTGGTACAAGAAGAGGGCTATGCTCGGCTTTCTGAGTCTCCTGATGAGGTTAACTCGGACAGCGACTCTGATACCGAAGATTTCGGTGAAGATGCTACCGCCAGGGTGTCGTCATTGGCTGGAGGCAAGGACCCTCTGGATGATGTGTTTGGAACGGATGCTGATACCTGGGCAGATATACACGCAGAGAGCGGTGGACCACGCAGCTTTGACAACCCGAATATTGTGAATTTGGCATTGACTGCTGAGGCGCTTGAAGCCCTGCCGAGTCCCAGAGACCTGGAGGATGATGCTCAGTCGACGAAAGAGGAAGATGACGTGCTAGATATGCTTGATATGATGAGCAAACCCAGCCTTGCTATTTCTATTCCATCGCCGCCCAAGGACAAGCGTTTGTCATCCCCGATTGTGGCCAACGGTCGGAAGGTACCACCTCCGTTGGTACTGAAGCCTAAAGACAAATCTGGAGCAACAATTATCCCCGCACCAACTCCACTTGAATCGGCTGACAGCTTGAACGGCACTCGTTTGGCTTACCTCGGTGATGACACACCGGAGCACGAAGAGGGTGATACTGTTGAGTATGAGGAATATACTCGCATTCGCAGTCCCACGGAGTCTGACAAACGAGGCGGTGCTGTATTTGACGACCTAGACCTTGGATTAGAACCAAGTGAGGAAGTAAGTTGTGCATTTTCTTAGCTTATCATTGGATCTATACTAACCTCGAGGACCAACATAGTTTGACGATGACGACCCGAATGATAGACGTAAAAGTCAATACATTATGAGAGCCCAACTTGACGAGATCGAGAAGGTATGTTATCTTCTCTCTATATCGATACATTTATTGAGATTTTTTTTTATTCAGACAATGGCACAACTTTCTCCTCGCTTCGACCGGAATGACCTAGAGGACGACCCGAGTCTGAGCTTCAATTCAGCGACCCTATCTCCCAGCACACCAGCAAACTTGACCCTCTCCCCTGGACGAAGCTTTGATTTCCTACCGCCTCCATCGCCTCGCCTTCCCACGCATCCAGAGCCACCTGAGAACGAGGATCCAATGTAAGTTTCTTGAGTTGTTTCCCTTTAGGAGATGCACTAAGCATCTGTTTTTTTCAGGTACTTCGCCGGACAGTCATGGCCAGCTGTACCCTTCTCATCGATCAAAGAGAGGGAGAATCTTCCATCGACCAATGGCAATGGACCTCCGTCTCCTCCACGTTTAGCTGTTAACGGAGTAACCACTTCTGCTCCTCGTTCATATATGCCGAATCTTTCTCCGTCCAAGGGGCCATCAGAAAGCGAGCGCCGGAAGCAAGAACTAGAGGAAGAAAATCGATCGCAGCCTCCTAGACCTCCATCGACAGACTCGGAGTCGTCCGTGATTCCTCTGTCCCCTGATCCATTCGGTCGACACCCTTCAACCCCGGAACCACCTCAACAATTGCAGCAGGCAGGGGCTACATGGGACACCACGACCATTGGTAAAGGTGGTCCATCTGCTGAGGTAAAAGCCCTAGAACAGCCAGTCCAAGGCAGGCCACGATCATCAACGACGAGTCGTTTTTCTACGGATTCCGTGAACACAGAAGATCCAAACGCGGGCAAGACTGCGAACAGGGCTACGTTGATGTCTGTAAAGAGTATTAAGAACTTTTGGCGCAAGAGCGGCAATAAATCGCCAAACTCAAATGCTCCTCCCATACCTGTGCCGCCAACTCCGACAGTGCCGACAATCCCTTCAGGCAGGACGTCTCCAATGGTTCCTCAACGACCTGAACGGCCCTCTGAAGAGCAGTTGTATCTGCCCGATGTGCCTGATATCCCTTTGCCGCCGAATATCGCTCGATTATCTCCCTTGCCAACTTCAACGACACCACCTGTTCCACGCGCATCATTAGACCAGCCAAGCCGATCGTCACTGAATCACCAAAACATGCTCCCACCACCTCCATCTTCGAGTTTTGGTCGAGTTTCACCCCAGTCAATGGCGCCACCACCCCCCTCTCGTACTTCGATAGATCAGGTGCACCAACCTCATAGACCATCAATAGATCAACAGCACATGGGACCACAGCCTGGAGGTTTTGGGAGGTATTCACCGCAGCCGATGGCCACGCAAATGCAACCGCATTCGCAGGCGCAGTTTCATCCGGGCCATCGACCTTCACAGGATCAACATATGATGATGCCACCGCGACGACCATCGGTGGACCAGATGGGTCCTCCACCATCACAGCAGTACCCAGGACTTTCAGTTCCCCAGTTTCAAGGACGTAACCTAAATCCGGGTCCGATAATTACGCCTCATATGCAAGCTAGCAAAAAATCGTCAGGTCTTGATCGTCTCCATTTCGATCAGGAATCACCCTATCCAACCCACCGTTCCACTTCCAGCTCGGTCCGTCAATCTCCTCGTCCGCCTTCGCCGCCCCAACTGCCTGCGATTCCAGAGCAGGAGAAGATTCCAGAGCAAGAGAAGAGCACCGTTAAGAAGTCGATCTTGCGATGGAAGTCCACGGCGAGCACAGCGAGCACTCAGTCAACAAACTCGGTCTCGGAAGCTCAGCCACGAACAAGCTTTGAACGACCAGGTTCTAGTGCGAGTTCTCGTGGACGGAGACCGAGTGTGATCAACTTTGGGTCAACACGAGCTTCAGTCACTTCACCGGATCTTCCTCCAAGTCCACAGATACCCAATCAATACGTGCATTCAAAGAATGGACTGGACCACCGGACCTCACAGCGGTCAAGGCTGCCTACATCGTCGATTGATTCGTATTCTCCTCCACAAACGCAAACCTCACTCGGAGCAAGGTCTTCTTCACCTCCACGATCAATGGCTTCATCCCGTGACTCTGGAGAAACGCGACCCAGCTTCGATGCATCTCAGTTCGAGTTTGTCTCTCCAAAATCTGGAACATTAACATACCCATATAATTCTATCGATCACCAGTAACGTTTTTTTTCTCTTTTAAGATATCCATCCGCACACACACATACCTTGCATTATTACTCACCCGTCGTTCTCATCTCCACCTTTCGTTTGGAATCCATGTAATTTAAAAATTTAATGCTCTTCCCTTTCCTAGCTTTACTATTCAGTTTAGCCTTTTTGGACTTGGCCCATTTGGATACACTTGTACTTTCGTTCAAACCTCGGCAATCCAGATGTTAGCCCAACCATAATTCAATCGGGAACGGAAGAGGTCATGAAGCATATATTTGAAACATATTAAACAAATCGGTTCCTTTTCAAAAAAAGAGGGCCGGCAAAGAAGGAATGTTACATCCTGGCAAAATCGACTTGCGAGGGGGGTATGCGCGGTAACAGTACAAGTAAGGTTCGAATTGACGTAAAGGTAACTCCAGCAAGCAGTGTGGAGATGAAGGAAGAAGTGGGAAATGAGTTGAAGGATTAGAGGCCAACGAGTCGAAGGAGCAGATAAAGGAATGAGCCAATGAAACGGATGGCTGATAAACCAGCACTGTAATCATTATTTTCATTAATCGAGTGTTCATAAAGGAACAAAAAGAAAGAACTTACAATGCGTAGAATAAAAAGGTAAGATAAGGATTGAAAGCAGTGTTACCATCTTGTGTGACATTTTTCGCAACCCAGTCTGCGAAAGCTGTCGACGTGAACACAACAATCATGAGCCTTATTAACCGAGCGATCAGCACGTCACAAAAAGGGGGATAACCGTGAAAGATAGAACGTACATGTTGGAGCCAACCCACGCAAGAACAACATTTGTCCTACTATTCCTGTCATGATCGGCCTGCTTGGTGGTGGCATCACGCTTTTCTTTCTCCTCGGGTGGTTTGTGCTTAAGCGCTGCCCTTGAAGCAGCCCAAAGCTGATCGACATCCTCGCGTGCAGTAGGAATCTCGACTTCTATCATTTCCTTGCCGTCCTCGCCTTTGACTTTTTTGGCGCCACCAAGATCCTTCGCAGCACCATTGTCTCCTTTCGTACCCCAAGTGACGTCATGGAGATTGCACATTGCGTACATCATGAGGATATTGACATAGGATGGGAGGAGGAACATGTATTGGGCGAAACTCGTGAACATGTGCCAGGGTTCAAAGTGCATAAAGGAGCTGATGAAGTACATTCCATATGTGGCAAGAAGGGCAACGACAATTTCTTGAAGTGTTTTGTTTTCCTTGAGCAGCCTATAATATGAATACAGTGTCAGATCAAAAATAGAAACACGAGGTAGAGGACGTACGCTGGGAAGTTCTTCCACCCCGCAATGTCGTGAGGAACGGCGAGGTAGACAGTATATCCAGCACACCATGTCGTAATGATGTTACAAAGACCGAAGAGGAACATTGCGATTGTATAGGCCCATTTCGAACCCTATTCACATTTACAAGATTAAACTATGTTTCTTGAAACGGACATCTTCATGTGGTATCACTGACCTGAGGCCGATTGCCCAAGGAACAAACCAAAACCAGGAAGAGAAGACCAATGTAGAGATTAAGGAAGATCTCAAAGACAAATTTGCCAGCACCTTGGCTCAGGAAATTGAACGCATCCGTAGTTGAATCCTTTGTTGCCGCAGAGACCAACTAGAAAGTCGTGCTCAGAAGGATTGATCATTCTTGGACACCAAGTGCTCAACTCACGAAGAAGAAAGCCAGGTAGAAGTTTGCGAGAGATGTCCATGTGAAGAGGAGTTGGACGGCATTGTAAATGAACTCGATCTAATTCCAGAACAATATTTTATCTTCTGTGCTGTAAAACAACACAAGGGCGCTTACTTGAAGGAAAATTTTGCGGAAGAATCCCTGGCCTGAGGTCCAAATCCTGAAGAAAAATACCGTAGCGTGGATCGAGGCGAAAAGAGAGCCATTAAGCCATCGACGACGTTGAGAGATGAACTCAGGAACCTGGATGAATGTAAGCTAGAAATCCATACACATGAATTCTTCCACTTACAGAAGCAGGAACATCGGTAGAAGCTTTGGCGCTCTTAACGTATTTCAAGCTGCATAATAAAAAGTAAGGTCACCTCATGAAAAGAAAGAGGACAGTGAACAACTTACACCCAACCCTCGCGTTTCTTGGTGACGATTTCGAAGCACAGGATACGATCTTCAGCGAGGTACATGTTCCTCTCTAGATATCAATGGTTTTTATCTTGAGCGAATTAATCCCAATGCAAGCAGGGATGAATTACCGAATAGACCAGCACTGCTTCCTCCAGCATGCATGGACTCGCCCTTGAAGTACGAAGCAAGAGGCCCTTTGCCATCTGGTCCGTTTAAAAGAGCTTTGTAACGGTACGCGCTGAAAGCTCCAGGAAGCACGCTGATGTAACCGAAGACACTCTAAATTTCGAAACATGCTCAACGTGATTATCAATACGAATAGCCTTGGAGCACATACCTCTAGGGGTTTATCCAAAATATTTGACATCTTATACTGCAGAGAACAAGATGTTAGGTCATTATGACGAATTCAACAGCGTTATTTGATGTACCTCAAAGTTTTGCGAGGCAACCAGAGGCGATTTAAGGACAAGGCTACAGGCACGGCCGGAATCGACACAAATCCTAATAGAGGCAGATATACAATATGAAAAAAAAAGGTTTTGGCGATGTTTATACATAAATGCTTACTCTCCACAAGCTCCGCCGACGTTCTTGTGTTTGTCGAAGCCTGTGGACCGTAGTCAGCATTATAAATTCTGTCTTGAGATAGTTTTAAACCTACATTTCCAGAGCTCGTAAATAGAAGTTCCAGTTGGTTTAGTACCCACGTCAAGGAGGATGCAAACTAGGCGGAAAAGTGAGGGGTTTGGTCCATCGTGGATGGTAATAGTGTGGGCTCACCATTGGGTTTGATGAGAGGACCAAAGGCATTGAAGAACCAACGATGACTGTTTAATTTCTTCTTATTTTGCTCTTTGAGGCAGAACAAAATTTGAACGGGACACGAGCCAGTAGAAACCTCGCCGGATTCTGTGACAATCACATTGGAAGTGTATCTTTGGAAGAAATTAAAATTACAATAAGAATGGAGATATTGGTAGACGCACTCGAAGATGTGCGCTGTGACGTCTTTCCCTCCAACCGAGTCCTTAGCAATGCCTTCTTGATAGCATCCCATCTAAAAATGGATTCATTCGAGATGAAAAAGGTATGTGTATCGTGTAGAAACGTACAAGGCTAAGGACTTGAAGTGTGCGTTTGTTGACTTTGTTCCGTCCATCAGAAACGACGCAGACCACGACCTTCTTCCATCCTTCAGGACCCCACATCTTGGAGCGGTTCCGTCCGCAAAGGTGGGCAATATTCTTGATGACACTGCAACCCAGCGATACGGAGATAAGAGATAATGCCCAACTAAACCAAGGGTACTCACGCGTTCATTGTTTTAACGAACAGGATCTCGTCTTCGTTGTACATGGTCATCACAATGAAGAGTTCTGTCTCTCTGCCCCATAAATATTGGCGTAAGGTATAACGTGAGGACATGAAGTCGTCGGGATCACACGTCGCGGCAGTATATCGCATCTTGGAGAACTCCTCCACGTCGTTCTTACCCGCTGGCACAATGTGGGTGGGTACGGGTACATCCAGGACTAAGTTCCCGCGGACGAGCTGTACCTGCTTGACGGAACGACGCTTCATGAGCTTCTCCTTGGCGACGGACCAGCCGGTGCTCTGTTCGCGTAACATGCCGGGTCTCTGCTGGGGCGGGGGGTACTGCTGCTGCTGTGCATAGGGCATTGAAGGGATGGGTGGGGCGTTCACGTTGACCTGGGACATCTCGTAGGGATTGAGGTGGGCCTGGGAGCCGGCATAGCTGCTCTGGTAGGACTTGGCTGACTTTGCGTCCCAGTGGTCCTGGTCGTTGCGGTAGCCATTGTGAGGTGCAGAGTAGTCGACAACACCAGTGTTGCCTGTGGGAAGGGGAGCTACGTAGCCGTCGTGGCGTGGTTGTTGGTATGGGGAACCCTGGTTGGCGTAATAAGGATCGTGGTTTTGGCGATAAGCCATGGTTGATATAACCCCTCAACAATTACAGAGGTATCTTCCAAAGAGTGACGGAAAAAAGAGGGACGACGCCGACGGGGAGAAGGAACCGTGTGGTGGTTTGAGAGCAACCTGTACTTTGCCAACAAAGAACTGATCAGGCGGCTGCTCCAAATTTGTTTTCCACCTTCTGATCGGCTTCCCTCATTGCTCGTTCATCCATTTATATTCATAGTGACTAGCTAGTCTGGTTCTGTGTACTAGCACATTTAAGGCCAATCAAGTAAGTACTCGGCCCGCCAGTCAACATATACGAGCGTCCTGTTGTTCATTCAGATGCCTGTCAGCGCTTGAACCCAGGAAGTCGAAGCCTGTAGGCACTTATAGTTTGCGGTTGTCGGATCAGCCGCTGAAAATCAGATTGAATTTTTCAATAAAAACCGCCTGCTAGTACGTGGTAGGAAAAGATATCGAGCAATCCAAAGACCAATACAAAATTTTTGAGAAGACATGCGTGGAATACAATGTACCTGAAACGAAACAGGGAAAGGATCAGGAGCCGAGAGGGTTTGCTCATTTCAAAGTCCGCCAACACAGCCTGTTTGGCTCTCGTTGTCTGTCGTCGCCTCTCATCCGCTGACGCCCATCCTCTTCCTTCCTTCTCTGCTCTTAAAAATACAATTACAACTACAAGGCAAGTCTAGTCTGTCCCTCTTTGGTTTTGTGCTGTGCTCGCCGTTCTCCCTGTTGCCGGCCATCGCCAGCGCCTTGCAGGCCCCACCCCTTCCACGCCGCACACAACGTGGCTCCCTCTCCACTTGCCCCTACGCCAGCTCTGATGCCCATAGATCAGTTGGGGCCTTGCGTCCTACTCCGAACTATTTCGCTGTCGTGTCAGCCGCTCGCAGGGTGCTGTGATGGGCTGCCTTTGATCCACATGTCTGCCACTATTTAATCACATCTTTCTTGACATCCTTCATCCATTACTCTCCTCTCTTTCTCCCCTTTTACTGACCGCTACCCTCCAGTTCTTCTCTCTACTCATCATCCAATCGATGGCCGATAGCTCCTCTCACAGACTCGATCTCAGAGTGGGCGGCAAGTACAGGCTCGGGAAAAAGATAGGGTCTGGTTCCTTTGGTGCGTGCCCTCTTCGGTTGCCATCTTCTTTGCTCATCCTCTCTACAACAGGTGACATTTATCTTGGGATCAACATCATCTCCGGCGAGGAAGTCGCCATCAAGCTGGAGTCTGTCAAGGCCAAACATCCCCAGCTCGAGTATGAGTCAAAGGTCTACAAGACGCTCGCTGGCGGCGTCGGTGTTCCTTTCGTTAGGTGGTTCGGCACAGAATGCGATTACAACGCGATGGTTCTCGACCTCCTCGGCCCATCTCTCGAAGACCTCTTCAACTTCTGTAACCGCAAGTTCAGCCTCAAGACGGTTTTGCTCCTTGCCGATCAACTGGTACGTTACTGCCCTTCCACATTGTTCTTATCTCATTCAACTCTTAGATATCACGTATCGAGTACATCCACTCGCGCAACTTCATTCATCGTGACATCAAGCCAGACAACTTCCTCATGGGCATCGGCAAACGTGGAAATCAGGTTAACGTGATCGATTTTGGTCTCGCAAAGAAGTTCCGAGACCCCAAAACCCACCTCCACATTCCCTACAGGGAGAACAAAAATTTGACTGGTACCGCTCGTTACACATCCATCAACACGCACTTGGGCGTCGAGCAGGCTCGTCGTGATGACCTTGAATCTCTCGCCTATGTTCTCATGTACTTCCTACGTGGCGCTCTCCCATGGCAGGGTCTCAAGGCTGCAACCAAGAAGCAGAAGTACGATCGCATCATGGAGAAGAAGATGACCACTCCGACTGATCTCCTATGCCGAGGTTTCCCCAATGAGTTTGGAATTTTCTTGAACTATACTCGTGCCCTTCGCTTTGATGATAAACCCGACTATTCTTACCTCCGCAAACTTTTCCGGGACCTGTTCGTTCGTGAAGGTTACCAATACGACTACGTTTTCGACTGGAGCGTCCAGCGTGGTGCACAAGATGACGGTACTCAAGGCTCCGGATCCAAGTCTGGTGCCCCTAGGCGCAAGGTCGTCCAGGAAGAAGACGAGCACCGCGCGAGCGACAGGATGTAAGTTGTTTCGGCACATATGTGGGTTTTTGATCCTCCCTTGCTCATGATCACTTCTCATCTGTAGGCTCCGCTCGCACACTCGTCAGGCTCAACAAGGTGCACCTGGAGCAGTTGGCCAACAACGTGGAACTCGAGGACGTGATGCCGAATTATGGTAAACGGACCATTGGGTTAATGGCATGAATCTCCATATCATTTGCCTATTTGTTTGATCTGTCTGCGCGTCCCGAGAGTTACCGGGCGAGTGGGGGGTGGAGGGTAGAGTGCATTGTTTCGCTCGGTTTGGGACGGGGTTGGGTCTCTCGGCTGTCAAGGAAAGCTGGAGGTTGCCTGTGGGTGTTGTTATGGATGGTTGTATTGGTAATGGTATTGGGGTAACGGGTGTGGATTTGTGCTCATTTCAGTGGTTGGGGCACGTCCGGTTCGATATTCACGAGGCCGTTCTTCCAGTGAATACATGTGGCAAATCAAGCAATTGACACCGGCTCCTCACCCCTGTATGTCGTGGTTTCCGGTTCTTTGCCCCCTCCTCCCAACGTTTCGATAGGAACAACGAGTCCCGCAAATATTCTCCCCCTCCTCTCTCTGCTCCCTCATTCAATTCAGCCCCTCACATCACATACAATCCACACAAAGCAGAAGAACGCCAGGGCTTCCACACGACCAGAAATTATAATTATACATGGTTTACTGCGACTTCCTCTGATCAAGATAACTTTATTAAAATGGACGCTTTTTTCTTTCTTTGGGACTCGTCCCTTTTCTTGCTCTCTTCTTATTGCCACCCTCGTCCTCCTTTGATGGGACCTTCGCAGTAAAGAGATGCTGGGTCGGGTCTTTTCCCTCTCCCTCTCAACCTCTTCCCATGATAACAATCACGAACGCGCGCCCGTTTTGTATATACTTTCCTACCCTTTCTCGATCCTTTAATACTTGGAACTCCTTTTTTTTTTTTCTACGTCCATCATTCTTTCCTTTTTCTGCTTACACCCCAGATTCAACACCACATATACAGAAGCAAGTACGCGTACTTTTAACAACACACATGATACAACCATCCTTACTCCTTTTTTTTTCTTTCCCCCCATTCATTTCAACCATCCACCTTTATGTCTCGTGCTACGTTACGTCTCGCCTCTCAGGTTCCTCAAATCTCTTTCTTGTTGTCCTTCTATCCCCCACCTCTTCCTGGTCTTAGGATCTTGTTGAGGGCGAGTGGGATAGAAGAGGGCGCCAAGCTGTTTGGGATGTGGATGGGATGGGACCTTGTGAACGACTGTCAGTCCTCCAGGTGGACATTCTTTTGGTTTGGGAGGCTATGGCATGGGTCTGGGAGTTGCCTACGTTGGAGGGTTTCTTAATGAGTTATGTTTTTGTGTAATCCTGAATGAACAAATTTGTCCCACTTCTTTCTTACTCCCTCTAATCTAATTATGCATGATTAATTCCTTTAATACTTAACACGATCACAGTCGGAGTTTTCCGACAAATTCATAGAAGTCACGTGCGTGATGTCAAGTCAGAAATCTTATCCTGTGGCTATGCCGAGTCCTGACCATTACAATGGCGTCCGACCAGTTGGGAAAGCCTTTCTGCCTCCTCTTCCTTCGAGAAATTAGACCTCGAAAATATCGATCTCGTTGCTCTAGGCACCCAAATGAAAACCTATTCCACAGTAGAGTTGTGGGCACACCGTCTTATCTTGGCAGGGGCCACGCCCGACTTGTTCTGGCCGCCATTAATTAGTACTATTTTGGTGTGCCTCACGGCAGTACTGTCGAAAACAGATATAAAAGACAGCATCATCACGACTCCGTCCATGCCCATCGCGGTAAATTTGGTCAACAGTTTCACAGACGAGGAGTTGGAAGAGTGGAAAACT
>Ga0307517_10012823_pt1 | contig 11452 bp, 5 predicted proteins | sample 23_EM_MG_FD_194515 | JGI IMG/M metagenome (GOLD analysis project Ga0307517, IMG submission 194515) | Populus trichocarpa ectomycorrhiza microbial communities from riparian zone in the Pacific Northwest, United States - 23_EM | ecosystem: Host-associated > Plants > Roots > Unclassified | place... | reverse complement strand
TTTTGGAAATGAAAGAGATAAAAACAATGAAATAAAAAAGACATGTCTTTTTATATTTTTTATTTTAAAAATACAAAAAAATTATTCAAAAACCATTTCAAACACATATTTATTTCATGGTTTTGTCCCTATTTTTTTATTTTATCTTGGTACATAATGCAACCATAATAATATTTTTAAATAGTTTTGATGTGCTATTATAAAAAATAAGCTTTTTTTAATATATTTATAAATAAAAAATATTCTTAAAAAATAACATTCACTGTAATACCAAAAACATATTCAGCCACAACGTGACACCCGTAAAATAAGTAAATGGAGCAGTCTCCACGTGCACTAGGAAGCCGGGCAGCCTCCTCCCAGTGCACAAAACATCAGGATAGCGTTGATTCCTTTTGCCTTAATCTGCCAAACTATGTGCTAGCTGTTTAATTTCTGTCAATTGTGTTATATCCCAAAACTTTTCCTCAACTGTTAGTTTGCAAAATATGACTATTACTCCCCAAAAAATAATAATAATCTGTTTATATGTATATTTTATGTTTAGGAGCAGATGTAATTTAATTCAATATTTATATAATATTTTTAAAAGTGTTTTTCAATTGAAAATATATTAAAATAATATTTTTTAGATTTTTTTTATTTTAACATAATACATTAAAATTATCACAAAAAATATATAAAAAATAATGATATGATGTTTTTAAAATGAAAATAATTTGAAAAATCACGTGCATAATAGACAAAATCATTAGACACTTTGCATACCTGACACACTTTAGAGAGAGAATACCTTTACCTGCTGAAGTATCCGACTTGCTAGCAGTCTGGCAAGTTTTTTCCTTTGAGAGTCCCAGCTGGAAAGATTCAGCAGAATTCTGAGATTTTAAAATTTCAAATCAGCAATCATTTTCAAATTCTTATCCTTCAAGTTTTCTCATGTGTAACTTGTCCTTTAACTACTTGATTGTTGATGTGGACCATTTGAGGTGCAAACAGCTGTGGGATGTTAAGAGGGCTGGTCAACCAATCATTCACCAAAATACTCAGCTTCCAAATATTCTGGACTGCTAAAGATTTAAATTATTTCAAGCTCTTTTTCTTTCAGCTATTGCGAAAGCTGAATTGCTCATAGTTTGGTATGGCCGACAGGACATTCTGCTGGGTGTTATTATCCTGCTCAAAGTGCTTGACACTCAAATGATTGTGATGTTCCCTCCACTGAGAAAACTTCAGTACTTTTAAAAGAATCAATGAAAACCACTTTCCCTGAAAATATACTATACAAGTGCTGCCAATTTTAACAACGTTCTTATTTTCTGCCCTCAACTGTGTGTAAGCATCTACTTTTCTCTGCGTGATGCACCACCGGTTTGGAAACAGCATTCACAAGCAAAAGATGTTACAGCACTCAACTTCCCAAAATTTTATAGGTTACAGCGGAAGCAGTAAAGATGACCATAAGAATAGATCTCTAAGAAGAGCATGAAATCGTTGACAGAGAGTGAAGGAGATCTGGCCACCCAATTGCCCTTGGCACAGATTTTGCGTCCTAATATTACAGGCAGTTTAATTAGGAGCAGCAACCGCCACCACGAGGTGCCTGGTATACTTGTTTCTCTTTCAGAATCTGTTGTCTCACTACTACTGAACCATTTTCCAATAAACTAGGAACCTCCGATATCTGTAAAGCAGTAGAAATGTTCAGAATTTGCACTAGATATTAAACAATGAGAACTACTTTTAGCTCTCAATTCTTTCATTAGATTTGCTACCATTAACTTTAAGAACATATTGTTCAGAGCACAGTAAAGAAAAAAGATAAAAGGGCATTTTCTTCGATAGCAATGTACCTTTAATGTGAGTTCTTTGAAACATTGCAGAACATTTTCCCTGGTTTTAGCACTACATTCTAGAAATGAACATTTATGCTCCTGTGCAAGAGCCATCCCTTCTTCTCTACTTACAACTCTTTCACTATCCTGAAAGCATTGCATCATTAAGACAATGTGCCCATTAAAAGCACAAAACTTGAAGACAGAAGGTCTCTAACATGACATGGAGGAATATAATCGACGGGCTCTTAATATTTAATGCGCATGTATGCATGTGTCGAAGTAGGAAAAGATAGGAAGTATTTCAGCTTACCCTATCAACTTTATTTCCAACAAGTATTTTGATACACTTCTGATTAGTGTAGAGCTCCACTTCCTCTGCCCATATATCTGACAAATTTTCGAAGGTTTCCCGTCGCGTCACATCATAAACTAAAACGAAATCAAAGCACAAACTAATCAGGATTTTATACATATGTATATCGCAAGGGAAAAAGCAAACTGATCTTAACTAATTTAGGTTGTTTCACTTAACCAATAATGATCAAAACTCAGGTAAACGAGGGGAGTTCAACTCAAGGCTTAACAAAATAGGATAACTTTAACTATATAAAATATGTAGTGAATGCTTAGACAATTGCCATACCAAGGATTATTCCATGTGCCCCCCTATAGTAAGAGCTTGTTAATGTTCCAAACCTCTCCTGCCCAGCTGCAATACAACAGAACTCATTATTCACACACCGCTTATTCTATACCTCTGCAGGAAAGAAACACCTGCCGAATCCAATCTGACACTTTATAAAGGGAATAGAGTTTAATTCAAATAAATAGTTGGCACTTGGCAGCTTTGATCTTATCGGAACCATGTCAAATTTTTCTTCAGGTATGAAAGGAGTGTGGATGAAAAACAGACTTGTTGAAGATTTTTCTTTGGGTATGAAAGGAGCGTGGATTGGTACAGTTGATTAGGACAACATCATGCACTGGATTTATGCTATCCAGAAATCTATCTAAAGGGGAAAAGGGTTTGCTTGATCTCTTCATATTAAGTGGCCGTTCGGATCCCATGAAAGCAAATGTTTCCCCAAGTTCAATCGGGGATGGAGGTTTGGAGCGCAGAATTCAGAGCATGAGAGCCATTTTCCTCTAATTACCTGTGTCCCAGATTGTTAACTTCAATCTTTTCCCACCAAGAGTGAGCACCTTGATTTTAAAATCCACACCTGCACATTTTTGAAGCCTTCCCCTTTAAAACACTATACATTTCAGAGCTAGACAAAATTATTGAAGAATAAAGACACGAGCAAGGCTAGTGATTTAATCCACTTGTATACACCCTGAATTCCTGATCAGATTCTAGATAGAAGCACAAGTATGGCTCTCACAATAAATTCCAGTCACAAAATTTACATGAACAAAACAATCTCACCAAATTCGCCACTGAAAATCTATTGTCAAATCTCCTTACATGCAATTAAAAGATAGCTAGAAGTTGCAGCCAATACCTATCTGCAAATTTGCCGCTAAAAAAGAAAGAAAGGAGAACATTAAATGACAGTACCGATAGTAGGAGAAAGGTCTCGAACAGAGTTGGAGATGAAACTTAAGAGAAGACTACTCTTGCCAACTCCAGAATCCCCAATCAACAGAATCTTAAATGAATAATCATAACTGTTATTCCATCCTTTAGAAAAAGAGCCCGCCATTTTTTCTTTAATTCTTTGCAACCTAAACCAGATACAGGTAGTTTCTAAATGAAAACAAGAAAGAACTGTACGAAGAGGTTAGAGATTTGAAGAGCAAGAAAGCATAAAACGAAATGGGAAATTTCCTGAGGTAGAAGGAGACATGAAAGGTGGGGTTGGCAGGTAGTGATTTCTTTTGGTTGATGATGATTTATTATAAAGTAAGATTAAGAGTTTAATCTTCGAGACAAATGTCTTCTTTGTTTGAATTTGAACTTACTTTGATTTTGATAGCTGCACGCGCCATTGCAGGCCTCTTGGACTTACAAATATTATGTATTAAGGATTTTGGCCACTAATTAATCTGTATCCTTGTAATTAACTCTGTTCATTGCTTTTAACTCCTCTTTTTCATTAATTTAATTAATGAAGATTAAGTAAAAAGAAAAAGAAAAATTCTCCTATCTATATTTTGCAGTAGTCGATTCTGACTACTTATATCGACGTAGTACGTCCAAGGTTTTTTTTTTTACCATGCACAAGGTTTAGCTTGAGACCATTTCTACATACAGATATATTAATTAGTAATTAAGATAATCCAATTAATTTTTTTTAATTAACACACCGGTTCATTATTGCAAAATCAATTGTATTTTATTTTGGAATTAAATTAGTTCCAGTTTTCTTTCTAATTTTGAACCAACAATGAAGTGGTGGTCTAGTAATTAAGACAGTACTGCTATATCCCTACAAGGATGAGAACACAAGTTCGATCCTAGAAATCGCACTTATTGGAATGAGCAGTCACGAACTCTGAACAAGACTAGTCTCACCCTTTAGAAGGGTGTGAGGATATCCGGATAAGAACAAAAGAAAAATATCTTGTCCTCACCAATAAGCACAAAACTTGTCATGAAGAAATTCTTACTTATTGATTTATTATACTAAAATAGTTTTATTTGATTTATATTCTATCCAAAAGATTTTTAAGAATAAAAAATATAATCATATAATTTTAAAACGATTTATTTTAAACAAAGTGATTTGAATCATGTTTCGGGTCGGTTTTGATAATATTAATGCATTATTTATTCCTTGTTAGGTAACGTAAATATCCAACAAAATTATTTATCAGTTGTATAAGGTTAATATCTATAATTTTCATATTAAATTATAATCACTACAGGTTGAACCTTTCTTCTTCACTTAGCCAACCTCTTTTTCACGTAACAAAATAATTAATAAAATGAGAATAGCAAATAGCTATTGGTGGAAAAAACATAAATATAAATGTTATATTTCTTATTGGTAATAACCAACTGTCGTTCTATAAAAAAGACAAACACAAGAGGTTAATGCAAGAACACTTGACTTGAGTTTATGATTTCGATTTCAATTTCAATCACTCTAATTTTGTGTTGGAGTTCTTTTCCATGGCAAAAAAAAATGCCACCGACCCTTCCACCAATCAGATCACACACAACGCCACACGCTAATCAGTGGTTTTCTGCTGCTTCTATATTTATTAGCCATTAATTAATGTATTTCAAAACCTTATTCCATTCTCTAGAATTCAGTGTCTGAAATAGGAAAAAAAATAAAAATAAAAATAAAACCCATGATAGCATTCGGCATTGCTTAATAGCTATGAAGTGAGGAACACACAATAAAGCCCATGTTCTTGAAATGGCTCAAGAGTTGGTGATGGGCCAGATTTGCTTTAGCCCTAGTCCTCATTCAAATTCAAAAGGACAACGGTTTGTTTGGTACTTTGACCAAGAAACGGCCAAAATTCACCACACCCACGTAAATATCTCGGCATGCACAGTTTCAAGTTACAGTGTCAACTGTCTAGCAGGCAAAAGTTACCCTCTTCAATCATCGGAGCTCGAGCCAGACCAGAAGACATAGCGCTAAAAATCAAACCAAAGTACTTCTTCTATATTAAAATCTTGGACAGAACGCCCTGCCCGTGAGGCCACATCAGTCTTGAAAAAGCGCTTTATTAGTTGAGCCCAGCCGATTTTGCTGCCTCAAAAGCTGAGGCACAGTAGACCACCGGGCATGACCATGAACCCATCTGGTCAAACCTTCAACTCCACGTCGTTGGTTGATGATGGAGGAGCCTGTGCAAGCAAGGGTTAGCTAAGTCATCCTCTGGGTTGATCCTTGATAATACTGTGTACAAAAACTTAGTTAGGTCCCACGAGCCATTACTTGCCTTAGTGGGCAAGTATCTAATCAAGACGTAATTTTTACCCTTGTTAGGGCATTTGTTGTGTCAGAATAGGATGCTCTGTCCAATTAAATATTTTTCTGTCTATTTTTACTTTTCAAGTAGTAATAAAAAAGGGGTAATTTCTTGGCTGTTTAGTCGTTTCATCCTGTGTTTTTTTTAATCTTAAGTTTTGCCCTCTCCTTCCTCTTTCTTACACCACACTCCAGAGGTTTCCAGCTATGTATTCATGGGCAGGTTTCCAAGATACTTGCCGAGCTGGTGATGGCTATTTTTACTGTTTTAAGATGGAGGATTTTACAAGTTATTAAATCATTAGGGTTGTTGGAGTTCATTTGTTTTTGGTAATGATAAATGAAATTCCATAACAGTATGGTGAAATTGGAAACAATGGCAATACTCCCATCACCTCCGAAGCCCCGAGATACTAACATCACCTCTTGGTGGCAAGATTCAGCCCATGAAAATTTAATCATGCTGTGTATATTTTTAGTCTTGGCTGATGAATTTAGGTTTTGTCTGGGAACGTGAAAATCTTGTTGGTAGCCACATTCTCGAGGAAGTTATTAATCTCCCATGAATTAATAGTACATAATTTCATGTTATATACCTGTCATAATTAACCATGAAAATATTTTTCATGCTAAGAGAATAATGATAATAATTAGTATATTTTTATAACTGATTGACTTTTTATATAGTTGTAATAACTTGATATAATACCAAACAACCTTAATTATTTTAAATTTAATATGTTTATTGTTATTTTTACGGTCTAAATAACCGTGTTTGGTTATAATAGCTTGATACTATATAAAAAAAATTAACTATTAATTTTAATTTTTATGTTCATATAATATAAATACATGAAGATTTTATAGGACTTAGGTGGGATATTGTCAAATATTCTTATTTATTTCAAAATTGATTTGCTTACGTATATTATTACTAATTAAATATTTTTCATATCATTATAACAACTCGTCAGATAAACTTATTTATTTTAAAACCATATAATTACAATTATTTTTGCAACTTTGAATAATTTTTACCAGCCATGACAACTCGATATGATACCAAATAGCCTTATTTAGCCATAAACCAAGATTCACTTTATTTACCTACCATATATTTATCCACCCCTCATGTTGCCCCTGATCCAAGCCATATACGTGACCCTCAACAAACAAACATCCCCCAATTGAACCAACCAGAATGTATTCCATTGCAATTGCCATCAAATTGCTAGACAGTTCTTTTTCCTCCTCCTAAGTTCTAACATAACATATGTTACATATGTCTTGTCTACATATTCAACAGTAAACATTAAACCCCTCAAAAAATCAAAGGTCAGAAATTATTGCCCACAAAAAGAACCTAAATTGCTTGCAATCGAAGGCACTACCCTTAACTAGCCAGTTTCTTCCCCATCAATCAAGAAACCTTATCTCCACTCCCAAAAAAACCCTAGCCTCCTTTTCCACCCTTTCCCCTTTCCCAAACAACCATAGCCCATCATGGGTCCTGAAACTTCCTCGCAAGAACAGCAATTACGACTAGCACTGACAACCCCAGCACCACCAGCTTCAGCACCGGCAAAAACGACACCAGTCAGTACTAAAACGACAGCGTTAGCTCCTGGGTTTCGATTCCACCCAACAGATGAAGAACTCGTTATCTATTACTTGAAACGGAAGGTTTCCAATAAACCTTTCCGTTTCAATGCTATTTCTGAGGTCGATATTTACAAAAACGAACCTTGGGACCTTGCAGGTAATTACTTCTTCTTCTTCTTGTTTTTCATGTCTAATTGTTTTCTTGTTTATTTTTGTGATTTTTTGCTGTTTCTTCTGTTTTAAGGCATTATAATTGATTTTTATTTTTATTTTTTTGTCCCATTTTTTAGATTTCGTACTACAGGTAGTGTTTATAGGAATACATATTTACTAGGCTGTTGCTGTTTTTAGTTTGTAATAACCATGGCTGGCTGCTATTATCTCTAATGGATTGCTGGTGAATTGGGGCTTTTTTTAATTGATTTTCTTTTTGGATGATACAGTTCTTTGTTGGGCTGTAAGTGGTTTGTTCTTGTTTTATTTTACGTTTGTTAGATTGGGTTCTTTGCTTGGTATTAATCTATTCGCATGGTGTTCTTACTGGGTTTCAATTATGCAATTATGCTGGTCTGTAGATAAGTCAAGGTTGAAAAGCAGAGACCAAGAATGGTACTTTTTCAGTCCACTGGACAAGAAATATGGGAATGGAGCAAGAATGAATAGGGCGACAGGCAAAGGATACTGGAAAGCTACTGGAAAGGACCGGGAAATTCGGCGAGAGTGTCAACTCCTTGCAATGAAGAAAACTCTTGTGTTTCATAGTGGGCGCGCACCAGGTGGGCTGCGCACCAACTGGGTTATGCACGAGTACCGGCTTATTGATGAAGAATTGGAAAGAACCGGAGCTATGCAGGTCAGGCTGTAATAGAATTGTTGTTCGTGGTCTTAGCAATGTGGATTTCTATATGGTTGCCTTGATAATTTAGGAAATGAAAAGGAAAATAGGTATTTTGGTTTGACAATAAAAGGAGCTCAACCAAAAGTAATTGTGGAGTGGTTGAGGAAGGGGAAGATTTCCATTGTTATGCTGTTCTGATTTTGTTTGTTTTGTTTTCTGTGAAGATCGACTCATATGTCCTCTGTAGAGTGTTCCACAAGAACAATATAGGACCACCAACTGGGAACCGCTATGCCCCTTTCATCGAGGAGGAGTGGGATGATCGTGGAGCAGCTCTCATTCCAGGAGAAGATGCTGCTGATGAGGTGGTGGTTACTTATGATACTGGTGGTGAAATGCACCGTACCGAGCAGGTCTGTGATATTTCTTCCATGTTGAAGCATTACAACTTTTAGAGATGCTTACCGCTGTTGTAGTGTGATGCTGGGGTATTGATAACTGTTAGGGGTGCTTAGTTTTTTTGTAGTATGATGTTGGAGTCTTGCTTAGTTTCCTTAACACTGGAGTATTACTTTTGGATATTAAAAAGAGCTATTGGTTATAATAAACTGCTACCTTGCTAATGTTTGAATTGAAGGTCTGAAAGCACTGCAGAACCTCTTTCTTTATTAGAATACGTGGTTTAAGTCTGACACCTATAGAGTGGAAAGGTAATGGATTCTCTTTTAGTTCCAAGAATGGGAGTGGGAGTTTGACATTGGAAATGCAGTTAAAAGTTGCTAATGAATTTGAGATCAGAACTGTTTTTCATGATTGTTTGTCTATTGGAAGAAGGGTTGGCAGATTGATGCTTATGACTAGGAGGTACATATCAAACAGATGTTGTTTGGAAGATTAACTGGAAACAAGCATTGAGGGTTGCTTGAAGAAGTTGACTTTTATGGAATGAAGAATGTGCATGATCATGATTGCTTATTACTTCAACTATATAAGAGAGCAGGTCCTTGGGGAGGCTGTAAAAAAACTCACTTGGTCAATGTGACTGCTACATAGATCAGCGACTCATATTATTGACCAGAGTTTCATCTTGCAATGGGTTGTGTTGATGAAAACATGGTTTTGATGCTGTAGCTTTTGTATTAATTTAGCTGCAATATCAAGATTAGCCATGAATGTGGAGTTGCATGACAAAAATTGCATATATGATTTTTGTTTGGTGATGTGGTGCTGGTGCTTTTTGCAAAGTGTGTTTGGGTTGAAAAACATCAATTTTTGATGGTTTTTATAGGGTACTTTTCAATGGTTTTGACATCTTCATATCAAAACCATACACAAGCCACCTAAAAAGCATCAATTTGATGCCTTTTCTGTCCACATGCACTTTGAAAAACACTTTCAAATGCAACTGCTTCACCAAACAGTAAAATATTTTCAAATTGCTAAAGTACGAGGAACAGTGCCAATTAAAGCATTTTCTTTCCTTGAAAGCTAGCCCAAACTATTCCTTACAGTTACCTAAACTATCAAATATAAAACATTTAATGGACTAGATAATAGTGCATCCATTAGATGGATTGATCAAGTGGTAAGAATACAAATGCATATTTTGCTGTCATAATTAAACTTAACATGGAGAAAACAAGGATAAAGAGTAGCGTTCTTCAGTGGGATCAGGTGTAAACAAAAGGGCATTTGCTGTCAGATTGCTGAAATGGGTTTGTGCATGCATGGATCATGATCTTGCAACTCTACTCAAGTCTCTTGACATTTCCTTGAAAAGTTTTCAAGCAAACTGATCAAGCTTTACTTTGTATCCTGTCTGGTTATTGTTTTAGTTCACCTCCTTGATATGTCATTTGGAGACCAGAACCAGGTGTCAGGTTTTGTATCAAGTTCTGGTGAACCAATTCGAGCTTGAAAATTTGCTGCATGCCCTACCTTGGTGTTGAGGTTTTGGGTCGCAAATAATGAACTGAAAAGTGATTCTACTTGTAGAAATTTAATCGTTTAAGCTTCAAGTGTGTTGGGATGCCTTGTAAAATAGGGATGGACAATTCAGAATTTCAGTCACCTATTGTAGACATGCTTGTTACTGTAATGATGTAAAAGTACACATCTATAGTAGTCAGCATGGAATTTCTTGAAATTTAATTTTGTATTTCAAGCAGCAACATTTTGCTATAAATAGTGTTACTTGTTTGTTGCAGGATAGTCATTCCATCAATAAAAGTCCTCTTGGTATTACCGAAGTTCCGGGGGACTCTCAAAATGCCTTACCTGTGTGTAAGACTGAAAGTGTGGAGGATTGTCCTCCACTGTGTGTGCTAAATACAGAAGCACCCTTCCCTCTTCTCCAGTATAAAAGAAGAAAGCACAATAACGAGACTGGGTCTAACCGTTCAAATGGTTCGGAGAACTCAACAAGGACAAGTCAGGATCCTTGCTCATCCACAACAACAACAGCAGCAACAACATCAGCAGAAATGATGATGGCAACAACTTCAGCAACAACAACGGCAATATCTGCGTTGCTAGAATTTTCTCTGATGGAACCTCTGGAACCCAAAGAAAATCCTCGTGTTCCCCCACCTGCACTAGATGCTGCTAGTCTTGATTCATCAATGTCTCCTAGCTGCAGGAAGTTTATCAATGATTTGCAGAGTGAGATCCGCAAGATTTCAGTTGAGAGAGAGACATTGAAGCTTGAAATGATGAGTGCTCACGCCATGATTAACATTCTCCAGTCTCGAGTTGACTTTCTCAACAAGGAAAATGAGGATTTGAAAAGGAGTGTCCACGCCAAGTGAAATCCAGTCAATCCTGAATCAGTTTCCCAAACAAGGGAAACTAGTCTGTGACCGGTGCCAGTGTAATCACACTGTTTGTATGTAATAAGAATCAAAGACACTGCCGCGGCCGCCTCCTCTTCCCTTCTAGTCGGATAAATTGCAATATGTAAAATTAGGATTTTATTGTTGTCTTTCAGTTTAGTCTTTCGTTGTAAGAGAAGTAAGCTGGTGGATTTTGTTTCTTTGTACTTCTGCAGTGGATAAAATGAATTGCATTGTTCGTAGTTGAATATCCTGTCCCATGTCAATTGATCAGAATTCTGAAATTTATGCTGTCCTCAAGAACTCAGTCCTGTCAGGAGGATCAGTTGCCTGCCTGCCAGCCGTTAGTTGCTCATTTCTTTTTTCTACAGGCTATAGTTAAAATCAATTTCTAAAATAGAGAATCAG
>Ga0307517_10012822_pt1 | contig 11453 bp, 13 predicted proteins | sample 23_EM_MG_FD_194515 | JGI IMG/M metagenome (GOLD analysis project Ga0307517, IMG submission 194515) | Populus trichocarpa ectomycorrhiza microbial communities from riparian zone in the Pacific Northwest, United States - 23_EM | ecosystem: Host-associated > Plants > Roots > Unclassified | place... | reverse complement strand
ATCTTTAAATGCATTCAGGGAGTGAGTCTATCTCTGTCATTCTTCTGAAATATTATGACTAACCAAACAATCTGAAATGCATCCAGACTGTGAGTCTGTCTCTGTGATTTTTCTGAAATAGCATGACTAACCAAACAACCTGAAATGCATCCAGACTGTGAGTCTGTCTCTGTGATTTTTCTGAAATAGCATGACTGACCAAACAACCTGAAAATGCATCCAGGTTGTGAGTCTCTCTGTCATTTTTCTGAAATAGCATGACTGACCAGACAATCTAAAAATACGTCCAGTCTGTGAGTCCATCTTTGCTATTTTTCTGAAATATCATAACTGATCAAACAACCTGAAAATATATCCAGTCTGTGAGTCTACCTCTGTTATATTTCTGAAATATCATGATTGACCAGACAACCTGAAAATGTGTCTAGCGAGTGAGTTCATCTCTGTGATTCTTCTGAAATGGCATGATTGACCAAACAATCTAAAAATGCATTTAGCAAGTGAGTTCATCTTTGTGATTCTTTTGAAATGGCATGATTGACCAGCTAACCTGAAAATACATCTAGAATGTGAGTCCATTTCTGTGGTTCTTCTGAACTCATATGACTGATCAGCTAATCTGAAATACGTCTAGCTTGTTAGTTTATTCCTGTGATTCTTCTGAAATGGCATAACTAATAAAACCACCTGAAAATTCATCTAGAATGTGAGTCTATCTTTGTGATTTTTCTGAAATAGAATAACTGATCAGACAACCTGAAAATATATCTAGCGAGTGAGTCTATTTCTGTCATTTTTATGAAATAGCTGACCAAACAATCTAAAAATGTATCTAGGATGTGAGTTCATTTTTGTGATTCATCTGGATTCTGAAATAGGTGACTGATCAGACAATCTGAAAATGCATCTAGCAAGTGAGTCTATTTTTGTCATTCTTCTGAAATAGCATAATTGACCAGACAATCTGAAAATGCATCTAGCGAGTGAGTCCATCTCTGTGATTCTTCTGAAAAGCCATAACTGAACACAATCTGAAAATGCATCCAGACTGTGTGTCTGTCTTCTGAAATGGCATGACTGACCAGACAACCTGAAAATGCATCTAGAAAGTGAGTCTATCTCTATTTTTACCCCAGAAATTGCAGGACCAATGGTGCAACCTAATCATGTAATCAGTTTGTGAGTTCTATAGTCATTTCTATGCTAACCTTACTCATTTCCTTATTTACTTCTTTACTCATTTTCTTATTTTATTTTTCAGTCTCAGTGTTGCATTCAAGTTGACACATTCATAAATACCAAATTTGATGTTAGTTGTCCTCACTTTGAAACCTGCATGACAACTTATTATAATTTCAGAAACCCTCACTTGTTGTTTTTGCTGGTTTGTTTGATTCTTTCTTGGTACTGCTTCTACTCACATTATTCTGCTTTCTTTCCAATCCTCTGCAGCCATTCTTATTTGCTTGGAGAACTCCTTCTGGCACCAGTCTAACCATGTCACATTTATTAATTCCTTCCAAGAGGCATTCAAGTTATATACCCAAACTGGCATCAGAAAGAGGGTGGAGACCAGCCTTAAATCACTAGAGGATTATCCACTTCCACACTCTGATACCCTTGAGGCATTCTGGTCTTCACTATTGAAGATCCTTCTTGAACATCGTCTATGTATGTTGGTTATACACATTTATGTCCACTTTCATTAATGACAGTTGTTTCTTTAGCTCATTCTGAAAAAACAAATCATGAAGACACTGTTGAGACATCTGGAAGCAACAGACGTAAGAGATCCCCTCATCAGATTGGGGCTCTTAACAGTTGTTTGTGTGGGATGGTGGTGAACCTCAGTGTTGACTCAAACAGAGCAATCAAATGTTGGCAATCTGGGTGCAAAATTCAATGGGTATGTTCAATACTTACAAATTAAATCATAAATGTGACTCACATATTTTACAGTATCACCTTCAATGCATAGCACTCCAACAAGCTCCAACAAAGTGGATTTGCGAGGCTTGTGAGGTGTCTGGGCCACAGGCAAAGCGCTCACGGAAGTGACATCATATTGCCATTTTAGAAATTGTGTCTGATTATGTAGTTAGTTAGTCCAACAAAACTGGCCTCAGCAAAAAAAATTGACTCTGTATCAAGCCCTGTATATTTTTTTTCCAATTCCCAAGCACTTGCATTTTTTTTGGTAAAATAGTGGTAAACAATCATCAATCACAACATCTGAGATGATTCAAGGCCTTCAAGTTGTCCTTAATAGCCATTGTTATTCTGTTCAGACAAGTAAACCCATGTTCTGCCCTAACTTGAGGAACAGCCTGTTGAATTGGAACTTGTGGATGATAGCAGGCAAAATAAGTTCTGTCACAATCTAATCAAAGGGGGCCTGGGATATTAAAAATTGCACAGGGTTGGTAAAATTTTTTAAGGCATTGGGCTTACCCCTCCCCAAAAAAAGGATATATTAGACCAAAAAAGAAATTTTCTGAAAAAAACATATGTCCAAGATTGATTAAAAACAAAAATTCCAGAATGTCTCTATTGAATTTGGATGTAATCCTGGTCCCAAGTCACATGATTACATTATGTGTACATACAGTTTCCGTCACAGTTTACATCTTAGCTTTTACCTTTACCTTGTACATTGTACCCTGCCGCCGCCTTTCTAAAGACAATAGAACTTGGTCCTGTTCTGTTGGTGCGACCACTCTCAGTGTTTCTGTTGAAAGCCACGACAGCCTTACACTTTATTTTGAACTTCAACCTTGTTCTCGCCATCGGCCCCTCGCTTCGTTCTTGGCATCGACTTGGAATCTCAGCCACCATTTTCGGATCTATGGGACTCTTTTAGCGCTCGCTTTTCGGAAATCACCCCCGCCGTTCTTGGCGTCACGGTGTCACCGCATCCAGCGGCTCGCTTCAGCTCGTATCCTTTGCGCATATATTCACTCTGGCTTTGCCTGGCTCCTCCCAGATCTAGTGCTTGAAAGTCCGGTCCGGTCCGGTTATTGGCCCCCTAGTGGCTCTAACTGAGACTGAGACCGGTTAGTATATTCTTGGAAACCCAAATTAACTGGACCAAACTGATACAAACCAGTTATAGTTGGTTAGTATCGGTTAGTCTACGGTTACATAACCGGTTTATAACCGGTCACGGTTAGAACCAGTTACTAACTGGTTCTAACTGGTTACGACCAGTTATTTACATGTATAATACTTATTACCAACTACAATAGTATTTTAATTCCAAAACAAAGTAGCCTCTGGTTGTGTCTGCAGCCTTGTTTACTGGATGAAATCAGCCCAGTGAGGCAGCATGTGGGCGAAACGCCGCCATGCATCATTTTGGGTAACATTCGACGGATGAAGGGGTGCAAGAGGTGGATGAAAGTGAGGAAGGGTGGGAATGTCCCCCTTGCTGCCATGACAATGCCCATGACGCTACCCCTGCCCTCCACTTGCCCTGGTGGTGACCTGGTGACACAGCCAGCTCACATTGGGATGGGTCGGTGATGCGGCAAACTCGTATGGGATGGTTGTCGTCCGCAGTGATGGCAATGATGTGGCGCATTGGATGAGTCAGTGATGCGGCAAACTCGTGTGAGGTGGTTGTGGTCCATGGTGCTGGCAATGACGTGGCAAGGGTGGCAGTTGCAGAGGTGTTCATGGTAAGGTGCATAGCCATTCGCATTGGGTCCTAACATGGGGTGTTTATTAGCTGGTGGTAGAGGAGGCTCCGTCGAGCTCACGCACCTGGCCGGGTCTCCCACACCATGGGTCTCCCCACGTTATTCACTATGCCACTCCCTAACCCCCCTACTCCAACTTGTGGAAATGTGAAAAGGCAGCCTACATCCCTCATTGGAGGGGAGAGGCCAGGTGGCGGCTGCAGGCGATGAACATGAGTATGAGGGGGGCTAAAATACAGGGATTAGTTTAGCAAATATATTGAGGACCTGTTGCTTACTGTTTGAAGTCCCCTGGCATGCCTGTCGAATGGAGAGAGGCATGCGAGAGCCTGGGGACTGAGACAATGGTGATGAATGTGGGAAGACAAATGGTTGATGTGGCTGCGTCAACATCACACATGTGATGGCTCACATAAATTTCAGTTGACCACAAACCTGCGAATTCTGAAGCAAAAAATATAATTTTTAGATTTTTAGAAAGCTCGTAAACAGTGAAATATTTATATATAAATTTAGGACATGAAGACCAGTCATAACTGGTCCTAACTGGTTTTGTTCGGTCTTGAATTATTTGAGATCATGACTAACCGCTAACCAGACCGCGGTTACGGTTAGGATCAGTTAGGATATTTTGTGGTCTGGAACGGTTAGGGTCCAGTTAGGTCTTGGTTAATTTCCGGTTAACTAACCGGACTTTCAAGCACTACCCAGATCCCATGTTTCACTCATAACACCGCCATTTCGGACTCATTGCCTATCCTGGATGCTTTGCAGCCCAATACACGCCAACGCACGAACATGAACACCTCTGTTGTCGTCCGTGACGCTCCACCTCATCTTGCTTTGCCACCACAACCACAACCTCTTGCTGCAACACTTCCTACCTTTGTGCCCCCACAGCTTCCCTCTCCTCCACCCACATGTCATACACAAATGTCTACAAAACTCGATATTCCTGTGCTCTCGGGCATTCTCAATGCATCAAATGTCAACGTGTGGCTCAATCTCTGCCAAGATTCATTTGAGGTGCACGTGGCTGTTAATTCATCCACACTAAAGCCGTCAATTCAAGTCGTTCTCGCTGGGATCAAGATGGAGGCACCTGCTGCAAAGAGTTGGTGGAATGAGAACCGCGAGGAGCTCAAGGCCCTGACGACGTGGGAGGACTTTGTGAAGAAGGTGAAGGACCACTTTGTACTGGAAAACTGGAAGATGGATGCACTTGCACAGTTCTACGGCATCTCGCAAGGGTCTTCGTCATTTATGGACTATGCTGCAAGGTTACAGGAGGCTTGTAACACTCTTAGCTCTGGTGGAACGGGCTTCACCATCAGCGACTCTGTTTTCAAGAATCACCTTTTATTCTTTTCCCATCCAATCCTTGCCCTCTGTATGCGTTTCATACCATCTTTCGACTACCCCAAGACTCGTGTGGATGGCCTCATCGCCCTTATGTCATCTACCTGGGATTCTATGGTTGCTGAGCGTGTAATTCGTCCCCCACTGTCGACAACCTTGCTCAATATTCCTAAGCCACCAAGGCATTTGTTTTGCTCACTGAACGTGAGTGCAGTGCCCTCAAACAAGCTGGTGGATGTTACCATTGCCGAAAAACCCCTGTCTCGCCTGGGTGGGTCAAGCACAGCGCTCGTGACTGTCCAGGGGATGAGGCTAACAGTGTGGCTCCTGCACCTGCTCGACCTGTTGCAGCAGTTTTTGGAGAGGACGAAGACAGCTCTGAGTCGGATGGGGATTTCATAACAGCAGTTATGCCCTCTTGTGTCCTGGGTAATGGAAGCTTTTCTGAAGGTGAAGAAGAGGCTGATGGATGGAATTGTTGATGATGATGAGTTTTCTGTTCTTATTCTTTTTCCTTTTGCATTACCCTTCTGGCTGCTGAGAATTTTTTGTCTGAATTCTCTCCTACTCTCCTTTCATACGCCTGCAAATCCCCTTCCTCATTTGTGCATTGCGAGTTCAGTTTATTCTTTCATAATTTGATTTTCATTCACTTGAGGTCTTGATCATCTCCTTTTGCGTGCCTGTGTTCCCACTCGTTTGTACATTGTGATTTAATTTGAGCCCCCTTGTTTATGATCTTTTTTTCTTTCCCTCGCTTTCCTGTTGTTTTCTTTTTTCCCTGTGTTCCATTTTTTAAAGCATGGGAGGGTGTAATCCTGGTCCCAAGTCACATGATTACATTACATGTACATACGGTTTCCATCACAGTTTACGTCTTAGCTTTTACCTTTACCTTGTATGTTGTACCCCGCTGCCGCCTTTCTAAAGACAATAGAACTTGGTCCTGTTCTGTTGGTGCGACCACTCTCAGTGTTTCTGTCAAAAGCCACGACAGCCTTACATTGGAGTTTATTATGACTATGACACCTGTTTATAAGGTGCTGCTTCAAATCTGAGGGACTTAGGATGACCATCTGCAGGCCCATTACATCTCATAATCACTTGTAAGTCATAGGAACACCCTGCTTTTTTGGTTAGCACTCATGTCAAGCTCAAATTTGATGCTAATGTCACAGGAAAATTTTACAACAGTGTGATCCAGGTCAAAAAATCAGTAATCATATGTCAAAATATAATTTTTTTTTAGCCCTTTAGGCTGGGCCCCCCTTGAATCTAATGTCCAACATTTGTGTAAGTAAATGTTATCCAGGTAAAAATTAGAGACCCATAGGCCAGGGATTGCCCCTAACACTTCATAAAACATCCACTTACTGGTTATGCAGTGAAGAAAGAGACAACATATGAAATACCCACTTGTCTGTGGGCCATTGCTTCACATGGCAGATATGAGTCCAGAGAGACAAAGTAATATAACCCTACTTCACATGATGTCACATCAAATAACAATCAATATGTTATTAACCTGGGTTTCACCAGCCTTGTCCAAAATAGGGGCAGGGTATATTCCAGTTGTTTGTTTCAGAGGTCAGAACTTTAATACCCTTAAACATTCAAGTACAAGGGTTCAAGGGCAGATAGATAATTAAATCTAAAAGAAACCTGCACTATACAAGAATTATGAGTCTTTATTTATAAAGATGAGTTTTTTTACCCAGCTGGAAAGCCCTTGTCCCGCGTTTTCACAACCCCCATCAATGATGGCATTACTTCAGCAGCATGTGACTCCCAACTCCCAGCCAGAAAGTCCTTGTCCGCGTTTTCACAACCCCCATCAATGATGGCATTACTTAATCAAACGCGTGACTCTCAAATCCCAGCCAGAAAGTCCTTGTCCGCGTTTTCACAACCCCCATCAATGATGGCATTAGTTAAGCACATGTGACTGTCAAAAAATCCCAGCTGAATCCTTATGCAACGTAGTTAGCTAATAAATAATTCAAATTCAAATTCTAATCCTATGACATACCCTTCAAAAATTTTGACACTGACATCACTGGACCAGAATGAAATACCTATGATGTACCCTTCAAATTATTTGACACTGACGTCACTGGGGCGGGTAGTTGGTTTGCCGAGGGTGCCGGATGGGATGGCAGGGTGTATTTCTAGTATGGTGGGATATGTAAACATAGGTAAACAACCACCAGAGAGCATGCTGGGGGCACTTTACTCGCTGTTGGCAGCATTTGGTGGGGGTTTCAGGCAGGGTGAAGACATAATTAGGGTCTAGGGTATTAATAAAAATATATCCCGCCCTTTCCCCCTGGGTGCAGCAGCGGGAAGGGATGGATTGAAAGATGAGCATTTGGATGACATTTCCATTTTGGGAACATGCCATCAAAATTGATCCCGCAGGTGCCTCTTTGCTATTGGGTTTATTTGGGGGCCGCTTTTGATAGAGTAAAAGTGTATTTATAGTCTAGTACGTGAATAAAAATGTATTCTAGTATTATTTTGAACATTTGGGAATGGGAATGGGTGGATGCGAGCACGCAGCTTTGGATGACGCCGTGTGCTCGACTTCCCAATTACTACTGTTACCTATGGCACATAAAGTGTACAATTATTATTACGCAAATATTTTCTGTCCATAGGAATTTCTGGTCCAGTGACATCAGTGTCAAAAGTTTTGAAGGGTACGTCATAGGGATTGCATTGACAACTGTGGGGCCAAATGTTTGGTCCACAACCACCAGTTATATTGTCCAGAGTATCTAAACTTATTTATTAGTGTATTGAAATTATATTCCAATGCATGTTCAAATACCATACAGATTGAAATAGAGAAATGATGAAGGGGATGGGTGGAAACCACCATTTTCGCATTTTCTTAATTTACATCTTCAATTATGCATTCTTTTCCTTAAAACCTCGGATCTCCTATCCTTATAATAGTTATAAAATAATACAATTTTTTATTTGATTATCAGGCATATGAGCGTTCATATCGAACACTATCTATGGCAGCGAGCGGAGTTTGAAGCAGCCATCAACCACATTACGGTTGATTTTCGTTCGTTCTCTCTGTTCCTCCACCACCTCCTCTCCACCACCACCTCGCCCTCGACACCGCAAACTTCGCCCGTCGATCCAGACACGAGCCCCTCCCCTCCATTGAGGGATGTGGGCCAGAAGCGGTGAGTTACAAAACACGAGCCACGACATTTGTCGTGGTTCGTTTTCGCTATCTCTCTTCCTATCCCCTCACTAACACCTCTGATGCTGCCACCAGGACCAAACGACACCCAATTCAACGAAGATGAGGGGCCACGCAATGACTAACAGGGGAGGACACAACGATGAGAAGGAAGGTGAAAAGGGACCAGAGAAGTGGGGGAAGGACGATGAGGAGCAGGGGTGAGATGGAGGAGGGGTGAGAAGAGGGACAAGATGAGGAGGGGGAGGAGGAGGAGGGGTGAGATGAGCAGAAGAAGAATGGGCAAGACGAGATGCAGATGGACAGGCAAGACAATGAGGAAACCAACCGCTTGTGACTCACAGCGAATCAAGACCAACCACAGCAAATTGAAACCAACCACAGCGAACTGAAACTAATGACAGTGAATATGAACCAACTGCGGCAGGCGAGGGGCGATGACAAAGAGGACAAGGAGGATCGATGATGAACCCAACACGCGAAGGATCAATGTTGGTTCACTCTCCATCGTTCCTCCACCACCACCTTCATCCTCGACACCTCAAATCCCACCCAACCTTGCACAACAAACTGGCCATGAGCCCCTCCCCTCGTCTGAGGGATGGGCTCAAGTACTAGCGCCCCAGGATAAGCAAGGCGGATCGCAGCCGCACCTGCCCCTCCCTCTCCAAAGGGATGTGGGCAGCGCATCGTCGCTCGACGGAGTAATGGGGGAAGGAGAAACACAAGGGGGGACCCAGGAAATGGGAGGCCCATCAAGTGCGTCACGAAACACGAGCCACGACGTTTGTCATGGTTCATTTTCATTATCCATTCTCCCATCCCCCCCCTACTGACGTCTCTATCACTCCCGCCAGCACTATATGACACCCCAACACTGTGACGACGCCGCGACACCCTGACAACCAGTTTCAAAGGGTTCGACAATGGACACACTGGTTTGACAGCGGCGAGAAGCGTTCAACAATAGCCGGAATGGGTTCGACAATGGTGACAAAGATTCGAACCAGCAGCGATGACGATGGCAGCAGCACCAGTGACGATGACAGTAGCAGCACCAGCGACGATGACAGTAGCAGCACCAGCGACGACGACAGTAGCAGCACCAGTGATGATGACAGTAGCAGCAGCAGCAGCAATAACAACAACAATGGTGGCGGCGCTGCTGCTGCTGCAACAACAACAATGGCGGCTGGTGCAACGACGAGGATGACGACGACTGCTGCAGCAGCAGCAACAACGATGATGAGGATGGTGGCGGTAGCCTCTACAACAAGGACAACGATGACGGCATAGGGAGCGACGATGATGGTATAGGCAGCAACGGTGATGGCCAAACGGAGGAATTGGAGTGCACGAGAACAATTGAGCAGAGCCACCATGGCTCTGCTCTTTTTGTTTTTTTGTTGTAACTACACTGTATGTACCTAAGGACCAGTCCCACTTTAAGATTAATGTATGTATTTAATATCATCTATGCACAAGCAACCCTAGTCACCATGTCCAGACGAGATGTGAGAGGTGTTGCCAAAACAGGCCCCAATTTCAAATCAGGCCCTCGAAAAAATGCATCTGATGACATCATAAATTTTAACGTGTCCATGGAATAAAGATCGCTCAAGATTGAGAAGGTGGGTTAAGGCGAACATCAAGAAGGTGAAGGTCTGAGATGGTGAGAATGCAGAGGCCCAAGACGACAAGAACGCAGAGGTGTGAGACAATGAAAATGCGGAGGTGCAAGACGACAAGAACATGGAGGTGCAAGATGATGAGAGCTGAGAGCACGGCCAGGGTTGAGGACCAGACGATGAGCAGGGTAACCCAATTTCATTGTATTTTTTATGTACCTAGCTACAAACCCAAGGAGGACACACTCCTTGGGGAATATATCTTATGTTTTACAGATCTGATATATTAAAAATATGTGTGATGGATTTCAAATCACATGTGATGAATTTGCATGAGAAGGTTGAATCTCCGCCACATTGGTTGCAGTAGTGCCACATTGGTTGCATTAGTACCACCAAGTGCAAAGGATTCAGCTTGTCCCATGAATTCACTGTGGTTCCTGTTGCTTTTCATGGTAGAATCTTCCATTGTGTCATGGATAATTGTTGCTGATTGTTGTTGACAGTCCATTCTGCCAGTGGTTGGGTTTCACACAACTGCCACCACAATTATCAGAACTCTGCAGTTTCCACTGTATTCCATTGCTTGTTCATTGTTCATTGCAGATGATTATTCACTGTATATGTCAAGGGTTGGCTCATCGCTGTCCAAAACAGAATCATGCCTCCTGCTGTCAATGACAGAATTCTTATTCCCGCTGTCTATGACAGAATTGTACCCCCCACTGTCAATGACAGAATTGTCCCCCCCGCTGTCAGTGACAGAATTTTTATTCCCGCTGTCCATGACAGAATTGTACCCTCCGCTGTCAATGACAGAATTGTACCCTCTGCTGTCAATGACAGAATTGTTCCCCCCGCTGTCAATGACAGAATTATACCCTCCACTGTCTATATTGACAGAATTTTCTCCCCATGCCATACTCATTCAGAATATATCACCTGCACATGGTACTTTGGTTTGTTCAAATTCATATGATAAAATCACATCTGCCATTACAAATGATGTGGCGGTGTTTTTGATTAATAACACATTATTTTACATGCAAATCTATTTGGAATGGTCTGTTCGGATGGTCTACAATTTCCTGGATCTCACACAAAATGGTTTATGCCTTTGTACTAACCGTTATTTGATATATAGAAAAATATTAATTATAAGACTTTCTTTCCAGCGTCATATCATGTATCATCATGACTTTATATCTCTTGTCCAACACAAGTTAAGATTACCAACCCTTGCTTTACATCAGATCAAAGTGTCATCCATGGATTCATGTGAAGATACAGCTGCTCCCTATGCTAGCATGGGTGGTGGCAGGATTACAAATACTGTTATGGGGTCTCAACTAACAAATTTCTTGGTACAATCTGCATATTTGGATGACAGTGATAATACACTCTTTAGAATGATGACTTATGTCCATCGCCAAGAGTTGAACAATATAATGGAAGAAAACCCAGATTTTATAGCTGCACAAATTCCTATTCCATTGATTGCTGCTTGTCTAACACTTGTAGATGTTCGGAATCTATGTCGTATACATG
>Ga0307517_10012821_pt1 | contig 11453 bp, 6 predicted proteins | sample 23_EM_MG_FD_194515 | JGI IMG/M metagenome (GOLD analysis project Ga0307517, IMG submission 194515) | Populus trichocarpa ectomycorrhiza microbial communities from riparian zone in the Pacific Northwest, United States - 23_EM | ecosystem: Host-associated > Plants > Roots > Unclassified | place... | reverse complement strand
TATTTTAAAATATATTTAAATAATATATTTTTTTATAAAATTATTTTTAACATCAGTATATCAAAATGATTTAAAAATATAAAAAATATTAATTTAAAGCAAAATTAATTTTAAATTATTTTAAAAGCTCTTTTGAAACACAAAAATAAATAAGCCCGTAGAGGATATTTGAGAATGTAGAAGGCTGATAGCAGTTGCTTTTTAAAATAATTTTTACTGGAAAATGTATTAATTTTTTTTTTTAATATTAGTACATCAAAATAATCTAAGATCATAAAATAAATAATTTAAAGTAATATTTTTTAAAATTAAAAATATCTTTTGAAAAAAAAAACAAATTTTTTTTTTTTAAATTTTGGTACACATCGATATAATTTATAGATTTTTAAAATGAGTGAAAAGGTTTACTCATTGTTTTTGTTTCCGCCTAACTTGCGAGTTCAAAGTTTTGAACTCAGGAACAGAGTGGGAAAGAGGAGAGAGAAGAAATGGAGGCGAAAAGTCCATCTGAATGTCCAAACACAGTCACCGTCCGGCGAAACCCTCACAGAAGAGCGAGGCCTACACCTTCTGCTTCCATAAACCCTAATCCCAATGCTCAAAATCCAAATATGAAAAGAGAAATCTCTTCATTCCCAATTCAAGACATTCTTGCAATGGAAATCCCTCAAAAGAACCCACCAGAACCACCAGCACCTGCTACCTCAGAAGACCTTAAAGTTTATCTTAGAATTCGACCCATTGTTACGCTTAAGCCAAACACCAAAGATCAAAAAATTTTTAGGCAAAGACAGAAAAACGCTTGGCCTCAAAACCCTTCATCCAAAAACAATAGTGCGAACGTAAAGAAAAACAACACCACCACCACCACTAGTAGTAGTAATGAGGTTTGTATAGATGTCAATGATTCTCATTCGGTTACTCTATCACCACCTGCATCCTTACAAGACTCTAAAAGAATTAAATCCGAGGTTTATGAAGGATTTTCTCATGTTTTTGCCTCCGATTCCACTCAGGTAACCCTTCTCTACCCAGAATCTTCAGTATTCACGTAAAAATTGAATAATTTCATTTTGCGGGTTTGGGGTTAATTTTGAGTTGTGTGTGTAGAATGAGGTGTTTGAGAAGATGGTGAAGCCATTAGTGGATGATTTTCTTAATGGAAAAAGTGGACTGTTAGCTGCATTAGGTCCAAGTGGTTCAGGGAAGACTCATACAGTTTTTGGGACTCCTAGGGAGCCTGGGATGGTTCATCTAGCACTAAAACAGATTTTTAAGGAGGCTCAGCAATGTGGTTCTAAGTTGACAAGGTAATTGGTTGTGTTTCATTTTTGCCGATTCTTTCACTACTCAAGTTGGATATTATTTGAGGATTTCTCGATTTTGTTTAAGGTAATTGCATTGTTATGTATGATTGTTATTAATGAGAATGAATTTATTGTAAGAGATTAACATTTAGAGGGGTCTAAGAAATGTTGAGGTCCTTTTTTTTTTATTTACTCATTGTTACAAGGTGTAATTTCAGGGAATTCAAAGTATCTGTTTTTGAAATATATTCAGATCGAGGTAAGGGAGAGAAAATCTCTGACTTATCCCCAGATGGAGGTGATTTGTCTATGCAGCAGGCTACCATTAAAGGTCTCCAAGAGGTTGATGACTTTTCTTTTTTAATCTGTCATTAGTGTTTTATTTTTGTTGTCTATGTGCACAGTGCCTTCTAATGTTGACATCTGTGTAAATTGATTGGTGCAAACAGGTTGCCATTTCTAGTGCTGCACAGGCAGAATCCTTGATAGCTTGTGCAATGTTGAAACGCACAACAGCCATGACCAATACGAATAGCCAATCAAGGTGCATTGCAACCAAACTTTGCTTTTCTTCATGGAATTTTATAGATAGATAGAAAGAAATTCTGGATTGAGTTTTTGTGAGTGCTTTAGGGATAGGAGTGTCAAGAGTTTGGGTTAATGGATGAGCCTTGTCCATTCCTTGGTGTTTCACGCTAGAACAATGGAGTGGGAACTTCTTTGAAATTTGCAATTAATGTAGGATGTTAATAAACATGTTACTAATGTCAATTTGTAGAGTAAAAATAATTTAGTGCTGATCACATGTCCCATTGCTTTTACATCTACAATTTATTAGAGTTTAGTCCATCATGATAGATAATCTATTTATAGATTTCCATTTAATCATGCACCTGTCTATCTATGGAAGATAGGCATATTTTCTCCTATATTACAGATCTTTATACATATACATATACATACATACATACATACATACATATATATATATGTATGTATGTATGTATATGTATATGTTATTTTCAGTGACATAGATTACTAGTTTAATGATCAGTAATTTTATTTTAATTTTCTTGCAATGTTGTTAATGAGCTTTGTTGGATTCAATTGTTACAATAAAATTGTACCAACCTTATGATTTTCCTCTTGTAACATACTTGCAGCCGGTCACAGTGTATCATTAACATCCACAGTTTTGTCAGAGATCCAGATGTTGAACCAAACAATGCTGTCCTTACCATTGTTGATCTCGCTGGAGCAGAGCGCGAAAAGAGAACTGGCAATCAGGTTTTGCAATTCTACAAATCTTCCTTTAGTATGATTGCACTATCAGTTGATAGTTTTATAATACATGCAGCTTTAGTTTTGAAACACACAATGGGTTATTATCAGATGACATATTGATTTTCTTTCTTTCTTTCCTTTATTTTATAAAGAATTTTGATTTTTTGGGCCGATGTTGAACTTCTTTAGGGGTTTCTAACTTGTCAAAGTATCACATCCCAGGAGTTTCTAACTTCTTTAATAATCCAACTGTTGAAATTTCAGGTGATGATTTATATTTACTGGAAGTTAGAAAACCGTTGCAATGTTACATTTTTTATGGAGATATAAGCATGATTGGAAAACATAAATTATGATTGTACCAGTTGTATTCAAATGAGTTCATTTGAGATTCCTGATCTCAGTGTGATGTGCAACATTGACAATCGCAGAGTGGTTCTGACATATATATTTGTAACACTTAAACTTTGCTTTATCATTTGCAGGGGTCAAGATTGATCGAAAGTAATTTCATCAATAATACATCAATGGTTTTTGGCCTATGTCTTAGAGTACGTGATTCAAGTCCTTTTTTGGATTTCCAAGGCATCTGTACAGTGCTCATTTTTTATGCAATGTCTTGACGCCTTAAGAGTTTTTAATTATGTCAACCTGCACAAACAATCCAAGAACATCTATTTCCTTTGTCAGTGTGCTCTTTCTCTCCATGCATGTTATCATGTGCTATTATTCTTTTTGTCTCAGTCACTATTGGAGCACCAGAGTAATCCCAAGAAACCATTAAAGATGCACTTCAAGAACTCCATGGTAAAGCCTCCTATCAATGAATATCTTGGTTATCCTCATTAATCCTGTTTCCCGTGATGGTTGAACTTATTTTTATTTGTATTTCCATTGCCTCTGAATTATTGGCAGCACTGTCTCTAAAGATATCTTAATCTGTTAACTTAGTTGCTTATGAATTTGCCTATTCTACGCAATTTGACTTCATCTCTCCACAGTTGACTCGGTATCTACGAGATTATCTAGAAGGAAAAAGAAGAATGACTTTGGTATGCAGTTTTCATTCTATCATTGGTTCCCTGAAGCTAAATTATTATATCCCAGATAAAACTCCTCTTTTTTATATGAATCATTTATATATATATATATATAGCATCAAATAAAGTTGCATCTCATATTCTCATTTCTTCAATTATCTTCTCCAAAAAAATAAAAATCTCATGCCTTTTCGTTCTTTGTTGTACTTTTGTAGATATTAACAGTAAAACCAGGAGAACATGACTATTCCGATACATCCTACTTATTAAGACAAGCTTCTCCTTTTATGAAAATCAAGTAATCTTTTTTTTTGCAGCTGTCTCATTCAAATTTAAGTTTCTGTTTAACTTATTTTTTTTCATATATCTCATTCAAGTTTCAAGTTTTTTTTATAATTAAATTACTTGGTTTTAACATTTGCAATTCATTAGGTTCACTAATGTTGAGGAACCATCTATGTTTCTTAACAAGAGGAACATTGAAATGTTGCCTAGAGTTGAACAGGCAAAAAAAATGAAATGCAGTGGACGGTATGCAAAGGTGGTACTATATTCGTTTTACTTTCATACTCTTTTATCAGTCTTTTCATAATGTTTCATCTTTAATTTAGGAAATGTACTTTAAGTTGTTTTGTATTTTTTGACACTGTAATTAATGATGTTTTCTTGAAAGCTTCATTCCAACAAGAAACATGTTCCCTTAGAAAAAGGATCTATCCTGTGTAGATCATTTCGAATTGTAGATAGAGAATGAGTCAATGATCTTTACAATATCCTTCTTAATATCGGACATTAATTAATTTATGAAGTGTACAACGCATTGGCTGATTGATACAAACTAAGGTTCAAGGTTGTACTTGTTTGTTTAAGAACATAGTTTTAACATCTGGTTGAGTGCTTTGTATTTATGTACATTTGTTGTCCATGGACACATTGCTTAAGCTTAATTCACATGGTCTAGCTTCCAAGTGTCATGAATGTAGTTTCTTAAATCAACAATCTGTTTCTGCATCACCAACTTTTATTCTTGCTAGAGACTCTGTTCTACTATGACTTTCTTTCTTATGTCTAATAAGTTCTAGTATCTAGAGTTGTCTAATGTTAGTAAAGGGAAAAAAACACTATGGGAGTCTATTGCCCATAAAAAATTGAACAACCTGCTCAAAATATGCTCGTATATAAGTCATTCATTATCTTTTCCATGACAGAGTTCCATTCCAAGAACAGAGATGAATTTGAAGTTTATCATATTTTTATGGATTATAATTTGAGACCTGTGGTTTGAGTGAACGTAATTTTCAGTTTTCATTGCAATTGTTGTGGTTTGCTTTCAGACCGAGGAAGGAAAAAGTGTTAGAGACGAACACCCACTCTTGCCAAAAGGTTGTACAAGTCTACCAATATACCTTTTTGAATCTTCATTTATTTGATTGATCTACTTCTTTAATTTTCTCTAGAATGACATGGTTGCTTGGCCACAGTTACCAAAAGAATCTACACATCGGACTCTGTTTGTGCTGCTCTAGTCAAGCCTGACTCTATTGATTTGCCAAGGGAGAGAAACCATCAAGTCATGCAAAATTTTGCGAAAGCTTTATGGAATGTCTTGAAGCAATATAAAGAAAAACTCATGGTAAAGTTATGTTTAGTATCCTGAGCTAAAGTTTCAAGTTTCATTATTTTGCCAAGTTCTTTCTCGAAGTTAACTAAAGATACTTGGCTTTGAATTGGCGATTAAATGTAATTTTAGGTAAACTAACTAGCAATCTGCTCGACGAATGGTTATAACTAGGTGGCAGAAAGGGAAATCCAAGGTCTCAATGAGATTATTGGAAATGAAAAGACAAGATATCTTAAGCTAGAAAAGGAGCTCAAGGATTTTAAATCATACTGTTCTTGCTCCATGGAAAACTCAACGGTGTCCACCTTGGTTAACATAGATACCAAGAGCAAAGCCCTTGTAAGCAAGATAATGCCATTATCTCTTCTTTTCCTTTTTTTTGTTGTTGATATTTAAAGTGCATTGTCTTTTCTTGCTTAGCTGGTGAAATTGCATCACTTTTAGTGAAACACCTGTACAGTCATGCATAATGAAAACGATCAATTTCTGAAACTTTTGCTTTGAATCCTGACACCAAATATTAAGGACCCCAGGTGTCACAATGACTTTGAACCTGGAAATGATCAAGATGTATTTGCTGAGGTTTGTAAACCACTGATTCTCTCCTTCCATGTCCCACTTTGATTTTTTTTACCGTATCTCTGGATTAAAATAATCATTTTCTCTCCACATTGTAGGCACCTGAATGCAATACAACTCAAAAATTTGATGGTACCCCTGGGCATGATCAAAATATAATTTTTGAGGTACATACCCCTATTCATTTTTTTTCCATTCTACTATCAACTATATCCCTACTTAAATTAGGGTATTTACACTGTTCATTGAGATGTTATGTGTGCATTTATGCTTCATGAAAGCAATTACTATGTGAGTCATTTGTATTCAGATAGAGGAGAGTGCTCATTTTCTGAACCTTAAGGCATCTGAATGCGATGGTTCTCCAAGAAAAGATCGAGAGGCAACTCCTAAAAAATGTGACTCCACCCCAATACAGGATCAAAATGTAATTTATGAGGTATATAGCTCTATATATTTTTTATCCTATGATCATCTATATCACTTTTATATTAGGAAATGTCAGACTGTTAACTGAGATATTAAATGTGCCTTTATGCTTAAATAAAAGAATTACTATTTGTTGGTTTTCTTAGATTGAAATAACTGAAAAAAGAAGAAAAGGGTGAAGAAAAGAAAAGATGAAAGAAGGGGAAAGAGATATGAAAGGAAGATAAATTTACTTTTGTAGTATTTTTAGAGATTGGATTTCATTTGGAATTTAATTCCTAACACTCAAAAGGATTCCGAACATGAGATTTCATTAAAAACTCATAATTGAATTCATTTTAGAGAATTCCAAACATGTTGTTAGTGAAATAGGCCTCACTCATAAAATGTCACATTCATACTAACAAACATTTTTTAGCTAAGAGGATGATAACTTCTGTAACCTTTTTGAGTAGTAGAGTATCTAATAAATACATATTTTAGAGTTCTAGAATCTAATTTTTCCACTGTTTGTCGATGATGTCAAACAAACATACACAACCAAACACTTCAAAAGAAACTATGATAGAGCAAACTCCTTGTAGAAGTTCTACAAGAGATTTAAAATTCATAACTCTCAAGGGCATTCGATTGATAAGATATGTTGCTATAAGAACTACATCACCCCAATTAAATTTTGGAACATTCATTGTGAACATAAGAGATCTTGTAACTTTTAGAAGATGTTGATTCTTCCATTTAGCTATACCATTCTGATGTGGTGTATCTATACAACCTATTTGGTGAACAATATCATGATCATCAAGATAACTCTGAAAGGTTCCATCCATATATTCTATATCATTATCACTTCTTAAGACTTGTACTTTAGTATTAAATTGTGTGCACGCCATCTTATAAAGTTTCTAGAAATATGAGTACTTGTCACTTTTATTATGCATAAAGTAAGCTCAAGTGGTGCAACTGTAACAATTAATGAAGGTGACAAACCATCGAAAACCAAACAAGAAAACAATTTTATTAGGACCTCAAACATCATAATAAATAGTCGCAAAAGTTGTAATGCTTCTTTTATTAATAAGTGAATAAGCAGCACATATGTGTTTTGCAAATTCACTACATCACATAATAAGTTCTTCACATTACACTGTTTGGACAGAGTTGGAAGGATTCTATTTAAGGCTACAAAAGAAGGATGCCCTAAACGATTATGCCACTGATATAATTGTTGTTAAGCGGTCATCGAAGAATCAAGTTTCAGAGTATGTTCAACTATGCTTGTCTCAACCAGATTAATAAAATCCATATTCGGTAGATACATGCCATCTTCCACTTTAACATGGTCAATCTCCTTCCTCATCTTTAAGTCCTTAAACACACAATAATTTGAAAAGAATGAGACTTCATAATTTAATTATTTTGTTATTTTACTAATAGATAACAAATTATTAGAAAAATAGGAAACATGAAGAACTGAAGACAAGGATAAGATAGGAGTGCATTGAACTAATCCTTTCCTAGAAACAGAACATAGAGAACCATTATGAACTTTATCTTTACTTGAAGAAGGAAAGTAAGATAAAAAAATGTTTGGAAGATCCAGTCATTTGATCATTTGCTCCTGAATCTATAACCTATGGATCAAAATCAACTATGGTGGAAGTATTCCTAGCTATGACATTTATACTTGTATGAGCAAATTTGGATGAAGAAATGGAGGGTGGTTCAAGCTTGGCCATTAAATGTCTAAGGGTTCGCAACTCCTCATAAAAAGTGGAAGAACTTGAGTATCCACTTGAAGCTGGAATTTCAGTCACCTATGACATGTGAGTTTATGATTAGGTAGGTCCAACCTTTTTTCCTCTACGTCCCTGGTAGGATGTCCATGAAGCTTCCAACAGGTTTCTCTAGTGTGTTTAGCATGCCCACAACAATCACATTTTAATTGCTCTTTGTTCGATACTCATTGATCACTAAATTGAGTTTGTCCTTTGCTATCCCATTGAGAAGAGTCGACAACTATGGCTAATCTTTATGGAATTTCAAGCTGTAACATAACATTCCTTCTACCCTTTTTAATTTGAACATGTGAGAATGTTTACCTTAATGAAAAAATAGGATCCTTACCAAGAACATGAACCCTAATTTGATCATACTTCATATTGAGTCCAACAAGGAAGTCATAAACTCATTATTTATCGACTAACTTCTGAAATTTAGTTGCATCATTTGGACAATCAACAAGAGACCGCCTAACTTTTGCTAATCCTTAAAATCCAAGGCAAACAAGCTGAGAATATCCTAAAAAATCCCCAAATATCTTGATCAAACGGTCCCTAAAAATTGAAGTACTCAAAAAATCAATTTTGACCTTTTTATCAAACTATCTCTCTACAAATTAGCAAAGCAAATGACATCAATTTTTGTTGAAACCATGGTGCTTTTGTTGGTGGATAAAAGAACTTTTAAATTAGTGTTCTTAGTGCTCTGATACCATTTGGTTTTCTTAGATTGAAAGAATTGAAAATAGAGAAAGAAGAAGAAAGGACGAAGAGAGGAAAAGAAAAAAGAAGAGGAAATAGATAGGAAAAGAAGAGAAATAGAAAATGATAGAAGTTTTGTGCCTTACACTTTTAGACACATACACACTTATTTAGAGTATGTAGGCAATTACATAAATACCCTGACAATATTATATGAGGCTTTTATATTTAGATAAAGGAGAAAGATCATTTTCTAAACCTCAAGGCATTTGAATGTGATGGTTCTCCAAGAAAGGATCAGGGTGCAACTAAAAAATACGATTACACCCTAGGACATGATCAACATGTATTTTCTCAGGTAAATAGACATGTTGCTTTTTTATCTAATGTTTCTATTCCATTTTAGATTGAGAATTGCAATTTTGTGTATTGAGATATTATATATGCATTATGCTTCAAGAAATCAATTAATCAATTAATCTTTCACTTCTATATTCAGATAAAGGAGAAAGATCATTTTCTAAACCTCAAGGCATCTGAATGCAATGGTTCTCCAAGAAAGGATCAATGTGCAACTAAAAAATGCGATTACACCTCAGGACATGATCAAAATGTATTTTTTCAGGTAAATAGACCTGTTGATTTTTTATCTAATGTTGTTTGTATTTCCATTTTAGATTGAGAATTGCAATTTTGTTTACTGAGATATTAAATATACATTATGCTTCAAGAAAACAATTAATCTTTCCCTTCTATATTCAGATAGAGGAGAAAGATCATTTTCTAAATCTCAAGGCACCTGAATGCAATGGTTCTCCAAAAAAGGATCGAGGTGCAACTAAAAATTGCGATTACACCACAGGAAATGATCAATATGTATTTTCTCAGGTAAATAGACATGTTGATTTTTGATCTAACGTTGTCTCTATTTCTATTTTAGATTAAGAATTGCAATTTTATTTATTGAGATATTATATATGCATTATGCTTCAAGAAAGCAATTAATCTCTAAGGCTTCTGTAATATTATACAGAGGAGAATGTTCATACTTCGAACCTTAAGGCATGTTCTCCAAAACAAGATCATGATGCAACTTCTAGAAAATGTGACTCGATTCTTGGACATGATCAAGATCTATCTTTTCAGCTAAATTGACCTACTGGCTGTTATCCTAATATCATCTCTCTTCCCATTTTAAATTGAGAAACATCATGAAGTTCAATGAAATATTACATATGCATTTATGTTCCAAAAAAAAGCAGTTAGTATACGATGCTTCTGTATTCAGACAGAGAATGTTCATTCTCTATACTTTGCATCTAAATGTGAAGGTTCTCCAAGAAAAGATCAAGATGCAATTCTAAAATGTGACTCCACCCCAGGATAGTACCAAGATGTATTTTCTCAGGCATATAGACCTGCTTATTTTTATCCTAATATCATCTCTATAACTTTTTTAAATTGGGAAATCTCTTTGTTCATTGAGTTATTATTTATGCATTTATGCTCCAAGAAATCAATTAATATATGAGGATTCTGTTTTCAGACGGAGGAGCATGTTCATTCTCTAAATCGTAGGGCATCTGAATGCGATGGTTCTCCGAAAAAGTATCAGGATGTTGTTACTAAGGTACATAGACTGCTAATTGCTAACCTTCTCTCTCTATTTAGTCTTGACTAGATCTACCCGTGCTTCTCTTGGATAATGCAACTACGAATATGTGAGTAATTATTGGTAATTTTCAATTTATTTTTTCTTTCAGAAATCTTTGGATCCATCTGTATCACCCAAAGATGTCGCATCCATTCAAAAGTGCAACCTTGATGTGCCAGAAAGTGAATTACTGTCAGATAGTTCTTGCAAACCATTGAATGTTTTGAAACCAAAAAGGTCAGTTTTCTGTTTTTCCATAATTACACATTCGAAACACTATCCGAGTTTGTTTACGGTTTTCTTGAGGTAAATTAATTTCAGTTTTCACAAGCTCCTCATCTATGATTGTAGGAGACTGTTGCCTGCCTCTTCTACATTACTGAGGGATATCCCTTTGGGCATTGAGGATGAATCTGAGAAGCCAAAAGTAAGTGAACTGTCCGTCTCCTCTTACTTTGCTCTTTCCAGAAAAATAGCATGTTCGGATAACCGAAATTCACTTGAAAAGGGTGTGAAATGCAGATGGGTTGACTTGCCTTTGTTGAGATGTACTTGCTTAGAATTCCTTTAAAGAACTAACAGAGCAAGGTTGGCATGCCAGTATTGGCATTGTTGAAAATTCTGAATGTGTGAATCTATGCAAATAATATGTAGTCATGGCCTGGTTCCAATACATACACTAAATGATAGAAGGAATGGATTGGTGAATGAGAATTGAAAGGAGAAAATATCACTTACCTTGACCATTGGTTTAGTGATTCAGATAGATTCCATATCTGTTTGCTATGCAGGGAAATAGAGGTGCGAAGAAATCGGCAGCAGATGAAACAAAAAGAACTCAGGGCAGCATCTCTCTCTTGCGTTTGCTTCAAAGCAATCTTCATGTCTAGCATTAGCTGCTGCATCTAGAAAGATTGCCTTTTGGTCATATTTTTTTTTTGTTTTGGGTTCCAACAAAAATTAAAGTAAAATAGTTGATTATACAGCAATTTGTATAGAAAATGCAAGTAAATATAAGTTGCTGGAAGAAGGAATGTAAGCTTTTGTTGCGACGTT
>Ga0307517_10012820_pt1 | contig 11454 bp, 6 predicted proteins | sample 23_EM_MG_FD_194515 | JGI IMG/M metagenome (GOLD analysis project Ga0307517, IMG submission 194515) | Populus trichocarpa ectomycorrhiza microbial communities from riparian zone in the Pacific Northwest, United States - 23_EM | ecosystem: Host-associated > Plants > Roots > Unclassified | place... | reverse complement strand
CCACGTGTCTGGGATGAGTTCATCTTTAATAAGACAGTGTTTGGATGGTTTAAAATTTTCAAAATAAAAAACACAATATTTTGTCCTTATGGTGTATTTGCCAAACATAGTTTTAAGGTATTTTTTAAACCTCTAATTTTTAGTGAAGGACATGTTTGACAAATATACGCTACTTGTTTTTTAAAAATATTTATTTTTTTATGTCTTTGCCAAATAAACCTCAAATATATTTTAAAAATCCTAAAAAAAATTAAAGAAATTATTTATGCATCTCTCATATAATTTCCAACCACTTCATTTAATATGTAACTTAGTGGTAGTTAGGATTGATGATTTCCAACCACTTCAATTAAAAAATCAGGTATTTTCTCGTCTGGTACGTATTTTGCTTTATTATTTCATGCTAAACCAGTCGAATCCACGATTCTTGCTGCAGACGACGCACGTCCTCTCATAAGATCATCATGACTTCCAGCAATGTCATCTAATATCTTTATTTATTTCCAGCACTTCGATCTCAAGTGTTTAAGCAATTGATGTGCCTCCAACAGTACTTTTTAGTAATTTCACGTTTTTAATTCCTTTAAGCGATTATTTATTTGATTCTTAATGATACTAAAAGCCCCTTTGTTGTAATCATTTTAAGAAATAAAGTATTTTTTCTTTTTTAAAAAGAAATTAATTAAAATTCCAAAAAAAAAAATACATGAAATCTCCAATCTATTATTTATTTACAGTTGATTTTTTTTCTATTTTCTTAAGTTTGGTTTTTTTTTAAATATTATTTTAAGAATCCAAAAACATAAAAAAGGCACATAAATTAAAAAAATATAAGATGTATTTTAATTTGAAAAAAAAAAAAAAAAACACTTGTCCCGGCCTGGCCAAGGTCCACGCAAAGGCGTTTTTCTTTTTTTTAAAAAACAAAATAATATTATTTTTATAAAATTATTGATACAAGACATTTGCGAACCGACTGATACGGATATAAGAAAATAAATGGACAGGTACGGTCACTCTCCATTGAAAGCAGGAGCACGACCATCCAATCCAAGAACGAAAACGACGGATATGGAATACACGACCATAGAAAAAGGTCGCCGTTGCTGTTGCCGCATGCTTTAAATGTGTATTTCTCTTACTCTAGTTTCTTCACAAACCTCTGCAACGTCACTTCTTCTGCTAGCACACGACACCGACCCTCATTGGTATACAAACAAATTATAGACTAGGAAGACAAAATTGACGTCTCAGAACCTAGGAAGGGAGAATGAAAGGAAGCAGGACCAAGGGAACAACCACTATTGAAGTCGGAGCTGATGGGGTGGCTTTAATCACCCTCATCAATCCTCCTGTCAATGCACTCTCTTCTGATGGTATTGTCACACTTTCTTTTCTCTGAATTAAGTTAGATCTTGTATGTTTAGTCCATTCTATGTTGACCCTTTTGATATTTGAACTTGATTTCTTGTTTTTTTTTGGTTGGCTGGCGGTCTAATTTCAGTGTGTTTGTTGGATTAAGAAATTTTTTAATTTTTCAAGTTCATGAATGGCAATTGGTTGAGGAAAAAAGATAAATGGCTATAAATTAAGAGATTCAAAGGGGTCATTATTGGTGGTGATTTTCTTTTACCCTTTTTTCAGTAACGTAGTGTCTACAGGCATGGAGGAATTAAATTTAAAATTGCTCTTTTTTTTCAAGGATCAGGATTGTCAATTTAATTTATAATTTCACATTTCAACTTCTGTTTAGCAAGACAAATAACAGATAATTTCTAACAAAATGGTGGATGCCATGCTGCAATTATTTAGGGGGTAAAGGGCCTCCATCCTCGTATTCTCTGTGTTATATGATTAGTTGTTCAAGGAATTCGGAGACCATCTTCGAGGTTTATTTTCTCACTCTGGAAAATTTATGCTCCAGTAGTATAAGGCTAACTTGGAATATTTAATGTTTCTGGTTTAAGCTAATGACTGGTAGCATTTGGAATCACCTTTTGGGTCCCCGTGTATTCTTATTCTCCTCAAATCTGTTTGCGAAAGCAATTGGCATCTTCCAAGACTTGCTTGATGTCGCGGTTACTTATTTGTCTTCAGTTACATGATGTTTTTCAATGATGCTGATAAGATATGGAACTTATTTATGTTGCTCGCATCCCAGTGTTGAACAGCTTGAAGGACAGTTATGAGCAAGCTTTAAGAAGAGATGATGTGAAGGCAATCGTTATAACAGGTAACTATTAAGAAATTATTCGTAAAAATTTCAAGGAGTTTGTAGGACATTTCCAAGCATCAGAACTGAATGAGAATGTGAGATGTCAAGCTAAGATCTCATTTTTATGATGCAGGTGCGAAGGGAAAGTTCTCTGGTGGTGCTGACATTTCTTCTTTTGAGGAAGTTCAAGAGGGAAAAGGTATGTTCAGTATTTTTTGTCTTGTGCTCAAGATATTCTTTCCTGTAACTCCAATAGAATCTCCTTTATGTTTTCTCAGTGAATGAACCAAAACCTGATTTTATATTCTCCGAGGTTCTCGGTGACACTTTAGAAGGTACTCTTGATTTATTCTTCTTCATTCTTCATGGCTTAAATATCCTCAAAAGAAGTTTCGCCAACATATTTCAGCTATTTGAATAGTTGTTTTGCTTTCCAGCTGCAAAAAAACCTTCAGTTGCTGCAATTGATGGCCTTGCCTTAGGTGGAGGACTAGAGGTTGCAATGGTATGCCTTTCTATATTTACTGATTTATCATTTTACAATTGATTTCTTCAGATGATCTGAAATTCTTGCTATGTCAGGCTTGCCATGCTCGTATCTCAACCCCTACTGCTCAATTAAGCCTACCTGAACTTCAACTTGGACTAATTCCTGGATTTGGAGGTATGTCAGTGGGATCTTTACACTTCTTTTGTTTTGAATGCCTACTTTTTTTGTAAGTTCAACAAAATAAAAACTTTTGCATCGTATTTTACACTTTCTTGTAATGTTCAATGGTTTGCATTTTAGGTATTTTGATCAAGATGTCAAGGAAAATCTATAGATGACCATTATTGTTTTCTTGCATAAAAAAGAAATCAGGTGGAGGGGTATAGTAAGGCATAGTGCTCACTAAATCAGAATTGATGAGTATATAGAGTGAGTAATTGCTTTAGGAGTTGTCGAATCTGCATGGCATGACACCTTGGCAATTTTCAAAAGTTAATAATAAATTCCAGCATAAGGATGTGCATTCTTGTAAAATCTGATGGTAGGTGTTTAAGACAACACGTCTAGTGAAATAAGAATGTTAAAACCATTTACTTTCTAGACAAAGAATGATAAATCAATGATGATATAGGAAGTGAGAGATAGTTTTGATGGAGGACAACGTGAAAGTCAGTTAAGATGATTTGGTGTGTCAAGACATGATATCATAGCCATGAAATCTAGAACATGTGATTCCACATATGGTATGCTCATTGGAAGGGAAAGGGTTTGTTTTCATCTTGCTGAGGCAAATGGCACAAAAAATGATTTCCATGTCATGATATGAGAGCCTAATGATCCTATTTACAGAAACTAAATCAGAAATTTTGTTGCTCTTAAATCATAGACTTGTCATTTATATTTTGTGGTTAAACATGCACAAAAAGGCTTTTGTATGAGTTACTCATTTAGCACATCTTTTATCATTTTAAGTGAGTAAAATCTGTTAGAGAACCTGCCGATTAACATTCTTACACATAAAATGGAAGGATGAAACTCCTCAGATTCTTCAGTTAAGGTGATAGGAGTGATGCTTACTCTCTCCTTTGGTGTTTACTGTTATTGTTGTCATGTTTGCCCATTAGTTGTCAATTCTTCCTTCAACAAAGTTACAGTATACATCTCGGACTTGACAAATGGTTATTTATCAGGCTCATTTTCCTTAAAAAAGGGTTTTCTTTTCTTACTTCGAATCTTATGTTTCTGATTGTCTCAGGAACACAGAGACTTCCACGTCTTGTGGGTATCACAAAGGCCCTTGAAATGATGCTGGTATGTTGTAGCTAGGTCTTCCAGTTTCTTGATCCATGTGTTTCTTTAGTTGCACAGCTGTATAATATTTAATCAATCTCCAACTCCCCTCCCTGCATATAGACATCAAAACCAGTAAAGGGTGAGGAAGCACATGCCCTGGGCCTTGTGGATGCTGTTGTTTCGCCAAATGAGTTGGTAAGTACTGCACGTCAGTGGGCCCTTGATATCTTCGAATGTAGGAGACCATGGATTGCTAGCCTTTACAAGACTGAAAAATTAGATTCCCTTGGCGAGGCAAGGGAAATATTCAAGTTTGCTAGAGCACAAGCCCAGAAACGAGCTCCTAATCTTTTACATCCTATAGTTTGCATCAACGTTGTTGAACATGGCATAGTTTCTGGTCCACGTGCTGGACTCTACAAGGTCCTTGCCTGAATTTTTTTTCTTTATCCTCAAATTGTAGCCAATTCAACTGTTTTATAAGTTGTCTGATGTTGGCAGGAGTTTGAAAGTTTCCAAGAACTTGTGCGTTCTGACATCAGCAAGAGCTTGGTCCACATCTTCTTTGCTCTGCGTGGAACAACCAAGGTTCAAGTGCAATTTTACTCATGGAATTGTTGGCTATTCATCTGCAGTTTTTAGTAGATCTTATAATATGCTTTCTGTCAGCCATATTAATATGTTTTGCAACCATTTATAATCCTGCAAGATATATTTGGTCAAGTTTGCTGATTTGTCGTCTTCTTAACTGTTTTGTGGATACTCCTTTTAATCCTAGAATTCAACAAGTAGGTTCACTCATTCTGATTGAGTCAGGAGTTTCGATTGCAGAGATTGGTTTCTTGTTAGTAGGTTTGTTCTTTTAGTGTGCGCCAACTTAGTTTTCTCAAGAATTGAATTGAAAATAAATTGATGCAATTGAATTTCCAGAGTTATCAATACATGTAATGGCTATCTGGAATCTGAATTTGTGGAAGATATTTGTCTACTTGTTCAAGATTGGTCTGGCACTTGACACTCCACATACTTTTATTTCAAAACCTTGATAAGCTCTTGATTTTGAACAGGTTCCAGGAATTACTGATCTGGGCTTTGTACCTAGACTAGTGAAGAAGGTTGCTGTGCTTGGTGGAGGATTAATGGGTTCGGGAATAGCAACTGCATTAATTCTCAGTAATTATCCAGTGATCCTGAAAGAAGTAAATGACCAATTCTTGCAGGCTGGTATTGGTAGAGTCAGAGGTAGGGCCAGTGCCTTGTCTTGAGATCATCTTTTAATTTATCATCTTGTAACTCAGTTTTCATTTGGTTTACACAATGAGGTTCTACTGTTGTGAGTAAATATTCTCTTTTTTTTTTTTAATTCAGCCAATCTCCAAAGTCGTGTCAAGAAAGGAAAAATGACACAAGAAAAGTTTGAAAAAACCATGTCTCTTCTCAAGGGTTCTCTTGATTATGAAAGTTTTAAAGACGTGGACATGGTCATAGAGGTCTGCATGTTCATCTGATTTAACTTTCTTTTGGTACTTTTGAATTTTCTATCCTGGAATTAAACAACTCTATTCTCATTATTTGTTCTTGATGCTTGAAACAGGCTGTGATTGAAAATGTTTCTTTGAAGCAACAAATTTTTTCTGATCTAGAAAAATATTGCCCACCACATTGCATACTTGCCAGCAACACTTCCACAATCGACTTGAACTTGATTGGAAAGCAGACCAAGTCGCAAGATAGGATTATTGGAGCCCATTTCTTTAGGTAATATCTGGTGTAGAGAAAGAACTTTGTGTTTTCACCTTTTGTTTTTGGCTTAAAGAATCATTTGTGCTTCTGATGCAGTCCGGCTCATGTTATGCCACTTTTGGAAATTGTCCGTACCAAGCAGACATCTCCTCAAGTAATTGTGGATTTATTAGATGTTGGGAAGAAAATAAGGAAGACTCCAGTCGTGGTTGGAAATTGCACAGGCTTTGCTGTCAACAGGATGTTCTTTCCTTACACCCAAGCTGCTATTTTTCTTGTTGAACATGGTGTGGATCTTTATCAAATTGACAGGGTGATCACCAAATTTGGAATGCCAATGGGCCCATTCAGGTACCTAATTCATTGGGAAAAAATGTAACCATTTTCCCTTTTTTTTTTCTGGAGAAAATACATTTCAGTTCATCTTGGTTTCACTTTATAAAATATATGATTTCTCACCTTGAATGACAACAATTTTTCACTTGTTCATGCAGGTTGGCTGACCTGGTTGGGTTTGGCGTCGCAATTGCAACTGGCATGCAATTTGTTGAGAATTTCCCAGAGCGAACCTATAAATCTATGCTTCTCCCACTAATGCAAGAGGATAAGAGAGGAGGTATTTTTCTTCTCTGGTTAATCTATGAATTTCCTCCTGATGAAACATGAATAGAAAATAAAACTTTAGTTGCAAAGGCTTGAAAGACTGCATCAACTATTTAATGGGATCCATCTTAATAACCATGTTTCTCTCTGAAGCATTCCTTATTCACCATGTAAATCTCAGGTGAAACTACTTGCAAAGGATTCTATTTGTATGATGATAGGCGCAAAGCTAAGCCAGATCCTGAATTAAGGAAATACATTGAGAAAGCAAGAAGCATTTCTGGTGTTGCCGTTGATCCCAAGGTATTCACTCTCTTTTTCTCACTTACTGCTTTTGTAGTTCTAGGTGTTGTTTTCATCCTACCTAATATGGATCCTGACCTCAAATAACAAAAAGTGTATCTTCTAGTGAATCTTCTCTCCCTCTCTCTTGCTCATTCTGGGTCATTAATGTTTGTTACAGCTTGCAAAATTACCAGAGAAGGACATTGTGGAGATGATATTCTTCCCAGTAGTGAATGAGGCTTGCCGAGTCTTTGCCGAAGGCATTGCAGTCAAAGCTGCTGACCTTGACATTGCATCTCTTATGGGAATGGGTTTTCCACCTTACAGGTTTGGTTTTTACGGAGTGAAAGGGTTTCTTTCCTTAGTTTAGGGTCTTGCTCTGATCAATTTGTTTTATTTGGACCAGGGGGGGCATTATGTTTTGGGCTGATTCTTTTGGATCCAAATACATTTACTCAAGATTGGAGGAATGGTCAAAGACGTATGGAGAATTCTTTGAGCCATGTGCCTTCTTGGCTGAACGAGGTGCCAAGGGTGCTCCTCTGGTGAGAGACCTGAATTTCTGAATATGCTTATCACATGATTAGAAGTACGAGTGCATGAGTGAGTAGATGAGTTATAACATATCACGCATCGCTTTATCATCAGTGCTGTCCTTAAGATTGCGTAGGACTCGCTCACTGAGACCCTTGCCCTGTAGACGGCAGGTGGTAGCAGTACTGTGCATAGAATACCAAAAACATATATTTAAGACACTAAACTTTGTAGCCAGTAAATTAATGAGTTCTAACTATGGTTTCAACGTATTTGTCTCCTACATTTCCTGAATCATATCTGCCCCTTCAAAAGCAGACTTGTTTTTAACAGCTCAAACAGATAAAAACCATGAAACATGTCTGTATTCTGGACGGATCTTTTACTTGAGGATACGTAGCTGCATATACTTTGGATTGTGTTTAAAACATGTATAGTGGCTACTAAGCGTCTCAATGAAGCAAGTGCCTATTTGTTTACCATTTACAACATATTAGCTGATTGTATAGCTGTTCTTGCAGATTAATCTTGGATAGCGAATGATATTTGTTCTGTTTTGTTACAGAGTTCTCCGGTTGAGCAAGCGAAGTCTCGGCTGTAAAGATTTAACTTGCCTGATGCATCACCAACTGTTGGAAGTAAATGTTTCCTGATCTTCTTCCCTCATGTGCTCAGTATTTTTTGCTGATGAGAAATGAGAGCACAGACAATAATATTTATAAACAGGTGAATAAAAATAAATTAAATTCTTAAGGTGAAGATTGTTATCCTATGATTATCCATTATTGATCTTCGGAGATGTCAAAACATAAACAGTAGGCAGTGTGGTGAATCTCAGGCGGCAAGGGTGTTTTTTTCCTAATTCAAATGCAGCTAGCGAAAAGAAACAAGGAAAATGGATAGCAAAACTCAAAACTAGAACCAAGCTTCAAGTAAATTTGCTTGAAATTAACGAAATAAATTAGGAGAAGGGAAGTGAAAATGTGGTTAGGGAAACAATATCATATAAAGAGTTAAAATAGAAAGATTGTACTTCATTTTAATCATTCTATTACTTAATTTTTCTAATTACTATATTGGCTACAATAAAATCTTTTCTAATTTGAGTTTGAGTTAGCAAATTCTTTTTGTTCTTTCATTTCTTCTTCATTTTAATTAGAAAAATAAAAGAGATGAGTGAATAATAAAAAAAAATCATGGCTAATGGTAAAAACACACACACACACACACACACACACACACATATATATATATATAAACAATTAAAATCATATTTCTTAATTCTAAATCATTATTCTTTTTATCCAATAAAAATGAAATAGAATGCTAGAAATAAGGAATAACATAAACAAGTCAAACATAAATACAAACAAGTTTTTCTTAAGCCCAAGCAATCTCTTCATAGATATTTGTTGTTTATTGGATCATATCGATAAAATTAATTATAAAAATATAAGTATAATTAATTGGTTAAGAACTTGTTTGGTGTAGTGATTGAATCATCGTTTTATTAATTTTTAAATTTTATTTTATTTTAAATTAATTTTTATATTTTTGAATTGTTTTGATGTGCTAATATGAAAAATAAATTTTAAAAAATTATTTTAATATATTTTTAAATAAAAATCACTTTCAAAAACAATTTTTACCTATCCCAAACACCAGTAAATAAGAAAAATATTATATGAGAAGGTGAATAGATTAACTTTAAAACAACAACGAATGATTAATTACTATTGCTATAAATAAGCTCATATTTATCTTTAATTCCTTTTTTTTTAAAAAAAAAAGAGTAAACAAGATCTTAATTTTTTTTTTTAAAAAAATATTTTTTTATACTCCTTAAAAATTCAAAAATTTTAGAAAATAAGTTTCTGACCATGCTCATACATTAAACTTTTAAAAATGTTTAATAAACAAGAAAATAAGTTTTTTTTAACAAAAGAAACTTTTATCTAAAATATTTGATAAAAGACAGACCATTTTGAGGATTTTTCTATTTTTTATTTATGGCATCTTTGTTGGTTTAAAGTCATTTCTATAATATTATGAAAAGGAGAAATGTAAGTTCTATAAACCATTAGAATATAAAATATGGACGGTCATTTAAATTCTTTGCTAGCCAAAACCTCAGTTTAGTCCCCAGTTATTAACAAGTTCCCTATATAGTCCCTCAAGTCACCTCCTAATCTTCTCAATTAGATCCTTTCCCTTCACTGGGTTGCTCTCTAATTCAGATTTTCGAGGACTATGCCAAGAAACTATTAATATTTGAGAACTCATTGCTTTTTTTTTTTTTTTCCTTTTGCTGTTCACTATTTAAAAACACAAAATTACCACCCTACCACTATGATTTCATAATCATAGCCACCACCATCCTTCGTAATATCACCATGCATATTATCATACCATTGTTTTTATGGTAATTTTTTTGCTACCAACTCCTATTTAATATTTTCAACATTATTATTGGAAGTGTATTTGAAAATATGATAGCAGTTGCTTTTCGCTCAGAAACGCATTCAAATAATATTTTTTTATATTTAAAAATTTATTTTTTGATATTAGGACATTAAAACAACCTGAAACCATAAAAAATATATATTTTAAAAAAAATTAAATTTTAGCTAACTTTTATTTAAACCACAATCTCAAACACAACAGAAGCTAACTCCATTGAAACTAAAACAACCATTAGCTATGTAAAATTTATAAACATATTTAAAACTTTTATCATCACAATTATATTCTTCATTATTAATATCATACAAGCCATTAGTACACCACCACAATGCTATTAGTTCACTATTGTAATTAATTAAATGTGTCATATTATTAGTTTTATATTTTAATCAATAATATATTTTTATATTTCTTAAATTAAATAAATTCTGCGTAAAAGTTTTTTTCACATGCCTTTGTTAAAAAATAAATATCTTTTATAAAAAAACTATAAATAAAAAATATTTTTTTTTGGTTTTATAAAAAAAAAAAAACAAAAACGTTACTAAGTATCCCCTCAATTAGATAACTAGTTTATTTATTGTGCTATTCCTGCAACTTGGATCAAAATCTTTTGAAATAAAAAAATAATAATATCTAGACCATATAATTTTTTTTTTGATGTTATCATTAAACTGGCACAACAATTCAAACTTGAAAACTCTAGACTTAACTCTTTACTTATCCTGAGTTTTAAACTAAATTATATGTAGGAGCTGTCTATACATGATCTTGTTTACTGGGTAAATCTAAAAAAAGAAACAAGTCAGGTTAATTCTAGTTAAACCACTAAACCCATGACCCAGATTATATATGGACTCCATTAGATCGAATTATTTTTTTTCTTATTATATGATAAAAATACAAAAAAATGATTTACCATTAACTTAATATTGAAGAATAAAATTAAATAAAAATCTCGCATTAAAAGATGGAATTGAAAAAAAAACAAAAGATAAAAAGGCAAAAAAAACCCTAAATAGCCAATAAAAAACCTAAAGGGCCTGTTTCAACAAAGCTTAGGAGTGTGGGTGTGAGGCCTAGGCCAATATTTTTTGTCATCCATTTTTTTTTAGAAAGATAGACGACAAGTCGTCTGTCGCTTGAAAAAAAATAATATTGCCAGTAGGAATTGAATCTATAACCTTTAGTCACTAACACATGCGCCTTAACTAACCAAGTTACGACACAAATTTTTATTAAACAATTTAAAAAATATATTAACTTAGTTTACTATTCGTATAAACATTTAAACCGACCTCGATCCTTTTAGTTGTTTTGATAATTCTATTAAAAAAAACATATTTGAAATAAAAACAAAAAACTTATTTGTCTTTTATTTTATTTCTATTTTTTAAAAAAAATATCAACTCAACAATTGGTTATCAAGTTTTTTTTTATAAACAAGCAAAGTTGTTTTTAAAAATTGTGATAATGGTTGTTGTTTTTCTTTTCTTTTTTTTTCAATTAAAAAACTCAAAACAATATGATAATCAACAATTAATCATAAGATTTTATCATAATTAGTTTTACTTAAAATATAAATATATATTTTTACTTTTACTTTTATCCTCTTTTATAAATACTTTTTATGTAGATTTAAAACTGCAAAAAGACAGGACAAATCCTAAAATTAGGTTCCTATGTTTTTGGATTTGTAATTGGTGTCAAATTCCTATTCTTGTTGCAATCCATCGCTTTTCAGAATTTCACAGTACAAATATCTTTGTAAATCTTGTTAAGTTAATTTAAAGAGTTAAAGATGGAAGAAGAAAAAGAAAGAACCAGA
>Ga0307517_10012818_pt1 | contig 11458 bp, 16 predicted proteins | sample 23_EM_MG_FD_194515 | JGI IMG/M metagenome (GOLD analysis project Ga0307517, IMG submission 194515) | Populus trichocarpa ectomycorrhiza microbial communities from riparian zone in the Pacific Northwest, United States - 23_EM | ecosystem: Host-associated > Plants > Roots > Unclassified | place... | reverse complement strand
CTTGGTGTTCGCCGTTGTCTTTTCGGGCGTACTTGATGTTCGCCGTTGTCTTTTCGGGCGTACTTGATGTTCGCCGTTGTCTTTTCGGGCGTACTTGATGTTCGTCACCGTCTTCCCCGGGTCCACTTGACGTTCGTCATCGCCATTGCGGGCCTACTTGACGTCCATCTTGCCGGCCCGCGCGACGCCTGACATCCTCTTTGAGGACGTACTTGGTCCTCATCATTGTCACTCCGGGTCTAATTGATGCGCGTTCGCCCGTCTTCCCGGGCTTGTCTGTTTAATGTCCGCCTGTCTTCCCGGATCCACTTGATGTCCGTCATTATCCTTGATGGCGTTGCTGGACGTCCACCGCTGCTTTCCCAGATCCACTTGATGTCCGTCATCGATAATTTGCGGCACCACCTGATATTCGCCATCACTCACGACAATGTCTTCCCGCAACAGCCTTGGAGAGTTTTCCCTCTGGTGCTTTTTTGATGCTCGTTGTCCCGTATTCCGGGAACGTGCGGCGCCCGTTCATTCGGCGTTCGCCAGATATCGCAGTCCCGTTTTGTGTATCAGGCGTGAACTGAAATGCCCGCCTCCTCACCAAAATACACACGAGAGATAGGTACATATCTGGAGCAGCGAGTAATCCTAATCCCTGCCGCATATACTGCTTCAATGTTGAGTGTCACGCGTGCACAACAATGATCGGAAGCCCCTATAAATGTCGGGACGAACAAGGGAACTGCGAAAACATCCGGATAAAATGAAGGTGGGGGGTATGGCGGGCAGGGCGACGACGAGTATGGGAAACGATCTGGGTCAACTTAACACCCGGCAAGACAGATACAAGTCGTAGGTGTGCACAGGCTCGCAGGCTGCAGAATGGGCTGCTTGCCAGAGATGGGCAGAAAAGCACTTTGAACGATATATTCCGTATGATTAACATCCATGCACTAATGAACGTGAAGAGGACCCGCGTATTACAACCTTACGTAGAATCAGTGCACCAGACCCTGGACGCGGATGAGCTCGGGGACGCTCCAAAAGACCAACAACCTACCGTCGGACCGAATTTTTAAACTCGAGGGAGAGAGCAGGTTTGAGGTCCAGGTCCAAGTATTGAGATTTATCCAAGGCATTGAGGTATCTCGCGTCGTAAAAATTGACCGGCAGCCCTTTGACCACCCGCGATCCCGCGTCGATCTTGGAAGACCTTCGTCGTTTGACCTTGTGCCGTGCGGTGATATTGATCAACCCGACGCTGATGGAGTCGAGTTCGTGTAGCCAGTCGGTGATAGAGGAATTACGCCAGAAAGGACGGGTACTGTGGAGGCATCGATCGTCGTTCGCATCTCGCTCGTCGGAGCTCATCCCGTCTTCTTCAGCAAGGTGTCGGACGATGGGGAGGAACTCTCGGAGGTCCTGCACTTCATTCACGACCTTAAGTCGTGATTCAGTCAGCTGAGAAACATGAGCTCGTGGTACCGATCCTGATCTCCGAAGGGGTTAACGTACCCGATGCCTGCGTATATGCTTCGTGAGTGACTCTTGGAAATTCGTGTAGCTTTGTATGTCGGGAAAACCGGACGCCACAGCGTGGTGGGAACTGAATGTGGGGAGCAGTTGGTAAAACTCGTGAGACGCATCCATGAAGGTTTTCCCCTCAGCGTCTGGGTATCGTGCTGCGAAAAAGTCCTGAGCAAATACTTGGCAAGCACGTAGGTTCCACCACGAATTTGGCCCAGAGGTGGGATCGATACGAAGGCGGTCGAATGTGGGACCAGGGTGATCATCAGTCAAAAAGTCCAAGATCTCCACGGCCTCTGGAACGTCCAGTTTCAACGGTGTGAGGGGCCCGCCGCTGCGGGAGTACAACATTTTCTCCGCGTGGGACTTCACTAGGAGCTAAATTAGAGTAAGGATTGCAGACGTGATCTCATCGATGAAAAGGGAGTCTTACCTCAAAATGTTTGTCGACCCTGCCGGCCGGTGAGGGTACCGGATGTCCGAGTTTTTGGAGCTGTGTCTCGAATGAGGCGAACCTTTGATTCAACATATCCTCGAAAGAATTGATTTTGTCTACCACATTCAGCAAAATCATGTCCACGCTTTCGTTAGATCGTCTGCCCAACCCCACGCCCCCATTGTCGTCGACGGGGGTTGCGCCCTGGAACTCGGCGAATGTGGTCTGCGACGCGTGAAGATTGACTCAGTGGAATGACGAACAAAAAAACGGACCCTCTGAAAGGCGCCACCCGAAAACATGGCTTCCTCCTGTACGTTTATCTAGAGGTCGAAGGACATGAGGAACCTGCTGTGGGGCGAGAGGTCGCCGGTTTACCTCCACCGGATTGACCAGATCTCGAGTGTGTTGGACATTCTCCTCTCCGACGGGATCCTGCGCCATATCTTCTTGTCCACGAAACGGCCCCGGGTAGAACGTGTTTGGATCGATTTCCTCGTTCCCTCGCGGCGTGGTGGACTTTTGATCAGATCATCAGCAAAACGCGACGGCCACCGAGTAACGAGGATGCATACCATCTCAGTATCCAATGCGATTCCACCTGCGGGTGGCGTGCCGTCGAAAAATCCTCCTATAATCAGCTGCGGGATGTGCCCATTCGGTTTGTATCGCTTTTGGGTTCGGTCGTCATTTGATACGGGGGTGATGTGACCTGCCTGATCCGGGATGAATTCGAGCACCGAGGTATGACACGCAACCGTACCTTCCGTTTAAGCATAGTAGGTGGAACAGAGACAGCACGTCTTAGGCGACACCTTCGCCCTCAGCCTCAAGTATCCATTTCCAAGTCGGTGACGTACGGTCATGTCTACAGCTGTCCAGCCGGAAGAACTGCAGATCAGATGCCGTGAGATGGGGGTATCGTCAAGTGATGGAAGCTGGGCGACGTGCGTTCGCATTCAACGTTCACTCGCTAGCGCTGGCCGGCGCCCGCCGAAGGCCAAGCTCACGCCGGGTACATCGCAAGGTTGCGCTCGATCAACCGACAGATTACCTGGTCGGCCCCAAACTTGGCTTGGTGCACCTAGATCTTCTGTCTGGATTCCCAGGGAAGACGCGTACAGCGCACAATGATAATCCCATTTGGTATAACCCTCCCGCTTGCTGGTTTCCCGTTTACTGTTGACGGTCCGACCCGATCACCTAGGAACCTATGAAACGATTGGCGAACGACAACGGAATGGCCCAATTCGTTCTGAATTGTGTCATGCTAAATCCCGCACAAAGACGAACGTCGTTTCAGCTCTCATTCATGGTCACTGACCCGGTTTTGGAGAGCAAAATATCCACCTTAAAACGCGGGCGATTGATCACGTTGGACACAAAACACAACCCTACTTTCTTTCATGGCCCTGGAACCCTGCCTTATGGCCACGGTGGTCCTACGTACTGCTCCCGACCTGATCGACACGATCGTCGACCAGTTTCGAGACGATACGCCATCGCTAAGGCATTGCTCCATGGTAGCAAAGCGGTGGCGATACAGGTCTTTGAAATGGCTCTTCGAGGCGATTGTCCTCCGTATCACTGCGGATCCCTGGTCGTATGTTCAATGGCTTGGAGAGCCCACTCCAGGTACGATTCGGGACGGGCTGAGGATCGTGCTCATCTGACATTGATGCCTAGGACTACGTCTGGCCTCGATTTACGCACAAGAGTTGCGCCTCGTCCAGCGGCCATCATTCATGTGGATCGTCCCGTTTCTGCTTTACCCGATCCTTCACCGATTCGCGATGTTCAACAATGTCACGTCGCTCTCCCTCCACTCTTTTTCGATCAACCATTTCAACGAAGTCGACATCACCGGGATCTTTGGACACTTCTTCCCAACAGTCCGGGAATTAAACCTCGAGGATCCATGCTCTAGTGTGAACGGTTTAATCCGATTTTTACTTCACTTCCGAGTCCTGGACAACTTCAGTATCAGTGATCCAGAGTGGGATGATGAAGATGGCGCTCCATCGGTTTCAGCTTCAACGGAACCTCCTCCCTTTCGTGGGGAGTTGTATCTCCTGAGGCTGCATGCCGACTCGGCTAATTTTATTGACCTTCTGGCTAGTATTCCAATCGCTTTCCAGCGGGTTACGATCGTCAACTGCCGGCTACCGGCTGCTCCGATCAACCGACTCCTGGATCAGCTTTCACTAAGCTTGAGAACATTTTCCATGTCTGCGTGGTTCGACGGTGGGTAAAAAGGTTATTTAGCCCCACCTCGTTCGCTGACGACCCAAACGCAGGTGACTGTTTCCCAAATGTCGACCTCTCTCCGTGCACGGGGATCAAGGAAATCCGGTTTTTCGCCGGGATGATCCCGGTGGTTATGTTCCCTTCTCAAGGGATACGTGAAACACTGGTATCAGTTTCGTCGCGCCGAGTCCAGACGATCGTCTTGGACTTCATCCATGACGGCATGGACGTCTTCGATGGGACTTTTATCCAAGGTTTCGTCGGATTGGACGCTCAGCTCAAAAGGGTAGCATCAGAGTACGAGGGGGTCGGAAAGACGGTGGTCAAACTGTCTGCAAATGATCCGTTTGTTTTGGGATCTTATTTGAACGGTTTTAGAGCACGTGGAATCTTGGTTTTTGGGTCCCGGGTTGGAGATCCGCTTGATTGTGGGGATATAAAGTGGTTTGGTGGGGATGGTGGGCGGTAAACACCCCTATATTACGCTTTGTCTTCAAGTATTCTATCCATTTATTGACTGGAATAGCGACGACCAGCCAGGGAGTTTTTACGAACCACCGCGTTTTGGCTCGCGCAAGGCTGTGAATCCCCGAGTGAGCTGTCTGTCTTTATCCCAAATCCTCTGAAGTGTCCGCCAGCAAGGTTTTTCTTAACGACCCCCCGAGTGGAGGGTAAGCTGACCATCGATTACAGATCTATCGAAGCAATGCCCCCAGAGCCAGAACAACAGATATCACAGTCACGGCGAACGAAAAATAGAGGGCCGGATCCCGACAATATTCCTTCCGTCTGCTCTCACTCGCTACGTCTGTTGGATCCGACGAGGTGTTTTGCATACGACGCAATCTTTCCTGCCCTTGAACGTTAGTGTGTATTAACTCCGCTGTGGTTCTCGTACAATTTGCCGCGTCTGTTTGACGATGACATCGTTATTGAATGTTATATGGGCCTCGAGGCCCTCACAACGTTTCTCCATACTTTGAATAACTTGACATCGGAGTGGTCAGCGCGTTTCCACATTGTGTATCAACTGGCTCACGCGTTTGTGTCGAATCGTGAACCCTAGATCCGGGACGATCGGAAGAGGTGGCCCAAGCGTCATCCCCATCGAGTACCAGGCCAAGTTCGCGCAGAGTTTGATGGGTCGAGGCATCCAGGGACGCCACATCTCTGGCCAAACCTGCCGCTACGTTGCAGACGTGGTCGGCAATGTCTCGGATTTGCGCGGTCATGTCCTGGAGCCTCGAAACTGGATCACATAAGGATAGATGGAATCCCAAAATAGCGTAACTCACGTTCGTCGTTGAGGTCTTTGAAGGAATCGGCCTTGGCTCGATGCCGCCTCGGTAACACGTTGGGCCGGCGAGCCTGGCGCGGTTTTATTTCAATCCTTCGCCGGTGGACGACGGATGGAAAATCGTACGATGTGAAGCTGTTCTAGCGATTCCTGCAAACTATCTGCCTCGGATTGGAGGTGCCGCATACGTGCGTCCGACGAGGAACCAATGTCCTTGATCCATTCCCGAACACGAGACGATACTGGGCTCTAATCCATTGGTGGATGGCGGAAACTGAGGGAGTGTGACGGACCGGAATGGATTGAATCACAGACTCTTGACTGGCTAAGTGATATTTCCTCTGCTAGACGTTCCTAAGTAGGGGTTGAGAAAATAGGAGATACGAGAGATGGTGTTACACACGTCAGCGGACGCACTCCGCACTTCGGTCGCCCATAACTCCTCTAACTTTGCAGGGAGGGTCCTCAGCAACCGAAACGGCTCTTCGGTGTCCATGGCCGCTAAGAGGGCCTCTGCAGTTTCTACGGCCGTGTCGGACATCGTGTCTGTGGAACGGGGACGACGGAAGCCAGGGATACAGAAATGGAGGGGGGAGGGACGGAGGGTGGAATTTCGGAAGCAAGTAGCATGGATATAGGCCTAGCAGTCCGGACGTGGTCTGTTGGTGATTGTGGAAGTTGGAGACATCGTCCGATCACGCCTGCTATGGCACGACAGAGTCGGGACGTTATCGATTATCGATTATCTCTCACCCAAACCCCCACGTCCTTCCTTACGAGTGGTAACATCTTCACCGTCCAGTAACGTATCGGCTGCCCGGTAACGTGTCAACTACCCAGTAACGTATCAACTGTCCAGTAATGTGTCCACTGGCAACATTTCACTGTCCGGTAACCACTCGGAAATGTCTCCACCGTGCGGTGAGTTTTCATTGCGTGGTAATATCTTCACCGTCTGATAACGTCTTCATCGTCCAGTAACGTACCCCCCTGTTCGGAGCCATTCTTCACGCAGTACCATCTTCATTGTGCGATACCGTCTTCTCATACGATGACGTTCGCTATTCTTCGTGACCTATATACGTGGTCGTCACCGCTGAGGATCCGGTCAAACCTGCCTTCCATTGGATCTTTGGCTGATTTACGATGGCTGAAAACTCGAATGTGAACCATTCGTGAGTGTTGAAATCTTTTCCGTGTCCGTGGTCCTCACTCTCCTCACCCTCGAAGCCGACCGCCGCCCCCACCAATAAATACCATCTCCCTTGAACTATTGTCGATGATTTTTCGTCTTGCGGTGGATAAATTACGTCCGCACCTCGGCACATTCGACCTACACCGCCAAAACCTTTCCATTGTTCGCCTCTCCGCCGTCTGCCATCTCTGGCGTGTTGTCGCTATCGGGGATGCCGTCTTATGGTGCAATATCGCTTTCTCGACCTCACGGCTAACGACCATAAAATGTGCTACCGAGTTTTTGCGGAGATCCCAAAGAGCCTCGCTCAGGGTTCAAATCATCGATATCGAAAGGGATGTGATCCCAAACATCACCCAAGTATCCACTCTCATGGACGAGATTGCACGACAAAGCGATAGGATCACGGAGTTTGAGGCCGTGGGCCTATCGGCACTCGTCGCAGAAGCCCTCGTCTATCCCGCGAACAACCTCACCCATCTGTCGATCAGTGAGCGTGGTTCTGAAGGACTTCCCCTCATCTTCGATGGCCAGCTACCGCGACTCAAGAGTCTCACGATCTCAAACCCCTCTGGATGGTCCCTGCGAGCGCTCCCAAGTGTCACCGAAGTGATCATATATGGAGGCGATCGGGGTGTCAGCATCGTGTCCTTGGCGAGCTTCCTTGACGGGGCCACAAACCTCGAGCAGCTTTCTTTGTCAAGGCTTCGGGGTTTAAGGAATGATCGTCGGCATGCGCCACGGCCACCGATTGCTCTTCCGTCGCTACGCGAGCTAAGGGTCGCTTTTTGCGATTCCTCGAGAATTTTGAGCTATTTGGACCTCCCCCCTTCGGCGCGAGTATCCATCCTCAACGGCTACGAACCTAGCAACCGCCATATGCTCCAGTACTTACCTGCAGCAGCCAGCTTCCAGTCTCTCCTCCATGGCACCCAATCTCTGACGGTTAACCTGAACGCCACAGGTAACGGATCCCACCTGATTACCCATCGGCATGGTCAATCTTCGTGCTTCCTACAAGTTTGCGACGAACACAAGCAGGTCGATCAGAAGTGGGTTCTCTTGACCATCAACGCGATAACCGAATTCGAGCCGTTTCACCTTATCGAGTCGTTGATCTTGTCCGTCGAACGATGCCCTGTACCATGGAGGAAGTGGCTACCCCAGTTGGTTCGGATAACCAGCATGGACGTCTGCTCCGTCGATGTCGAGGAAGTGGTGCACGAATTGAGCAGAATACACCCCGATCAGGATGGCCCTTTGTGCCCATCTCTACGATATCTCTCACTCGAACACAAGGGTTGCGGGCCAGCATCGGACTCCTCAGTCCTCGAGTTGTGCCTTCTGGCTCGTTCTCAAGCGCGTCGTCCAATCACTTGGTTGCGAGTTCGGACCCGGGATTGGACAGCGGTTGATCGAATGGACTTGGGTTGGAAAGTTCTGATAACGTCTCAAGGTAGGCCGTCGTACATTACCGATGCTCCCAACGCTGAACTATACGCACCCTATACTCCAGAAACGGCCGGTGGCATTACGACAACCTTTATGAACAACTAACACGATACAATGTTGATAGCGCATAGAAAACTGTATCCGAATGTCGTGTTCGCGTTGGGCTATAATACATGATAATTTTATCTGAAACATGTGCGCTGAGCTCGTCAGAACGCCATCGCACTACGTACGGTCGCGCAGAGAACGCCGGGAATGGTCCGGTGTCGGCAGACGCGAGCGTTGAACATAACGCCAGGCGCCAAGTTTTCCACGCTGACTTGCTCATCCAATCTCTTCTCCCAACACCGCTACGCTCCCTTCCTCTCTCTCTCCCCCTTCCCCTCTCCCCTCCCTCTCTCTGTCCAGTACGAACGTAGGGTGGTTTCCACCAATCACACAGGTTTAGAAGCCCACTCGTGGGTTCGATGGTTTTGGTGGGTCTCTGGCGGTACTTCGTCATCCCCGACTTCTCACCATAAAACCACACCTGCAGTAGACGGCGAACTCACCCCCATCCCCACCCAAAACACGACGATAGCCCTCTCAAGGATGGTCAAGTAGTTCAATTGCCTCCAACGACCTTTCGGAGTGTGGCTTCAGGTCTCCGTCGACGATCCACACATCAGCGCTGGCATCGCCCCCCTCGTCCGCCCAACATCCGTTGCTTGTGCCATCCGCCTCTGTACTTTTCGTCCGTTCCGCCGATCTCCAAGCTCGGAGCCAAATCTCCCAAAATCACCATGCAACCCGGCCTCGTCGTGCCATTACCCTCGGAAGCAAATTTTGCCCACGAGAATATCGCCAAGACTGCCCCAGCACCAGGATCAAGTCCTGGGACATGAAACCGCTCCGGGATGTGACCGTCGAGAGGTTCCCCAAGTTCGAGACGGGTTGCTCCCAGCCCCCTTTCCACTGTCTCATTCTCGCGTTGCGCGCAGGTCTGCATTGCTCGTTCACATTGGCTACACACGGAACTCGGTATCCACCTACTGCGCTCGATGAATTTCCCTCATCTTCTTGCCTCGGTACCCTCTCCACAGGGTTTCGTCCCTCTTCGTGCAGCAATCCTCCGTTATGCCTCCCACTTGACGTCGGTTATCCCCTTCCTCGACTCCCTGTCCGGGTCTCCTCCTGGCTTCCAGTCTTGATTTGAATGGCTTTGGACACTAACGGTATGCGATTTCCCCATAATCTTCGTCCCTCACATCTGATAGTCTCTCTAGCTGACCAGGCCAACCCCTGACTCGTCAGGGAGATCGCAGATATCGTGTATGCACATATGGACCTAAACCTGGCTCCCAATGAACAAGATTGTCGATGCCATTGTCAAGTAATACTTCAAGTACTGCAACTGGGTTTACAAACACGTTGACCAGGCCGTGTTTCTCTCTGTGTGGCAGAAGTTCAAGGCCGGATGTTCATCAATTGATGTTAGCCACTGTCGCGACAAGGATAAGACTAGATGACTGTACTATCTGAATATCATACCATTCTGCCTTGCTTTCGTTCTTGGAGAGGTCATGGAAAGCATGGTACCATTGGGCCCGGTCACAAATGGGTGTTGCTGGTACTTACACCACAGCATGCACAGGATAGCTACACCTCTACCACCAGTGACAGTTACTCCAGATTGATAGGTTCTTATAACATAAATTTGATTGTCAATCCTGCATCAACCCTCTGACACCTGACAACAATATGTTTGCCTCTGTCCACTGTATATAATACTACCAATGCTCAGGAGGAGAGAAAGTCTGCTAAGCATGATGAGGGATCTGTGGCTAATGGTGATAGACTGTTTGGTATTTGTAGGTGAGCTGAGAGGGGTTTGGTCAGGCTTAGGGATCATGCTTTGAGAGGTCAGACACACTGGGGAGAGAACTGCTCATGGCACCTAAAACTGGAACTGAGGTCACAAACCCTTTTCTGGCTTCTACCATTGTTAGACATGTCAGGGTTGGGGAGTTAAGCAAATGCAGGGGAAATCAAAGGGGATTGTGACATTGGAGTTGTTCAACTGTGTTGAGGTTTGCCTGGTGCCTCTCCCATTCACCCAACTGCAAAGGATGATATTGGTACCATTGCTGTCCAGGCTAACAATCAGGATGACCTGGACCTTGGTCACTTGGATACCATGAATCTTGTAAAGGTCCTGTGTCCATTCCAGCTACTCTACAGTGATGATGCTGAGGGATTGGGGGCAGAAAGTGTGTACAAGTGTCTTTGTCAGGTTAGCAATAGTAGGAGTGATGTTTGGCAGTACTACAAGTCATCTGAGGGGGAGAAAACACCATCAACCACATCATTCACTTTCCAACCATCCCATCAGAACTCAGCTTCTGCTATCTCTGTAATCCCATCTTGTGGTTTAGGCCATTCAGTGGGTGATTACCCTCAACACCTATACTGGTGCTTTACTGATCAAACCCCAAAAGGTGTAGTTGTTTGGCTTGATATTTTGTATGGTGATTATTGTGCACCACCACTCTCATCTAACCCATATCTTGGATTAAACTTGGGTGCATTTCAATGAATCCTCCCAGGGCTGGAACCTGAGAGCTTATTCCAGCTACTGGTCTGCTGGCCTATGAGGATTTGGGGCTGTTGGGTGTAATTGAGGATTTGGTTTGGGAACACCAAAGCATAGAAATTTGTCTCATGGAAGTTATATAATAATGTCACAAAGATGGTTGTAGAAACTCCAATGAAAGTTATGGAATAACTAAAAAGGGAACTCCAAGGGAAGTTTTTTAGTAATGTGTCACTTTTTTTGATTAGGGAAACTTTCAGAGAAAGTAAAAAGATCCTTATAGTTTGTAGTATAGGAAATACCCAATTAATGTTATTAATTGATTGGTGTGTAAAGCAACCAGATGTATGTCTTTTAATATGCTTTTATGCTCAAGAAAATGTAGGAGAAATGATAAGCTTGTTGATTACATATCCTACAAAGAAAAGTGAAAAGGAATTCTTTATCAAACAGATGAGGATTTTCTAGATATATAAACTATAAAAGGTTATTCAACCTTTTCCATAACATTTTTGTAATATGGAAAGATCAGGAAAGAAGAACTTGTTAGGAAAAAAAGGGAAAGAAAATGAACAAAGGTATGGCAAACTTTCATTATTGTTTACATGGCATGAAAATGGAAGAGGAGAGTTAAGGTTCTATTTGCATATCTGCAAGAGAAGAAATGGTCATTATATTTGTTCTTTTATAAGCATTTCAACAAAGTTTTCTGGCCCCAGATATCCTTTTATGCGCTCTGTG
>Ga0307517_10012817_pt1 | contig 11459 bp, 5 predicted proteins | sample 23_EM_MG_FD_194515 | JGI IMG/M metagenome (GOLD analysis project Ga0307517, IMG submission 194515) | Populus trichocarpa ectomycorrhiza microbial communities from riparian zone in the Pacific Northwest, United States - 23_EM | ecosystem: Host-associated > Plants > Roots > Unclassified | place... | reverse complement strand
ATAGATAGAAAAGCTGGAGTTAATGGCTGGGATTAATTTCTTCTATTAAGAGACGGTTAGGTGGACCGTCAGCTTGCTTTATATTTACGCGGTCCACTGACAACTTTATTTAAAATGTTTTTTATTTATAAATATATTAAAATAATATTATTTTATTTTTAAAAATTATTTTTGATATTGATATATTAAAACAATTTAAAAACATAAAAAATAATTTTTAAAAATAAATAAAAATTTTAAAAATATTATTTTAATTATATTTTCAAACATTACGGAAATCAAGTTCCACACGTCTCAGCGTTTTACGCGTTCCTGATCTTAAGATTAAAAAATGTAGGGACTTTTTTATTATGGAGGGTCGGTTTATTTTATAAATAAAGTAATTAGAAAAACACTATTTTGAGATCTTGTGGTTGTATCGGTAACTTGAATTTTGTATAGATTAAATAGATATTATAAGGCTGGTGTGAAACCCGACTTGCCTTTTCAAGTCGTCGGAGACACTTTCTGAGATTGTTCTGCCCTGCGGGGACCACCCCTCTCCCTTTCTGATTAGTGATGAAAGTGTCTCTGCACACAATAAAAACAAATACTAGGTGGTGTACGCACTATTCTGTGGGTTTGTATTATTTATTCATTAAAATATTCAGACGCGTTGCAGATATGTTTTAAAAGAAAAGACAAATTTAATAATATAGGTTATAGTGGCTTTATAAAATTGAAAAATATAAATAATAAAACTTTTATAAAAATATTAAAAAATATTAAAATAAGGTCAGATTAAAAACATAAGTACATCAGAAAACTTTGAGCATGTAGAATTTTTTACCATGTTTTCTTACATTAAAAAATATAGTAAATATATATATATATATATTGAAAAATTTATACACGCATCGAGTCAAATAAATTATAAATTATTTTTTAAATAAAATTTATAAAAAAATCATGAACAATAAATAAAAATATAATGTAAAAAATTAACAAGTTAATATAAATTAAGATATTTCATATTATATCACATGCCATGTGTCTAATAATTCTGTTTATTAAGATTGATTTGTAATAAAAATCAATACATGCAAAATTTACCAAGTAAAATAAAATAAAAGATATTACATGTATTAAAAGTAATGTAAAAAAATTACTACACGTGAATCATACTAACTTTTTAAAAAGCTAAAACACAGTCCATCAATAATTGCTATTTCAAAAAACTAAACAAGATCATAAAATTTTTTAGAGAATAGATATTAATCAAAACATATATTTAGAAATTATTCTACAAAAGACATTCAAAATAAAAATATATTAAAAAAAAAAATTTAAAAATAAATGTACGAAGCCACCCGTTAAGCGATGCAAAAAAAGAGAATTGAAAGATATTAAATTAACTTAACACTAATAAATAAATTTAAATAAAAACCTCATTTTAAACTATGAAGTTAAGACAAAAAAGAGTAAAAATATAAAAAATATAAAAAATTATATGTTAAATGATGAAAATAAAAATAAAACAAAAAACTTGTATTGCATGATAAAAAAAATATAAAAACTAATTTATCATTGATCTAATATCGAATCAAATGATAAAAATTAAATAAAATTATTTATTAAATGATAAAATTTAAAAAATAGATAAAAAACTCAAAATAAAAAAATAAATTAAATGACAGAACTACAAAAAACTAAAAACAAAACGAGGGACAAAATGGCCAATAAAAAAAATTACTTCCATGTTAAAAAAAATCCAAGGGTCCGGACCTGAGGCAGACACGCACATCGGTATTGTGATAGCTTTTATGGTTGTGGTTTGAAAAAAATTGTTTTATAAAAAACATTTTTAGTTGAGCTTGGTTTGATATTTTTATATCTTTGGTTAAAACTGTGGTTGAAATTGAGGTTGAACAAAAGTAGTTTAATGTGTTTGGTTAAAAATGTTTTTCAAATTGATGTTATAAAATAACTAAAAAAGATATATATTAATATTGATGATTTTTAATTTAAATATTGTAGATTTAACTACTGTTATTACATTATGAAATAAATAATACTTTATATAAAATGTTTTTTATTATTCAATTGAACTATCTACAATTCCATCACGTACGAAATTTATTCGATAAGGACTACAGTTTTCATAGTTTTTTGAGCGTGTAACAAAATCAGGTAAAATATCATAATGAACAAAATTAGGATTACGATTAAATTCTGCAAATACTACGTCATCATGCGATCTCCTTCTAATTTATGTAGTGTCATTGAATAATGTTAAATACTAGTTTTTCGAATAAAACACAATTAAAAAAATGAATTTTTTTACTATTCACCTTTGTGTGTTCACTTCACAAAAATAAACAGTGCATGGTGAATTTTCACGTTGCACAAACAAAAAAAAACACCTTCAAGTTGCTTTCCACTGCCCTGTGTTTTAAACATAAATTATGTTAGGATCCACAAATAGTAAATCATGTTTTTTTAGTTACTAAACACTTGTTTTATGTGATTTATTTCTAAAACAGAAGCAACAACATAATCAAACACTTTCTAAAACTTCATGTTTTTTATTTTTACAAATGACGTATGACATGTTATTTGTTTTTTTTGTTCTCGAAAAAAAACGCATGAACGACATACTGTTTATCGCCTAAAATGATTTAATTGCTTTAACTGAGATTTGAATCCATAACCTCAATCTCAACTTAAGCATGTAGCATGTCATCCTCCCCTTCCTTTCTTGAAAAAAATAAAAATAAAAATATATGAACGACACATCATCTGCTGCCTTAAAGGGTTCAATTTCCTTGATTGGGATCTGAACCTGTGACCTTCTCTCAAGCCCTGGGTGATTCAACCAATAAGCCACGACATTCACTAACCAATTGCTCAAGATAATATACCATGTTAGTTCACTGTTTATACATGTCATCCATTTTTCTTTTGAAAAGATATTGAACGACAACTCATATGTTATCTAAATGGATTTAATTATCTTAAATGAGATTGTAGCCATGACTAGATATGATTAACGTACTAGAGGTTATCAGTTCGAGTTTTACAAACTTCAAGATCATTGAAGGCTAACATGATCGTTAACTTCAAGATCCGTGAGATTAGTCGAGCTACACGCAATCTGATCCAGACACCCAAATTAATAATAAAAAAAATTAAATGTACAAATAAGTTCAAGCATGTTATATAAGAAATAGCTTAATCCAACAAAATATTTGTAAAAATTGATTTTAAATTAATTGAACCGAATATTATTTTGAATTTTTTAGATAATTCTGGTTTAGATTTTTTTAAAAAAAAAATTATGTTTGGTTTTATTCTGATTTTAGAATATTATTTTAAAACTAATAAGCCGAACCAATAGAATCATATAAGGATACCGCAAGGAAGTGAGCATTATGGGCCTGGATTTACCAATACCCGAGATCCTCGCGTATTCTATTCCCGGGAGGGGCTAACAAGCAAGCCCCATTATCAAAGTCAACAATATGCCTAAACTCTATCGCTCACCCTGTTTTACAGTAGACTGTAGCAGTGAACTTCCATATCTTCATGGCTCCTTGCTGTTTCAATAAATTTATTAAAACATCTTACCTGTTGATATTATATCAATCTAACCTTAGCCACTCATCTAATCAAAGGTGATAAAGAGATGTATCTTGAAGCTAAGTTACAGTGACAAGTCATAAGAGATGTTTAAGAACAAGCTAACAAACTCAAACTCTGTGATACAAATGGTGTTTGCATCTGCCATCGGACAGGAGCACAAAGTGACCTCTCTTTTCCCGTCTGGGTGATCAACCTTTTTCAGGTGTGCTTTTCCTCTATAAACTTTTGATGCATGTAAGCATCGTGTTTATTTTCATTTGCCCATTTTCTCTCCTGTCATTGTGCCTGCAGCAGTTATATTTCTCCACTGCAGATGCAGTATCCCCTTGGTACTAATTCATGGTAATGCAAGTTGATTTCCTCAACGAAGCAACTGCTGGTATAATTCACAACTATTCTGGCAAATTCTTTTTCCGTATCAAACTCAGCCTTCAATGAAAAAGCACGAGCATCTCTAACCAAAAACAAGATGAAAAAAATCCGCTTCCCCCACTCCTGTGGATGGGTCTGGGAGGTAAAAATCCACACCCCTCAGTTCTACAGGCATTTCTAACCTAAGATGAACAATTCAAGGTTCAACAGACCTCCAAATGAAAAACAAAATCACTGAAAATAAATTCCTTCTGCTCACCCAAAAATCATATTGTATCTGATGCTGAAATACATGGAATTTTTTTAACAGACCAAGCTACAAGAACATGTACAAACAAAGGCAGATAAGCGGAGACTTGAGGAATAATTTCCAACCTTAACGTTTGGAAAATTGTGGGGCCTTGCGAGCTTTCTTGAGACCAACCTTCTTCCTCTCAACTATTCTCGAGTCTCTGGTTAGAAGGCCTTCCCTCTTCAAAGGGATTCTGTGGTCCTGACTCACCTTTAGCAATGCGCGGGCAACACCAAGGGAGATTGCTTGAGCCTGACCAGCGAGGCCACCTCCATGAGCTTTGACAAACACGTCATAGCTGCTCTCATACCCCAAAGTTACCAGTGGGACTTTCACATATTGAAGCCACAATGGATTGCCTTGAAGATATTCCTATACAGTGATAGAAAGCCCCATCACAAAGGATGCATAACATGCAGGGAAAAAAAAAAAGAATGCAAAAGTGTAGCATGATCACAGCAATAGTCAGAACTCAAAGGCCAGATTATGGTATAACAAGTACATGCTGTGCAACAGGGCTGCAATGCAGATATAAATTGCCATCCTCATTTGTGGACATGGAACTTTGGTATCTATTGTATCACTTAGAATTAGGATGAACGCATGAAAAATGAACTTCTGCTCATTGAAAGGTATGTACTCATTCAAAAAATCTACTGCTTTGATTTAACTCACAAGTCCTTGGATTTGCAGTCAGAGAGGTGCAGGTTTTTACTACTGACAACACTTTGTCCATCCAAAAAAAGTATTGCAACTTCCCTAAACCTGCTTCATGGGGACTGGAACTAGATCATCGGCAATGTATCTCAAGAAAGATGAAAACTGTACTGGAACAAGGACCAGTACAGTTGCAATGAGCAATAACTATAACAATCATAATCTTAATTCAGTTTTTATTTCTCTCAAATGTTTGTGTATTGGAGAATTGACAAGAATCAAACACACTCATTGCTCATAAAACAGCTTGCTGTACCATGTACAAAAATGGATATTTACTGATAAAATCCTGAAAACCCGTTTCAGTGCGGCTGCAATCACTAGAGAAGCATACAATAAAATGAGAATATAAAGAACAATCCAGCAACCAAAAAGCCACAGTTCCCAGAAAGTTTATTAACTTATACGATGATAAAATTGGGATAAAATCATTAAATGATTAAAACCCATTTTTTAAAACAATCATATAGCAAGAAAATTGAGAGAAAATGTAAAAGAGATGGAGAATTGGCATTGTCATTGACCTTGGCATCACGGTAATTGATGATAACCTTGCCAGTGCCTTCCTGAAGAACAACACGCGCAATAGCGCATTTACGGCGGCCAGTGCCGTGAATAGTTTGAGCGGCGAAACCACCAGGAAGTCTCGATTTCACTAATTTCTTGAGGTCTGTGGTGGTGGTGGTGGTTTCAGGCGAGGCAACGGTGGCGGAAACACGGAGAGTAAGGGGTTGTTTGGAGGGGTGGGAGAGTGGGAAAGAAAGAGAATTGGACCGGGAAAATGAGAGGGTGTTTGGTTTCTGGGAGATTTGAGAGGAAAATGAGAGTGAAGAGAGTGATGTTGTGAGAGAGGCGATTGAGATTGCCATTTTCCCGGTTTCAAACTTCCATTAGCCAAAGGGAAAGGTTTTAGCGATGGCTTCTTGAGAGGGTGAAGATGGACGTTGAGCGAAGGGGATAATGTTTCTTGAATTGACGATAATACCCATTATTTTTTTCTTAACCCTTTTTACTTCTTTTCAATAACAACAATAATGTTTTTTTCCAAAAACAAATAACAATAATGATGTTTTGACTTTTGATTGTCTAATTTATTTATTTTTTCACAGTCAATAAAACTATATTCAATTTGAGTTTTTATTATTAGGTGTCATTATCCAATTAGACAATTTCTATGATTAATAAAAAAATAATAATTAAATATGATATATTTATTTAATCAAATACTTTTTTTTTATCACATTCTCATGTTGAATTTAATTGATTAATTTTTTATATGATTTTTTATTTTTATAATTGATTTAAATATGTGTGTTTTCTAAAAAGAGATAGGAGAAAAGGCAATAGGTAAAAAAAATATTCTAAGTGATCTAAAGTATTTGAAATTATATCTTGATCTAAATTTTTTTGATATAATTTGTGTGAAAGATAAAATAAAATTCTCTATAAAAAAATAATAAAAAAATAAACTACACGATAAAAAAAATAAAATTATAATTACCCAAAGGTGAAGTCTGTATCTAGTAGAAATTATATCTTGATCTAAGAAATTTTTGATATAATTTGTGTGAAAAATAAAATAAAATTGATTCTCTGTAAAAAATAATAATAATAAAAAACTACGCGATAAAAAAAATAAAATTATAATTATACAAAGGTGAAGAAATCGTTTGGTTCCAAAAAATTCAAAATTTTTTTTATTAAAATTTAATATGTTTTATATGTTTTGGATTGTTTTGATGTGCTGATGTCAAAAATAATTTTTAAAAAATAAAAAAACATCATTGACATGCATTTCAGTACGAAAAATTATTTGAAAAGCAACCCCAACTATCTTGTCAAACATACTTTCAAATCGAAGTCTGGTAGTAGATTTGGATTTAGTTGCTGCTAGATTTCACAAGTAAAAGTTTTTCAGAAGAGACATTCCAAATTTGTTTAAATTTTTAATTATTAAGAGCCATCCTTTGGCTTCCTTTAAGTGAGTGTTTATGAGTATATTTTAATTAATATATATATATATATATATATATATATATATTATTTTTTAAATAATTTTAATTGATATACCGATATAAAAAAATAAATAAAAATTTGAGACGGATGGCCTTTGCTAGGAGAGCAGATGGAGATCTACCAAAGCAAATGAAAGAACGTTCAATCAAATCCAATCATGCAATTCAATTTCACTCTAAAAGAATTAAGGTGGATGAGTTTCCAACATAAAAAGGAGACAACACACGGCTAATTCTATCAAAAGAGACCATGTAAGCTTAAATTTAGAAGTAAAAAGATATGTTCTTTGGACATCGTGATCTCCAATACCACCATTGATGCACAAGAGGAGAAGCTCATTAAGCTGAAAAGAAAATATTAGCACAAAACAATTTCACCCCGACTGCTAAACATGAAAACACTGCAAGACAGTTAAAGAGCTCGCACAACCAACCATAAAATGGCAGCAAAAACCAGAAGCTAAGTCATGCACTCAAGCACATGATTTCAGATTAATAGATAATAACAACTTGCTAATTGTAACAGGCCAGTGTTTTAATCAAAACATAAATGGATGGTGCAGACACAGAAAAGGTTTATTTTCTATTTACATTTAGATGGGAAGTATTTTTCAGTAACAGTGCCTGCCCAACTCCCACAGTTCATAGTTATGGCTCCAGATAAATGACTTCTGCTTGTATTGAGGCTCGCCGAAAGCGCAGCAATTCTTTTACCAACTCCCATCCCCCCTCGATGGAAGCAGGCTTAACAGTCATCTGCTCAAGCACAGGAGAGTTTGAAAGCAGAAACTTAATGCAATCAAGTTCAGATCTGATGCCAGAGATGCCAACTATTTTCACTAGTCGCAGTTGGCCAAATAGGCACTTCCATTGGTCATCTCCCCAGAAACCAGTTTGTGGTTCCACATCAGCTTGTTCCTCTGGGCGACCCTGCATGGATGCTAGATATCAGAAACTTGTAGTTTCCCCACGTAGTGGCATCGGATATAAACTGATCAGACAATTTTTTTTAAAAAAAATCACGATGCAACCAACATAAAATTTCACATAAGCACATAAGAGGTCACTTACCAACATCTCTATTTCTTGCAAATTGGGGCAGCTTTTCAAGATGCACAAGGCAGCGGAATTCTCTTCAAAGTCATTGAAATTTATGCGTATAGAAATGTAGTTCAAATCCATGCATGGTTTTGGCAACCTGCTTGGAACTTTGCTGATAGCCAAATACTGGAGGACAGATGAGAGACAAAATGATGGAATAACCTGGAAATCTTATAATAAGGTGGCGTTTTTCCACTGACCCTTAAAAAAAAAAAAACTAAATTATCAAATCTTTAATATTACGAGTATTGAAAACAAAGGCACAAATTGATGCAGTTCAAAAACAATTAAATTACATTAGATGCTCTTTATAATTTCAAGGGAGACTGATGTACTAAAAATAAGATTGGTGGAGAAATTACCTTAATAAAGTAACTCTGAATCTCAAGCCTTCGAAGATGGGGCAGATTAACAAAAAACCTGAGCAATTTACTAGAACTCCCACGAGACACATGCCGGTCATTTTTGACATTCGCATACAATCCAATGGAAACCAGAGTCAACAGAGAAGTATTATGGAAACTAACATCATCGAAAATACCTCCAATGTCAAAAAATTGAAGATTGGGAGCATTGATTTTAAGATGAGTAAAACCATCAAAGTTCATCAACGTCAACCTCTCAAGCAGAGCACAGCTAGAAATTAGATTCTCAAACACCTCCTGTGCCAGGGTAACATGCTGAAGGTCAAGGCTCTTCAAATTCCGGAATCCTTTGAAAGCCGAAGGAGGTTTCAGCAAACAATTAAATAATTCCAGATGAGTCAAGTTCTCAAACGAGAACAAACAAGAAGGCAACTTATAACGCTGCCCTTTCCATATCTCAAGTACAAATTCCTTGGTAGAACCTCTAGATAAATGAAGAATCCATCGATCAATATCACTAACACCTAAGAGGTCACGGTGAGATAGTTTGAACTTGTAAATTGGACCATTGTGAAGTAAAAGCACATTATCGATAATATTGACAAGGTTATTCTTGGCTATAGTTTGATCCTGTGAAGTTATCGAGGCGCATTGAGTATCGAACACAAGATGAGGAATTTGAGACCATTGGTACCTCCACTTTCTTGATAAAGCACTAGTTCTCACTGCATCTCTAATCGGCAAAACTGATAAAATTTGGTCTAAAACATGCCCAGGCAAGCTGCTAATTCGGTCCAGCTCTGTGTCCATTTCACATGGGAAGTTGGGTGGTTCTCTTTGCTTCTAATATATTAACAAGAAAGAAACAAATTCAGCAATCAGGTATCGAGACACAGTGAACGTTAACACGAGTTCAACAGTCACAAGAACAGGAGCAACTTACAACAATACTAATGTTAAACTAGATTTTCTCAAGGACAATTCCAAACTCAACAAAATCTGATTCACCAACGAAAGCAAGACGAGAGCTAAACTGGGTATTTTAGGGTTTAAAATCTTGAAGGCAGAATGATTGAAAATGCAATAAAGAATAGAATTTGTGTGTTTTACGGTATGAAATGGAACTGGTTTATGTTGCACAGTAACTGAATGGAGTTATTTTGATGACTTACCTGGAACAGCAGCAATTTCAGTGGAACTGGACAGAGAGAGCAAAGGCGCAACAGCACCGAGCTCTTCGTGGAGTCCTCTAACGTGGAAAATCCTCATACTTGGTTGTCACTTGTCACTAGACAAAGTTAAACTTGGAAAAAAGTGAAAAGGCAGAGGCTATTGGCGATATAGACATTCCGTTCGAAATTTCTATCTCCTACCTAAGAAGTAACTAATAATATTAACTACTAGCTAGATATATTCTAAAGGAAAAAAACACTAGAGATACTATTTACATGCCCCGTAATATTTCTCTTACCCTACCTATTGTTTTTAATAGTTATCAAATTCAGAGCTATTTTATAAGTTTTTCGGGTGGGTTAGTTTTTAATTTATTTAAATATTGATGATTAAACAGGCCAATACATAACTTGATTAATTTAGTGAAGTGATTAGTTTAGTGAGGTTCACTCTAATTAAATTTTTTTATCTAAAATAAAATAATATTGTTTTGAAATAGATTTGAGTTAATTCATTCAAACCTTAAAGAGTTGGTCTAACAGTATTTAAGTAGGGGTTTTTTCAGGATCTTAAGTTTGAATCCCACTAGCATTAAATCTTTTAAGGTCATGGGGTATAAGACTTAGATCTTGTTTGTTTTTGTTTTTATATTTTAAAAGTGTTTTTGAAAAAAATTTAATTTTTTTATTTACTTCGAGTTAATTTTTTTATATTTTCATATTATTTTAATGTACTAATATCAAAAATAATTTTTTAAAAATAAAAAAATATTATTTTAATATATTTTTAAATAAAAAACATTTTAAAAATCAACACCAGTACGTTTACAAATAACTCTTTAAGCATGTATAAAAATGATTTTCTACGGTAAAAATTTACGGGCAAACTAGCTCAAATACTTTATATTTAAATAATAATAATAATAATAATAATAATAATAATAACTCTCTAGCGTACATGTTGACCCAGTCAACTCACGCGTAATAATTGCACAAAGAAGAAAAATAGAAAAGGTTGTGCCCATAAACACAAATGGTGTGCTAATAGCAACTCCCGAACAAGAAGCATTCCAATGTCGGGATATGAAAACGGGTCGGGCTGGGTGAAAGCCAGGTGTCCTAAACCGAACTTGTCGATGGATAAATACCCAGGGTAGATAAAGCAACAACATCATTTTTCGTTTTGTGCTCACTACAAAAGTCTGCTCGGTTCATTAATTTTGGGCTTTTAATATTGTATGCCGTTTAATACAATGGAAGCCCATTTCTTACTGAAGATGCCCAGCCAGCTCATTGGGCTCGAGCAAATAACTAGAATAAACCCATCCAGACCAATCTTCACGGATCACGGTCCTGACTCTAAGAGACTTGCCGAGCACGAAGGGCTACTTGTATGTCATGACTCTCTGGTGTTCGAAAAGACACATTCAAACCCCAGACTTTTAGGCGAAAGGTGGGGGTGTGAATGTGAGCCACGTATAAGCTTCCATGTCTAAACATTACAAAGAAAACAAGAGAACTTTGAGTTGGTTGTTTAATGCATTGTTTGCCTGTTTTGATTTCGTTTCGGCTAATAAGTTTAAAACAATTTTGAATCTATGGTCGTTGGGAAATCAGTCTTTAACCAATTTTTATTCTACTTTTCTTGCCAATAAAGTTGTTCATCCAATAGACATCAGTTGATATGAGATATTTATGATCTTCAACATGATAAGAATATGTTTTCAATTTGAATTCAAAAGATATTACTCTAATTAAACTTGGTTAATCTAGTATGTGGGTTTGTGATCTGATTAATCCAGTT
>Ga0307517_10012816_pt1 | contig 11459 bp, 13 predicted proteins | sample 23_EM_MG_FD_194515 | JGI IMG/M metagenome (GOLD analysis project Ga0307517, IMG submission 194515) | Populus trichocarpa ectomycorrhiza microbial communities from riparian zone in the Pacific Northwest, United States - 23_EM | ecosystem: Host-associated > Plants > Roots > Unclassified | place... | reverse complement strand
TCGCCGCCCTCGGATTCGTCACGCTGGTGCCGTTGCTGATCGTGATCGCCGCGGCGGCGCCCCCGTTCCAGCGCACCGGCTTCGCGCAGTGGGTGATCGACGGTATGGGCCTGTCACCGCGGCCTTCGGAGGCCGTGCGGGAGCTGTTCGCCGCGCCGGCCCGGGTGGTGAGCGCGACGAGCGCGTTCAGTCTGCTGGCTCTCGCGGTGTTCGGGCTGACCTTCGCCGCGAGCGTGGAGACCGGCTACCAGAAGATCTGGGAGCTGCCGGCCAGTCCGTGGCACAGCGTGTGGCGCCGCGCGGTGTGGCTGGCGGCCCTGACGGCGTACCTGTTCGCCGAGGCGCAGAGCGGGACCGTACTGCGTCGCGGATGGCAGCAGAACGGCGCCCGCATCGTCCTCACGCTGGTCTTCGGTCTGCTGTTCTTCTGGTGGGGCCAGCGCTTTCTGCTCGGCGGCCGCATCGACCGGTCGGCGGCACTGCCCGGAGCCGTGCTGACCATGCTCGGGCTGGTGGGGCTGCGCTGGTTCTCCTCGCAGGTCTTCTCGCCACTGATTGTCACGAACGCGGTGAGCTACGGCTCGGTGGGGACCGTCCTCATCGTTCAGTCCTGGCTGATCGGCGTCGGCTTCGTCGTCTTCGGGGGCGCGCTGCTCGGCCGTCATCTGTATGAGTCCCGGAACCAGAACCGGAACCGGAACCGGAACCGGAACCGGAACCGAAAGGAGACAGACACATGAGTGCCGGAAAGAAGGCCAGGAACGCGGGTCAGACCATGAAGGGCAAGGCGAAGGAGGCAGCGGGCAAGGCGACGGGCGACAAGGGCCTGGAGACGGAGGGCAAGGCGGAGCAGGTCGAGGGCGACGCCAAGCAGACCGTCGAGAAGGGCAAGGACACCTTCCGCCACTGAACCCGGTGAACCCGGTGAACCCACGGAAGGCGGGCGGCCGCGCACACGACGTGCGCGGCCGCCCGTCTCGCTCCTGGCTCAGGCGGCGGGAGCGGCAGGATCCTGCTGGCCGAGACAGCGCACGAAGAGCGGGCCGCCGGCCCGGGCGGGCGGTACGAGGCGGTCGGCTCTTCCGTCGACGCCGGTGGCCGGGCCGGTGAAGTGGGCCTCGTCCGGGTGCCGGCTGTGTTCGGTGACGGGTTCGACGACAGGTTCGGGGATGGCCGCCGTGAACAGGGCGCGGGTGTCGGTCAGGGCGAGCAGGCGTTCCACGCAGGGGGCGGCGGCCCGCAGGGTGACCGTGGTTCCGATGGCTTCGGCGTGCCCGCGCACGCGCAGCAGGACGTTGAGCCCCGAGCAGTCGCAGAACCGGACTGCGGTCAGGTCGAGGTCCAGTCCGCCGGGGAAGGCGAGCGCATGCTCCAGCGCCCGCTCCAGCGTCCGGGCGCCTTCGAGGTCTGCCTCGCCCGAGACGCGGGCGACCGTGCGGCCGCCGGTTCGGTACAGGCGTACCGACAAGGACTCGCAGGCGGACTCCGCCAGCTGAGAGGTTCCGGGGTTGCACATGATGGGGGCTCCCAACTCGTGGCCACGGATATCACTCGTCAGCGTCCACCCGCACCTCGTCACACGTCAAGGGATACACGAATTAAAAATCGTGTTTTTGCTTGCGTGAATTACAGGGCGTACGGTCGAGGTATGGCTGAAGTGCCACAACAACGCACAGGGTGGACGTTCCTGACGAATCACGCCCGGGTACTCGGCGCGATCGCCCAGGACCCCGGCATCCGCGTACGTGACATCGCGGAGCACTGCCTGCTCACCGAGAGGGCCGTCCAGAAGATCATCTCCGACCTGGAAGCCGAGGGATACCTCACCCACATCCGCCAGGGCCGCTCCAACCAGTACCACGTCGCCACCGGCACCCTCCTGCGGCATCCCGCCGACGCCGGATCGACCGTCGCCGGGCTGCTGGCAGTCATCGCCAGGCACGACGCCGACCGGGACGGGCCGCACCCCGCGGACTGACGGAAGGACGGTGCGGAGCATGCTCATCTCACTGGGAACGCGGGGTCGCCCTCAACGGGTCCTCGCAGGGCGCGACAGCCTGGTCGGCGCGACGAGCTCAGAGTGGAAACATTCACGCCCCGCGAGGGAGTTGGCCCCGATCAGTAATCCCGGCTCAGCGCACCCGTCCCCGCGGTTTCAGGGGCACAGGCGGGAGCTCGGGTGCGGGGATCGGCGGGCCGTCGTAGCCGTGGACGTCGCCGAAGCGGTCGCCGGTCATCCAGGCTTCACGGGCCTGGGCGATGTCGTCGTTGGTGCGGCCGACGAAGTTCCACCACATGACGATGCGCTCTTCGAAGGGCTCGCCGCCGAGCAGCATCAGGCCGCTGTCGACGTCGGCCCGCAGCGGCAGTTCGGTGCGCCCGCAGCCCAGGTAGAGCATGGAGCCGGCCTCGACGGGGACGCCGTCGACGACGGTGGTGCCGGACATGGCGAGGACCGCGTACTCGAAGTCGCGGTCCAGGGGGAGGCGGGTGTCGGTGCCGGCGGCCAGGGCGAGGTCGGCGCCGACGAGGGGGGTGTAGGTGGTGCCCGGGGAGGCGGCGCCGTCGATGGAGCCGAGGATGACGGTGGCGCGCAGGCCGTTGCCGCCGCCCAGGACGGGGAGATCGGCGTGGTGCTCGAAGGCGGGGGCGACGTGGCGGTGGGCGTCGGGGAGCGCGACCCAGAGCTGGGCTCCGTGGAGGAGGCGGGCGTGCGGGCGCGGGGATTCCTCGGAGTGCGAGATGGCCCGGCCGGAGGTCATGAGGCCGAGCTCGCGGGGCCGTACGGTCTGGAGGCTGCCGAGGCTGTCGCGGTGCAGGACTTCGCCGTCGTGGAGCCAGCTGACGGTCTGAAGGCCCATGTGGGGGTGCGGGGCCACCTGCATGCCGGGCTGGTCGGCGATGTCGTCGGGGCCGTAGTGGTCGACGAAACACCAGGCGCCGACCATGCGACGGCCGAGGTTGGGCAGGAGACGGCGTACGACGGTGCTTTCGCCGAGCGGGACGACGCGGCCGGTCAGGAGTTCGTGGACCGGCTGCGCGGATACGTCGCCGCGACCGCCGCAGACGGTCGGCGTGGGCTTGAGGTCGAGGTTGCTCATAGACCAGACGGTACGCCTGCGGTGCGCGGACGCGCCTGTACTCAGGAGACGGCCGGGTGGACTCCGTGGATCATGTCGCAGGCCTCGCTGACGTAGCGCTCACGGTCGCCCAGGTGCAGGTCCGGGAAATACTTCTTGAGGCCTTCGACGGCCTGCTGCTCGGATTCGTGGCAGTCGCGCACGAGGAATATCGCCTTGCGGAGAATGTCGTTGTCCATGAATTCAGGTTAGGCAGCCGGAAGGTCGTTCATGCCTGGTCCAGGGCCTCATGACCGAAGCAGGGACCGCTTTTTGCCGACCCCATACTCACCTGGCTTTTACCGCGCTCAACAGCGTCGCGGGTATCTCAACAGAGCGGGCCCGGAGGAATTCACCGAGGCTCTTGGCCTGCGGATCGGGCCGGGTCGAGGAGGCCACTCCCTCGCCCAGTAGGCCGTGCACGACGAAGTTCAGCGCCCGCAGATTCGGCAGCTCGTAGCGGCTGACGGACAGTTTGGCGGCCTCGGGCAGCAGCTCGCGCAGCATCGCCACGTCCAGGAAGTCCCGAAGCCAGGCGTACGCGTCGTCGGTGCGGGCCCACAGGCCGACGTTGGCGTCGCCGCCCTTGTCGCCGGAGCGGGCGCCGATCAGGCTGCCGAGCGGGGCCAGGACAGTGGGCCCCGCGAGGGGAGCGGAAGGGGGACCGTCCTGCGGTGCGGGGGACGGCTGGGCCGGGATCACCGGCGGGCGGGGGACGGCGAGGCGCTCCCCGTCCGGGAACACGGCCTCGGCCCGGACGGCGTCCGCCGGGACCAGTGTGTGCCGGTAGACCCCGTACTCCTCCGCCTTCGGCGAGAAGTGCTCCAGGTACAGCCCCGGGTAGCCGGACAGGCCGGTGCCGACGACGGTGGTGAAGAAGGCGCGGCCGACCTTGTGGGGGTCGGGGTCCTTGACGGTGAGGGTGAGGCGGGCGGCGGTGTCGTTCCAGCGCTCCAGGCGGGTCTCGTACGCCGCAAAGCGGGCCGGGCCGCCGGTGGCGTCCAGCAGGGCCGCCTCGGCGAAGGCGGCCTTGGCCTCGATGTCGAGCCCGGTGAGCATGAAGGCGGCGGAATTGCGGTGGCCGCCACGGTAGTTGAGGCAGACCTTGAGCGTCTGCGGGGCGGGCTCGCCCCGGGTGCCGCTGACCAGGACCCGGTCGGGGCCGTCCGGGGCCAGTCGTACGGTGTCGAAGCGGGCCACGACATCCGGGTTGAGGTAGGCGGGGCTGTCGGTCTCGTAGAGAAGCTGGGCGGTGACGGTGTCCACGGTGACGGCGCCGCCGGTGCCCTCGTGCTTGGTGATCACGCAGGAGCCGTCGGCGCGCAGCTCGGCGATGGGGAAGCCGGGGTGGACGGGCCGGTCGAGCTCGGTGAAGAAGGCGTAGTTGCCGCCGGTGGCCTGGGCGCCGCACTCGATGATGTGCCCGGCGGCGACGGCCCCGGCCAGCCGGTCCCAGTCGTCGGCCGCCCAGCCGAAGGCCCAGGCGGCCGGGCCGACGACGAGCGAGGCGTCGGTGACCCGCCCGCAGATCACCACGTCGGCCCCGGCGCCGAGCGCCTGCGCGATGCCCCAGCCCCCGAGGTAGGCGTTGGCGGTGACGGGCCGGTCGCCGCCGGAAGCCGAAGCCGGGAAATCGTGCCCCGGCAGCCCCGGCAGCCCCAGCAGGTCGTCGCCCTCGATGTACGCGATCCGGGGCGACAGCCCGGCGGCTGCCGCGAGCTCGCCCAGCTTGCCCGCCAGCCCGGCCGGGTTGAGCCCGCCGGCGTTGACGACGACCTTGATGCCGCGCTCCAGGCAGGTGCCGAGGACCTCGCGCATCTGGGCGAGGAAGGAGACGGCGTATCCGGCCTCCGGGTCGCGCTGCCTGGCCTTCCAGAGCAGGTACATGGTGAGTTCGGCCAGATAGTCGCCGGTCAGGACGTCGATCGGGCCGCCCTCGACCATCTCGCGGGCGGCGGCGAGGCGGTCGCCGTAGAAGCCGGAGCAGTTGGCGATCCGCAGCACGTCACGCACGTCACGCCCTGGCAGCCCTGGAGTTCTTCCCACGCCGTCCCGCTCCCCCGTCGTTCACCCACAAGTGTCATGCCGACCGTAGCGCCTCGACCCGCTCGCGGGCCTCCTCCGGCTTGAGGTAGATGTCGGTGACCTCGAAGTCCCGGAGCCGGGCGGGGCGCCGGGCCTGGAATCCGGTGCGTACGAAATCGTCCCCGGCGACCGAGTTGAGCATCCAGCCCGCCGCCGTACGGAACCGGGCGGGGAAGGTCCGCAGGGCGCCCAGGTGGTAGCCGCGGGCCACGAACTGGGCGGGCGGGCCGCTGAGCGGGATGCCCAGCGGCTTGGAGACCGCCTGGGCGCCGCCGAGGTCGACGACCAGGCCCAGGTCCTTGTGGACGTACGGCGCCTGCGGCTTGCCGCGCAGCGCCGCGACGACGTTCTCGGCGGCGGCCTTGCCCTGGCGCATGGCGTGCTGGGCGGTGGGCGGGCAGAACGCGTCGCCGCCCTTGGCGACGTCGGGGACGGCGGCGGAGTCGCCGAGGGCGTAGACCCCGTCGGCGCCGGGCACGCGCATCTCGGCGTCGACCAGGAGCCGGCCGCGTACGGTCTCGCTGCCGAGGGTGGCGACCAGCGGGCTGGCGGCGACGCCGGCGGTCCAGATCAGCGTGCGGGAGGGCACCTTGCGGCCGTCGGTGAAGGTGACCAGGTCCTCCGCGACCTCCGCCACCGAGACGCCGAGGGAGACCTCGACCCCGCGCTTGCGGACGATCTCCAGGGCCTTGAGGCCGAGCTTGTCGCCGAGTTCGGGCATCAGCTTGGGCGCGATGTCGATGAGGTGCCACTTGATGAGCGCCGGGTCCAGCCTCGGGTAGCGCTTGACGGCGGCGGTGGTGAGCCGCTGCAGGCAGGCGGCGGTCTCGGTGCCCGCGTAGCCGCCGCCGACCACCACGAACTGCAGCCGCGAGGCGCGCTCGGCCTCGTCGGTGCTGGCGGCGGCCAGGTCGAGCTGCATGATGACGTGGTCGCGGATGTACGCGGCCTCGGCGAGGGTCTTCATGCCCCGGCCGAAGTCGGTCAGGCCCGGGATGTCGAAGGTGCGGGTGACGCTGCCGGGGGTGAGGACGAGGTAGTCGTAGGACTCGGCGTACTCCTCATCGGTGATCTTCTTGACGACCACCGCCTTCGCGTCCGCGTCCACCCCGATGGCCCGGCCGGGGATCACATGCGTACGGCGCAGCATCCGGCGCAGCGGCACGGCCACCGCCTGCGGGGTGAGCACCCCGGCCGCGACATGGGGCAGCAGCGGCAGATAGAGCTGGTGGCTCCACGGTGACACAAGGGTGATCTCGGCCTCGTCGGCCGAGAGCCGCCGCTCCAGACGGTGCGCGCATTCCATGCCCGCGAAGCCGCCGCCCACCACAAGGATCCTGGGTCGATTCATGGCTCGCCTCTCCCATGGGACGTCTGGGGACGCCCTTCGGTCACGCTCGCACACACCGCCGAGCGCCGCGAACGGAGCACTACCCCGCGCCGCCGCAGGGTATCCGGCCTAGCGTGCGAAGAAGCAGGGCCGGGAAGCGGAGCTCGGGAGGAGACGGATGAGTCACGCCAAGCCTGAGGTGCCCCCGCACGGCTTCGGGGCCGAGTTGCGCGACGCGATCACCTTCCGCGGGTTCGCGCTGATGCTGGGCGCCCTGCTGATCCAGCTGGCGTTCATCGTCTCCTACCTGGGTGCCTTCCACTCCCCCACCCCGCACCGGATCTCGGTGGCCGTGGTCGCCCCCCAGCCGGCCCGCGCCCAGATCATCGCCAAGCTCAACGCCCTGTCCGGCGACCCGGTCCGGGCCACCCCGGCCGCCGACGAGGCCACGGCCCGGCGGCAGATCCTGGACCGTACGGTGTACTCGGCATTCCTCTACAACGCCGCCGGTGCGACGGACACCCTGCTGGTGGCCTCGGCGGGCGGCCCGTCGGTCTCCCAGACCGCCTCCCAGATCGCCCTCACGCTGGAGACGGCCCAGGGCCGGAAGGTCGCCGTCACCGACATCCGGCCGCCCGCCAAGGGCGACGGGCGCGGCATGACCTCGTTCTACCTGGTCCTGGGCTGGGTCATCGGTGGCTATCTCACCGCCACCATCCTCGGCATGGCCGCCGGCGCCCGCCCCGCCAACCGGCACCGCACCTTCATCCGGCTCGGCGTCCTCGCCCTGTACGCCGTCGTCTCCGGCATCGCCGGCGCCGCCATCGCCGGCCCGGTCTTCGACGCCCTGTCCGGCCACTTCTGGCCGCTGGCAGGCATCGGCGCCCTGGTCGTCTTCGCCTCGGCCGCCGTATCCGTCGCCCTCCAGACCCTCTTCGGTCCCCTCGGCACCGGCCTGTGCGTCATCCTCTTCGTCGTCCTGGGCAACCCCAGCTCCGGCGGCGTCTACCCGGCCGCCCTCCTCCCCCGCTTCTGGAGCGCCATCGGCCAGGCCCTCCCCCCGGGCGCGGGCACCACCCTGGTCCGCAACACCGTCTACTTCACCGGCCACGCCACCACCCACGCCTGGTGGGTGCTCGGCGCCTACGCCGTCGGCGGCACCGTCGTCAGCCTGGCGACGGTGCTGTGGACCGGCCGCAAGAGCCGCCGCCCGAACCCCGACCCCGGCCCCACGCCCGCGCCCGCGTCCGCGTCCTGACGCGAGGGCCGGTGGACGCGGCCCCAGCCGGAATAGGGTGTCCGCATGCCGCCGTACGACGATCTCCCGAGCCTCTGCCTCGTCTTCCCCGGGCCACTGCGGGACAGCCTGGTCGCAGCCGTCCTGTCCGGTGCCAAGACCACCACGACCGCACTGCTCCAGGACTACGCGCACGCGGGCGACCCCCTCCCCGCGGTCGGACAGCGGTCCGCCCTGGTCGACTCCGACGAGCGGTCGGTCGCCGTGGTCGAGGTGACCGAGGTGCGGATCCTCCCGCTCAAGGAGGTCGATCTGGCTCACGCCCTCGACGAAGGCGAGGGGTACGAATCCGTCGCCCAGTGGCGGGCGCAGCATGAGCGGTTCTGGCACGGCCCGCTGATGCGCGAGGCCCTCGGCGACCCGGAGTTCACGGTCACCGACGAAACCGCGGTCGTCGCCGAGCGGTTCCGGGTCGTCGAGCTGCTGGAGCGTACGGCGTGAGCGCCGACGAGGTGCTGGACATCGTCGACGAGCACGACCGGGTCATCGGGCAGGCGCCGCGCGGCGAGGCGTACGCCCGGGGGCTGCGGCACCGGTGCGTCTTCATCCACGTACGGGACGGGGCCGGGCGGGTCTTCGTCCACCGGCGCACGGCGGACAAGCTGGTCTTCCCCTCCCTGTACGACATGTTCGTCGGCGGTGTCGTCGGCGCGGGCGAGTCCTACGACGTCGCCGCGCTGCGCGAGGCCGAGGAGGAGCTCGGCGTCTCCGGGCTGCCGCAGCCGGTGCCGCTCTTCGGCTTCCTGTACGAGGGCCGGGGCGAGGGGGCCGGGTCGTGGTGGTCTCGGGTCTACGAGGTCCGCTGCGAACTGCCCGTGTCCCCGCAGGCGGAGGAGGTCGCCTGGCACGACTTCCTCGCCCAGGAGGAGCTGGACCGGGTCCTGCCGCTGTGGGAGTGGGTCCCGGACGGCCTGGAGGCCTACCACCGCCTCCGGTCGTCGGACAGGGCCCAGGAGCTGTGATCGACATCGCCGGCAGACTGCGGCTCTGGCTCGCGCCCGAGGATGTGCACGCCGAGGGCAGGACCCCCGACTACCGCTTCTCCCTCGCCAACGAACGCACCTTCCTCGCCTGGCTGCGCACCGCCCTCGCCCTGGTCGGCGGCGGCTTCGCCGTCGACCAGTTCCTGCCCCACCTCCACCGGCCGGTCCGGGTCACGCTGGCCGTACTGCTCCTGGTCGGCGGCGCGCTGTGCGCCTTCCGGGCCGTCGACCACTGGGTGCGCTGCGAGCGCGCCATGCGGCGCGGCGAGGATCTGCCGGTGTCCCGTTTCCCGACGCTGCTCGCGCTTCTCGTCGCGGTCATCGCCCTGGTCATGGTCCTCGCCGCCACCCTCGGCTGGGCCGGCTGATGACCTCCCCCTCACCCCCGCCCCGCCCCGCCCGCGATCCCGGGCTCCAGCCCGAACGCACCCGCCTCGCCTGGCGGCGTACGACACTCGCGTGCACGGTGGCGGCGGTGCTGGCCGGACGCGCCGCCCTCCACCGCGGGCTCTCCCCCGGCGGTCTGGTGGCCCTCGCCCTGTGCGCCCTGGCGTGGCTGGGCTTCCTGCTGGTCACGCAGGCACGGATCGCCGGCCTCGGGACGGGACGGCCCTCGCCTCTGGCCGGTCGTACGGCTGTCGCGGCGGCGGCGTGCGTGGTCGCTTTCGCGGTCTGCGGCGCGGCGCTACTCGCCTAGGGCCCGCGCGCCGCGCAGGCCGGCGTCCCACTTCTCCTCGATGCGGGCGAACTTCCAGACGGCGAGGGCGACGGCCCAGGTCGCGACGAAGAGGCCGACGATCCAGAAGCCGACGGCGTTGAGGTCGACGGAGGATACGGAGTCCCAGAAGGCGCCGGTGAGGGAGAGCTTGTCGGCGAGGATCGAGAGCAGTTCGATGCCGCCGATGATGAGGGCGACGGCGATCGAGAGGCCGGTGATGGTGAGGTTGTAGTAGACCTTGCGCACCGGCTTGGAGAAGGCCCAGCCGTAGGCGAAGTTCATGAAGGAACCGTCGATCGTGTCGAGCAGCGACATGCCGGCGGCGAAGAGGACGGGCAGGCAGAGGATCGCGTACCAGGGCAGGCCGGAGGCGACGGAGCCGGCGGCCAGCACCAGGAGGCTGATCTCGGTGACGGTGTCGAAGCCGAGGCCGAACAGGAAGCCGAGGGGATACATCTGCCAGGGCTTGCGGATGGCGCGGGTGGCGCGGCCGAGGAGGCGGTTCATGAAGCCGCGGTTGTTGAGGTGCTGTTCGAGCTGGGCCTCGTCGTAGTTGCCGCGGCGCATGTCGCGGAAGACCTTGCTGAGGCCGACGAGGATCACGGCGTTGATGGCGGCGATCAGCAGCAGGAAGGCCCCGGAGACGGCGGTGCCGATGAGGCCGCCGACCTGGTGGAGGCGGGAGTCGTCGTCGGACAGGCCGGTGCCGACGGACTTGATGCCCAGCGCGAGGAGGAAGGTGAGCCCGAAGACCACCGACGAGTGGCCGAGGGAGAACCAGAAGCCCACGGAGAGCGGGCGCTTGCCGTCCTCCATGAGCTTGCGGGTGGTGTTGTCGATGGCGGCGATGTGGTCGGCGTCGAAGGCGTGGCGCAGACCGAGGGTGTAGGCGGTCAGGCCGGTGCCGAAGCCGAAGGCGCCGGTCGCGGTGCGGTAGTGGCCGGGCACGACGAGGAGGGTGAGGATGCCGAAGCCGACGACGTGCAGGAGCAGGACGAAGCCGGCCATGCCTGCGAGGCCGGTCCATTCGCGGCGGGTGAGGGCGGCGGCTCGTGCGGAGCGTTCTGCGGTCAGGGCCACGGGTGAGGTCCTCGATGAGCTAGGGAATCGTTATTGCGTATCGTACGCAATAACGACTCACTGGCAAGCAAAGGGTCAGTCAACGGTGACGATGACCTTGCCCCGGGTGTGGCCCTCGGCGTTGAGCCGCTGCGCGTCGGCCGCCTTCTCCAGCGGGAAGGTCGCCGCCACCTCCACCTCTACTACGCCGCGCTCGGCGAGTTCGCTCAGCGCGGCGAGGTCGGCCGCGTCCGGGCGGACCCAGAAGTAGCGGCCGCCCAGGCCCAGTACGGCCCCGTCGGCGATCGAGACCAGGCGGCCGCCGGTGGTGAGCAGGTCGGGCGAGACGGTGAGGGCGTCGCCGCCCACGAGGTCCAGGACGGCATCCACCCCGTCGGGGGCGAGGGCGCGGACCCGGTCGGCGAGGCCTTCGCCGTACGTGACGGGCTCGGCGCCCAGCGAGCGCAGGTAGCCGTGGTTGCGCTCGCTCGCGGTGCCGATGACGCGGGCACCGAGGTGCACGGCGATCTGGACGGCCAGCGATCCGACCCCGCCGGCGGCGGCGTGCACGAGGACGGTCTCGCCCTCGCCGAGGCGGATGGCCTTGACCAGGGCCTGATAGGCGGTCAGCCCCGCGAGGGGCAGGCCGGCGGCCTGCTCGAACGTGAGGTTGGCGGGCTTGCGCGCCATCGTGCGGACGGGGGCGGCCACGTACTCGGCGAAGGTGCCCCGGGACAGGAAGTCCTCACGGACGTACGCGATGACCTCGTCGCCCTCCTGGTACTCCACGGCGTCCACCCCGGGGCGTACGACCACGCCGGAGACGTCCCAGCCCGGGATGACGGGGAAGACGGATTCCAGCAGCCCG
>Ga0307517_10012815_pt1 | contig 11460 bp, 10 predicted proteins | sample 23_EM_MG_FD_194515 | JGI IMG/M metagenome (GOLD analysis project Ga0307517, IMG submission 194515) | Populus trichocarpa ectomycorrhiza microbial communities from riparian zone in the Pacific Northwest, United States - 23_EM | ecosystem: Host-associated > Plants > Roots > Unclassified | place... | reverse complement strand
CATGAGTCTGTAAATTAAAAAAAAAAAAAAAAACTGCATGAAAAGATAAGAATGCCCTTAATCGCATGCCTTATTTTTTTTCCTAAAAGAAAATTAGGTATTTTGACCTTTGGTGACTATAATTTATTGACCTTAAGGGTAAACCAGTCATTTAACTGTTATTGTTTTTTTAAAAGATTAATATACCCTTACAATTTTTTTGAATGATCAATGAGCTATTGAAAAAAATAAAATTGCCTCCGGCATCAAGGCTTTCATTTTTTCAATTGACAAGCAAAACAATAATTTCACCGTAGCAAACCACAATAACCCGTGTCTAGTGCTATAGTGAAAAACCATGCCCTATATATTTTTGGTTAATGTATGTAATTTTTTTATGCTTTTCACTTAAATCTAAATCTAAGGTTTCATTCGCGATGCAACCTGAAAAACAAATAGTCCCTAAATCACATACTTTTATTTTATTTGAAAAGGTAGGAGAATACCACCTAATATCATATTTAAGTACTGTTTGATTTTGCAATTAGAATTATTTTTGGATGTGCTTTAAAAATGCATTTGGCTTGAAAAAAAATATCAAATTGATTTTTTTAGTTTTTTCCTATGTTTTTAACTTATTAATATAAAAAACAAAAAATAATTATTTTAATTTATTTTCAAGTAAAAAATATTTTTAAAAAGTATTATACACCACAATACCAAATACATATTTCATAGACATGGTTTGGATGACGATCTAGAAAAATGTCTGTTTTTTTAGTTACTTTATAGTTAATTATTTTTATTAAAATTGTATTATTTTTTTTAATTTTTGAATTGACACCACCAAGTTTAAAACAAGGCAATCGGATTACGAATGTACACACCTAAATCAAACGAATCTCACTAATTTAATAACCTTTTCAATTTAACGTAAAATCTAACTTAAGTTAGTCTAACATGATAAATTTTTTAAATTAAAACGAGTTTATCAACTATAACTACATTACACAACTTCTAGAAAATCCCATAGCAGGAGATGAAAGGATTGCGACCATTGCTTTTCTATCCCCTCTTATCATGGAGCCGGATGCACGCTATTTCTCTCTGGATTCAAATGGGAGTGACATCATCTTACGGCCACGTCATCAAGGCCAGAAAGTCTGAAGACCTCCTATCCTATCGGTGGTCCCCATCGCATTCTCACAACTTCCGTGACCGAGAGCCTTGAGTTGAATAATTGGAATCACCAGACCCTGGAATGCTGCGTTAAGAATACGGACCGTCTGATTGAACCACACGGACGTCTCGGGCTTCTCTGTGAAGCACGAGGTGGTTGGTTGTGAGGTGCCAGGTCAGACTTGCTTTTGTAATTGAGTCCGTCAAAATTAAGATATGTCCACGTCGGATTCTTATTCAATGGTAGTTGTGGCTTCTAGCAGCAAAACAAGCAATCTTATTCGCCAACTCAATTGCGGGTCCCGCTAAAGCACTTTAGTTGTGAAGTGGGCCTTGCTGATTTTTGACCGGCTGTAGAGGTTGTTTCGGGACCGAAGCCCCACGTGATTATTATATCCTCCTTTTGTGGACTTTACGTTCATGCTCTAAATTTTCCACGGGTAACCGACTGCAGTCCACGAATGAGATATTTGCTTTCGGGGTTTCTCACGAATAAGCTCTCGACAAGTGTACCAATCAGCGGAGTCCACTTAATGATCTGCAGCAACCTGAGCTTAAAACGAGTGCGCTTCACGTGGATAAGGCGCGTGCGCGTGAGAGAAGATGCTGATAGTGAATGAAATGCAGAAAATATATAAAATAACACGTGGCCATTCATTTGATGCAGTGGCTCCTAAATTCTACAGAGATAGGGACATTTCTGCCATGTTGGCTCTTGCCATCGCTTGCCGTCCGATTAATGTCAATCCAAAGCTAATGACTAACCCAAAGAAGAAATTGATTAATCTGATCCGTCCATCATTGGTATGGGGTAGGTTACGCGCTGAGTGAATGTACATGATAACGTTCGCTAATAAAAGAAGAAAAAAGGGATGAGATTTATATGAGTGCCCAAAAAAGAACAACCTGGTGAAAGAAAAAAACGAGAGAAGGTCAGTCAGCCAAAGCCGCAGAAGAGAAGAGAAACAGGGCAACTTTGAGAGAGAAAGAGAGAGAGAGCATTAATTCATTTTCTGATAAGGTGCTTCCTGTTTGTTTCTCTTCCGGATAACATACATTTGTAGAAATCTTAAATTTTTCCTTCTTTATGTCGCCGCCGATTTTGGTGAATTTCCGGTAGCTGTTAGATATTGAGTGTTAGGAAGAGGTGGTAAAAATTTATGGATAGAAATAGAGAAGGAAGGAGATCATCATCAAACATGGCAGCCTCTAACGGATTATCAAGACGGCGACAGCAGAGAACTACAAGAGATTCTACTGGTATAAAACTTAAAGTTTCTCCAATATATATCTGAGTTAGCTGTTTATGTAACTAACTCAAATAGTCTCTCTCTGTCTCTTTTTCTTGCAGAGGATGGACAAATAATGGTACAAGAATCGGCGAGGCTGAGAGATAGAGGAGGGAGTAAGAGGGAAAGAGATCGAGAATTGTTGAGTAGGAATAAGCGTAGTAGAAGAAGAGGAGGAGGAGGAGGAGGAGGGGGGGGAGATAGGTCAGTACAAGGAAGTAATAAGGAAGAAGGAGAAGAGACTACAGAAGAAAGCATCGGTTATGAAGATGGTTATGAAATTGAAGATGGAGAGGTTTCTCGGTTGCGGCCGCCGCTGGGAGCTGTAAAACAAGTTCCCGGTTCTAGAGTCGCTGCTGACGAAATGATTGGTGTCTCTGTACCTAGAAAGGCCCGGTCAGGTAAAAGAGTTTGTAGATTGAGTAGTTGTGTTTTGTTTGGATTTTTTTTTGTTGAATTAATAGTGATTTTTGGCTTTGAAGCTTCTGTGAAGAGGTCACATGAGAGTTGGGTATCAGGAAATGGTGGATTTGGTTGTGAAGACAGGCGAGCTTCGACTTCACCGGCGGCGAGCAGGAGCTTTGAGGCTGCATCGCCTTCTTCGTCGATTGTTTCGGTCATAAAAAAGACGGTTTGTATTTTTCTTATGTTGATGTTTTATTTTTCTAATTTTTAGACTACATTTTAAGGATGGCGATTGTTTTTTGTGTGTGTTTATTCTCAGAAATCAAGTGGACCCAAGACTCGGCTTCCAAAAGTGTCGAAATCTTCTACAAGTTCAGTTCAGGAAGATTTTGAGATTGAGATCGCAGAAGTTTTGTATGGTTTAAAGAAGCAATCACACGGGCCTAAGAACGAGGAGAAGGCTGACAATGGTTTGCGGAAGATTGATTCAATGGATTCTAATGGAATCGTTCATGATTCTAAATCATCTCCGAATTCATACTTTTCTCGGACATCGATACTGAGTCAAAATAATACCTCTGCTTCGGATACTTTAATTGGTTTAGGTGAGTCTATTTAGCTTTCAGTTTAGATTTCGGTGATGGATGTTTAATGATATTTGTGTTTTGATTTCATTTCTAATGACATTTGCATCATCGAAGAAGCAAAAAATGGATGCTGATTCAGTTATGGTTCATAATAGTTTAATCGCCTCTGCAGTTACAGGTGAAAGGGAGGATGCAAAAATGGAATTTTCTGCAACGAAATCGGGGAAACCATCATTGTACTCAGAATCATGTGAGGTTTCACATGACATGGTTGCTTCTAAACTTGCGTCTGGGTTGGAGTCACAGGAGGAAGCAATGACACAACAGGATTCAAAACCGGCAATTGAAGAATCTGGGGTATCGACCAAGGAAAAATCTGTATTGCCAGAAGAGAAATCACCTGTGAGCAAAAAATTGGATGTTGATTTCCGTGATTCCGTTTTGAAAAAATCGTGAGTATAATTATATATCTCTTTTTTTTTTTTTTTATCATTTCAGATATATAATTAGATATCCCATTTTCTCATCTTTTTCCTTACTCTATCTGGTGGGTTTCTTAAGGACCTCAACCGTGTCAAAGGTAGACAGCCAGCGAGAGGAGAAGTTCGAGATCGATCTGATGGTGAGGATCTATCTTGTTGCTATCCGATTACATTTCCCTTGGTATTTTTGCTGTTGAGATTTCTCAAGTCGAGTTATGGCTTTCCAACAGGCTCCTCCTCCCATGGTGTCTTCTCCAGAATGGGATGGCTTTGTTGATTTGTCTTCGAATCCTAAGCCCGCAGCCCAAGATGTGGAAATGGTGAGCATATAGTTGTTGCTACTTGCTAACTCACCTCCCCTGTTTAAGTCAAAACTTGGATTTGACTATTTGACATTTTGTGGTATTTTGTTTTTCTTGGAACTTAGCCAATCAATTCTATGTTATTGTTATGCTGCAGAAAATGGAAAATATGGTTAAGAATAAAGAATTGGTGGACAGTCCGGTGAAGAAGGAAGGGGTTCTTTTTGAAGATAAGGTGACGAAGACAGTTAGAGAAAAGCGTGGATTAAAACTAGATTTTGAGAAGCCGAATCGCAAAGTGCAGCAGAAACTGCAACCTAAAGCTACCGTTCCTAAAGTGGAGACAGCTGGTAATTCTAAGCTTCAGCTTGGTGTTCAGCGTGATGACTTTAAGAGTTGTCATATAGCTTACGTTTTTGACCCATTGAGATTATTGACGATTTCTTCCTCCACTTTTATCAGCTCAATCTGGTTCGTTGCCTTTGCCAATTGCCATACCTAGCTGGCAAAGTAGCAATCTTTTGCCTCTCGGGTGTGATATCTAGACCTTCATTTTCTTATCAATCGTTGCTTTATATATTCCTTGCTCAAAGAATTGATTTATAATTAGAAAGTAACTCATGTTTATTTGCAGATACACGACTTCCTTTCAGACAGTTGTGCCCATGGATGGGACAACCAGATCATCCAAGGCATTACAGGTATCATATACCAGTTCCTTTTTCCAAAGCCTCAACCTTGCCATTTATCTTGGACTTTCATTTTGAATTCTCCATTGAATTATCGAAAAATGTTCAGCCTCCACAGTTTATCCCTCAACCTCGGCCAAAGAGATGTGCAACCCATCATTATATTGCTTGCAACATTCGCCTGCAACAGCAATTTACAAAGATGAACCATTTCTGGCCAGCGGCAGCTGGCTCTGCTACTCTATGTGGAGCCAAACCCAAGAACCTCAATGTAATGCCTTCTGCGGAAAACATGATAATCAGACACCCATCGCAAGGTAGCTTTCCAGTTGTGAATCTAAATTCTGCCCAGGACAAAGTGCAGGCGGTGCCAAACATTCCAGATTTTACTCGAAATGATAGAGGCTCTGAGAGTGCCACCTTGATAGATACAGCACAGAAGAAGCAGCTTGTGCTCCACCAGCCTCCACAGCCAGCCCCAGCTGGTAATTTAATGGTATGCTCTTGCCCCATGCCACGCAGTTTAATTTATCTGGTTTATTATGTAGATCCTTGCTAAGATTGTCATAAAGTTTTGCTTTCGTAAAGTTGTTGATGCCTTTTGTTTTAAATTGTAGCATGGCCCTGCCTTCATCTTCTCCCTCAATCAGCATCAAGCGCCCACAGCAGCAATGACAAGTCAAACCGGGCCTTCTAAATCTGCTTCCCCAATCAACAATGAATCATTGTCTGGCAGTGCTGTAGCTGGAGTAACGACAAACTCTTCAGCATTGCCAGGGATGGCTGCAGCTGTGAGCTTTAGTTACCCAAATTTGGCAGCCAATGAAGCTCCGTACTTGACAATTCTACCAAACAATAGTTATCCATTCCCCATCTCCACTCCTGTTGGAAACCCAACATTCAGAGGTGGAACCCCTGCTCAAGCATTGTCTTTCTTTAATGGGTCTTTCTACTCATCTCAGATGTTACATCCATCCCAGCTTCAGCAGCAGCAACCTCAACCTGTAGTCCAACCAGCACATCAGAATGCAAGTGCGTCAAGTGGCTCATCATCATCTCACAAGCAACCCCGAAGTCAGCAACGGGGGGCACATGTTAGCACCAATAACTTTTTGACCTCGACAATGATGCAGTCACAGCAGCTGCCAAAGACTCGTATACCTTCCCATCACACTCGGAAGCTTGACTCTGAGATGAGTGGGGAGAGCACCCCAATAATTGCTGATACCCGAGCCTCTCACTCGAAAAGGAGTGTTAATGGCCCTAATTTCATGATTCCTCTTCAGCCAAACTTTGGTTTAATGGCTTCTACAAATGTTGGTGGCGGTGGAAATCATGGTGAAAAGCAGCAGCAGCAGCAATTGTCACAGGAAAAGAATTTAAAGGGTGGAGTAGAGCTTATCCCCTCTCAAGCATTTGCAATGTCATTCGCCTCTTTCAATGGAAGCAAGACAGCTTCGAACCTTAATTTCTCAGCTATGGCACAAAATCCTACCATCTTACAAAGCTTCCCAGACATGACATGGCAGGGGTACCAGGTTGTATCAGCAGCTCAGGCCACACAAAAGAAGAACCACCAGCTGTCTGAAGGGAAGACTGGAGGCAGTTCAACCAATCCTGACGATGGAAAAAAAGCTACAATGGGAAGGCCATCAACAAGTATTGGGCAGACACTTATTTTCGATAATTCAGCTAGAACTCTCGACTTTGTGCCATCTCCTTTCACTGGACACTGGCCTTCTCGCTCCATCACCGGACCTACAAGCATTCAAATGGCTGCTAACTCAAGCACAACTTCTCAGCAACAACAGCTCGTTCAGCTTCAGAAGCAACATATTTTGCAGCAGCCTATTGGTGCAGCCGAAAGTAAAGCACCAACATCCAGCAGCCTGCCTTCGCCCTCCATTGATGCCAAGTTTTCAAATAATACTCCCATTTTTTCTCGAACTCAAGCTCAGGGAAGTACTCCACAAAATCCCCAGTGGAAGAACTCGTCCAGAACCCCTTCCACGCAATCCCCACTTGCATCTCTCTCAGCATCCAACACAGTTCATAAGAATGCTTCCCAGCAGCAAGGAAGAGCACCACAAGGCCGTAGCCAAATATCATTTGGGCAAAGTTCCAAGTCTGCTTTGCCACCACAAGGGCAACAAATATCCTCTAGTAACCATTCTCCATCTACTGGTGGCAACTCGATAACAACTTCAAAGAATGCCAACGCTAATTCATCGGTTCCTGTTACACAGCCACAGCAGTGTGACAACTCCTCAAGTGGGAATGCCCAGAAGTCCTCCCCGGTTTGTGGTAGGAATGTGCCATCAATCTTAAGCACATGCCCCAGCCACCTTTCTGAGCTGGAGTACTAGAGTCGTTTTCGACAGAAGTCCATCTATTTGATGTGTTCGTCAAGGGCCAGTTGCCCCAACTGCCATCCGGGTCTCAAATCTGGATGGTGCAAATGATGGTTGTGGCCAATTTAAAGGCGTTCTGCAATTTGCTCTGCTTCTATCATTGCTGCCCATTTTACAGTGTAATCTTGTATCATTTCTTTCTCACTCAAATCCAAAGCCGTGAGAGCTGGATAGCAGGACTAGAAAACAGTTGATTGTCTCCCCGAGGATTTTGGGGTCTTGCATTATACAAGTAGAGGGAGGCTAATTCTTGGTGGGGAACCGGCAATTGAAGACATCTGCCGGCATTTCATGGAGTAATGAATTATTGGTGGCGAGGAATTCATTGCAAGTGAGATTTTTTGACGAAGGTAGAACTGTTCTTATCATACGTGGATGTCTGAGCGCCACTTTGCCTTCATGAGTTCGGCAAGGATGTAAGAAGACAGGGTTGTGGAAAGGGGAGATAGGGTTCATATTAGGCGTACAGTTTCTGAAGTTAATTTAGTCGGGACCTGCCATATTTGAACATCATTCATCGGCAGACCTATCATATAGTTGCACATTTAAGGTTATTGGTAGTTGACAGGGTCCAATTTAATTTGATTTATGTAATGTGATGCTGATGTGTAAATATGATAAGTGGTTAACATAGAATAGAAGGCAATGTCCCTGAGAGTTCTGTTCTTTGATTACCTTAATGGCTGAATAATTTGAATGCATTTATGCTAAGGTTTGGTGCTTAACCAGGCAGAAGAGAACGGGTGTGGGGACCATAAAGATTTGAAGTCTGAAAAGGAGGTCTGAAAATCTTGAGAAGAAAAGGTCCAAAAATGACAGTATGATTAAAGTTTTGGAAAAATTACTCGTGATAGAAAAATATTTAGAAAATAATTCAGTTTTAATATGATTGTTAATATTGAATTTGTAACATCTGTTGTTATATTAGGTTTTGTAATTACTCATAAATCAAATATTCATGTTTTATATAAATTAATTAACATGTATAAAAATCAACACAAAAATTTATTAAGATCTAATGGTTAAATATTCAATGATCAAGAAATAAAAATAGAAATAAGATGAGATTGAACAAGCAAAGAAATAGGAGGGAAAGAAATGATCGGAAAATAAGATAAGGTGGAATGAGAGAGAAACATGAAAAGAAATAGGAGGCAAAGAAAGAATGAGTCACTAGTAAGACCCTAGTGTTTTGTTTTTTATACTTCTAGTATCATTAAAAATATCTCGATGAGATAATTCTAATCACATCATGAAAGATTACGAAACAAGGTTGAAGTTGATTAATGGTTTTGTTTGAGGTTAATTTTGGGTTAAGCTATTTTAAGTTTTGGTTAATCTTAAACAAAACCACAAACCAATTACAATTTTATTTGATGGTCTTTCATGGTGTGGTTAGAATCGTCTCATCGAGATTTTTTTAACAATATCGGATGTGAAAAAACAGAACTCCGATGTATTCCCAGTAAACCATTTTTTCCCCTTTCTTTTTCTTTCTCATTTTCTTTTCATGTCACATCAAGTTATCTCCTACTATATTTCTTTACTTTTGGATCTTAAATCTTATATCTTGACAACCAGATCTTTATAGAATCTTATGTTATCTTTTGTATATGTTAATTAATTTTACTTTTGATTTTTGCGTAAACAACTGTTATTTTCAATAATTTTGTTGCAAAATCAATATTCAAAATCACATTTACTTTCAATCTATATTATTTTCAAAATATTTTTCTAGCTCGTGTTATTTAATCAAATTTTTTATCAAACTATGTTAGAAGATAAAATACCTTTGTATTATCGTCTCTTTGTGCACCACATTATTAGTCATTACGTAGTGGCATGGTCTTCTTTCTTCATTAAAGTCGATTGCGATTGTCTTGATCACAATTATTCTTATGCACAAGGTTTATTTTTTCCCTCGCATTTCCTGGGATAGGATGTGAAAGATAGACGTGTACCGAATAGATAATCCCTGTCCGTGGAACTCTAACACAGGAAAGCACCAGTGATGGAGCAGTTCCAAAAAGCAAAGAAAAGGACATGATGACGGGGCATTGATCATTAACAAAGACAATCTGTCTCGGTAATTGCATTATTATGGCTCGCAGGTTAATGAGCATGAAGTTAATATAGTGATGCTGCGAGGTCATTATTTCTGCTCATGGAGGTAAAATATTTCTAAATTGACAACACGCCAAGGAGATTCTTATTTTCCTCCTACTGCAATAAAACTAAAATTCTTCAGCGTTTTACTGTAAATTATGTATAATATAATTTCAAGTAAAATAATTGATGAGCTTTTAATGATAAAAAAAATAAACACATTTAGAAATAAAATCATATTTTTATATATTTATTACATGGTATAATTACTCTCATATCCTAAAAAAATAGCACAACTAATGTCTAAGGGGTGTTTTTCAATTTTCACATTTTTTGTATAGTGTAATTACCGTATAACATCCAGGGTCAACTTTTTTTTACATAAGAGCAAGAGTCATTTTAGGTTTTTTAACCTCTGTTTTCTTGAAATTATCTCATGGAGTCAAGGATACTATGGTCTTTCTATAATTAAAAAAAAGGTTGGCGCGTGCTCAACAAGTGGGAGACGCCTATGCTCTTTGGGTGGCTTGTGCAGCGCCTTCTAGTAGTCGTTGGTAGCTTTTCACGGTGGCGTTCGAAGCATCATGCCACCCTCTACATGGTGGGCCGATGCATGTTGGCCTCCATGAAACGTAGGAGCTCCTGCGATAATTTTTCTTGTTCTCCTTTTTTTTTTATCTCTCCTCCACCTCGAAAGGTATGATAGCCTTGCAAGGTTGCAAAAGTAGTCCTCAATCATTTAATTGTATCGAATTTGATTTATTTGTTTTTCAATTTCATTCATTGACATTTTATTTTTTTGTTTTTTTATCAAATTTGATCATTATCCTTTTGATTTCTATTTATTTTGCTTTTAATCTTTTTTTATTGGATTTTATTTTTCGATTTAATCCCTAATCATTTGATTTTAATTTTTTTTTCTTTTTCAATTTGATCATCATTCTTATGATTACAATTGCTTTTATTTTGAGTTATCTTTTTGATTAATTATTTTTTATTTCAATTTCATCCCTTATTGTTTAATTTCACTGAACTTTCATATCGTATTTGATGCTTAATTTTTTTATATCATACTTTTAATACTTGGCCCAATAGTCGACTCCCATCATGTCTCGGGTCACATGTTGGGTCGAATAACCTGGGTTACTGGAATCAATCGGATTTTTTATTGTGTAGGAAGTAAAAATGATATTATTTTGATAAAAAAAACTAAAATAAACGGGTGTTGACATGATTTTTTCATTGCTAATCGCTTGATTTTTTATTCAGCTAAAAAGTAAAAATAGTATTATTTTGATAAAAAAAATTCAATTATGATCCTCGTTTTCTTATTAGTCTTTATTTGTTTTGGATTCTTTTTTAGATTCTTTTTTTTTTCAGTTCCATCTATTTCCATTTGATTTTGTTTTGTTTTTATATTAAATATGCAACTCATTCTCTTTGTTGTTGCTTTTTTTATTTTTTTCTTGTTTGTTTTCTTTCAATTTTGCCCCTTAACATTTTTTTTTTCAGATTTAGTTCTTATTTTTTAATTGCTCTTTTTTTATCCTTTTCTTAATTTGGTTTATCTTTCAATTTTTTCCTTCAACAATTTATTTAATTTGTTTTTTTATCTAATTTTGGTTCTCGTTCTTTTAATTGCTTTTTTTTTGTACTTTTTATTTTTTTATTCTATTTTTTTTATTAAGTCCCTCATTATTTTATTTCATTAGTTTTTATACCAGATTTGGTTCTCATTATTTTAATTACCATTTGTTTTCTTTTTAGTTTTGTGATGATTAAGAATTTTGTTCAAGATTTTTTTTGGTCTTCTATATGGTCATCTTGGTCTCATGACCAGAGTTGTTGATTTTAAATATTTGCCCGATCTAACATTGTTTTTTTTTAATATTATCATTTGACATTAAACTATTGAGCCTTGAGCTTTCTATTTATTTCTTTGTCCTTTCTCTGGGGTTATCCTGGATAGCGAGTTAGTCAAGTTAACTCGAGTTCACTTAGATTATCACCGTTTGAATATCTTTTTTATGC
>Ga0307517_10012814_pt1 | contig 11460 bp, 12 predicted proteins | sample 23_EM_MG_FD_194515 | JGI IMG/M metagenome (GOLD analysis project Ga0307517, IMG submission 194515) | Populus trichocarpa ectomycorrhiza microbial communities from riparian zone in the Pacific Northwest, United States - 23_EM | ecosystem: Host-associated > Plants > Roots > Unclassified | place... | reverse complement strand
GTGGTCATGACGAATGGGCCGTATTGGTAAACGGTTTGGTCGAGAGGTTCTCCAGAGATCTGATAGAGCACGTCAACAATCATGACCGTCAAAATAAACGAGGAAATACCAGAGCCAATTCGGTGCCGTCTTCCAATGCCTCCAGGCTCACACCATTCTGATCCGACTCCGCACTGAACACGATGGTGTGGAACTCCTTGTGCTCCTTCTCGTCGTTTCCAGCCTTGACGCGACCCCTCAAGATATAGGCGAATGAGGTCCATCCGGCGGGGAGGTCGTGAAAGATCTTGGACTGTTTGTCGAAGATGACGTGGAAGTACCAGCATCCACCGAGAGGACGGACGGGGGATTCGACGCCGAAGCTCGTTCCGGAGATGACCTTGATCCTGACTGGACCGTCGGAGCCTTCCGGGTAGGCGGTAGGGATACCAGAAGCATTGAGTTCTTGGTACGACGGGTCAACCATTTTGTGCTTGACGAAGAGTCAGTTGTGAGCTGGAAGACGAGTGGAGCTGCACGTACTTGTTTAGGGAGGTCGACCCAGAGTTGTAGACCAACAGGGTCTGGCTTGCCGTTCTCGTGAACTGGCATTTCGGCGTGGATAACTGACGACGGAGGTTAGAGGCTGTAACAAAGCCACGGTATTCGGGAGGAGCACTGACTTCCTTTGCCAGCGGTCATCCACTGGACACCTCCAGGTTCGATAGTTCCCCGATGACCGGCGGAGTCTTCATGTCTGCTTGATCTGCAGGGGGCGTCAAATGGGCGTCAAATCGTGCCGATCACTTCCATATAGGACAGCGAATCAGCGTGGGAAAGAGTTGCTTACCCTTCGAGCATGTAAGTGACGGTTGCCTGTCCTCTGTGGGGATGGTCCGGGAAGCCAGCGCCCTTGCTGATGCGGAAGTGGTCGAGCATGAGGAAAGGGGTGAGGTTGCGGAGCACCGGGGTTCCTATGGACCTTCGAACGACGGCTCCAGCACCCTCCTCGGTTTCGATGGCGAGAACGCTCTTAGCGACGGATCTGGTGAGAACGGACATGGCTGGTTGTGGTGGTGGTTGAGGGGTGAGGAGACGAGCAGAGAGGATTGAGATGAAGAGGAGGAGGATGGCCGAGGCGTATTTATACGAGACGGGCATTTTAGAGCTTACAGATGACCCTGTCTAATATTCCAATACTCCCTAACCTTTATAGCCAACTCTTTCAGAAATCTTTCCAATCCTCTCATCAAGAACGGTTGCATCTTCTCACGCCCTATTACGCCGTGACGCGTGAGATCAACGCGGTGTCACGGTCACGCTCCAGTTTGGTCTCAACTTTCCCATTGGCGATCCGGCTGACGAGAGAGAGAGAGGGATGGTTTCCTCTTCCACGCCGTGCGTAATTACTCTCCTCTATCTCGTGCTGACTGGTCTTGACCCGTGCAACGATAAGTGATGTCAGGAAGACTTACAGTACCAGGCGCAAGGTAATGTCATGTTTGCCTCGCCGGTTCCTCGATTCAGATGCCTGATCTCACTTTGCTCCCAAAGTCGGCCAAACGCGACGCTGCCCATAACGAGTCTGTACACAATCAACTCGTGCGTCGCTGGGTGTTGTTAATCTTTGGAATACCGCAGGAGTTCAGCAGACGAGACCGATATGAGTTCACAGCAGGGTTCCCCCAGGAAACAGGTTTCTCCCTCGGTGAGCCGTTTGAACACTTTATCACATTTGGGCTAGTGGCTTACAAACGTGCTGCGTCTCCTAGAAAGGGTCGGATACCAGGCCGAGGCGGGTCGACGTTTTGTGTGTCTAATCTTTAGAAAGTCCACCCTGGTGCTGATCGGTGGCCGTGTGCAGCCTTCCACCTCCTTCTCCAAAGCGATCACGTTTCGCACCAGTCGGGGATTCAGATATCGAACCGAGTCCTAAGCCCGTCAGCAAGACCCCACGAACACCCTCTGTGCAACCGAACAAAGGGAATACCCCCAAAAAGACACCCACCACGCCAATTCCGAGCCTTCTGACGAGGGCTTCGTTGAACTCCCTCAACAGGTCTAAGTACGCCCAAATGTCGATGTTCCTCCCACCCCTCTCCACTCAATGCTATTATTGCTTACAGGCGTGCAGCATCGCCAGCCGAAACGGTAGATGACAATGAATCCGTTGCGGAGTCGGTAACTGGAACAATCCGACGAACAGAGGAACAGCGGATTCAATACCTGCGAGAACAACCGGACTGTGGTGAATTGGAGCCGCACAGGGCATTCTGTAAACGGTGCAATCGGTGGGTCGGCATGGGTGGCAAGACGAGATATCCGGTGCACAAATGGACGAGGCATATCGAGAAGTGTAAGACCAGAGAACGGGTGTACGTGTGTTTTTATCTTCTGTCACACTGTGATAACTGATGTTGACCTCTCTTTCCAGTGGATCTGATGACGGCGAAAGTGGTGACGACAGAGCATCAGTGACCGCTACACCAGAACGTGCCCCTCGACGAAACGAAGAGCAACGCCGGGAGTTCTTGACCAATGACCCTCGCGTGTTAGTCGTGAAGGAGTGGGAGGTCCAATGTCGAGCGTGCCAGAAGTGGATCAAGCTTGGCAACCAACGCAAATATGATACCGCTCCTTGGAACCTCCACTGCGGTCGGTGCTCGGGTGAATTGTGCGTTCAATCCAGCGCATATAGTGTCTATCCGTGGCAGCTGACATCGTCTCGCAGGCCGAGCGGGCGAGTAGCTACCGCGAATAGGAGACTGCAGCTCGTCAACGACTCACAAGTCAAGAGCTTTACGGCAGAGGCCGTCGTTTGCGATGTATGCAAGTTCCCAGTCGTTTTACAAGGCGACGGCGATTACAACCTCGTCAAATGGCACGACCACAAATTGACCTGTATACCACCCACACCGCCTCCTTTCCTGATCCCCTCCACCAGCGCGACTGGCGACGTTCCCAAACCACCCATCTCAAGCGCTGACACGGAAGCCACCCTCGTTGGCATAGCTTCCTCACCCCCCAGAGGCAAGAAACGCCAACGAGAGGATGAGGATGATACCGAAGACCCTGCCGGCACCACGGCTGAGGTTTTGGATACCCGGCCGGCGGCCAGGCGGAGGACGGAAAGTTATGAGCCCCCGAAAGGTTTCTTACCGAGCCTGTGGAGGTGGGCCACAAACGAGGTTAAGGCATTCGTTAAGGCAGCTTTCGGCAATGGTGAAGAGACGAAGGAGGAAGCCGGGGAGGGCAGCACAGGTGCTGCAAAGGCTTAGAGAGGTCGTAATTCTATTCAATCGTTGATCCATTCTCGTTTCCCCATGTACTGACAAGGTTGGACGTTGAGACCAACTTTCCTTGTTCCCTGCTTATGACTCACACCACAGTTTATGTTGGATTGAGGAACTACTGTATATCCACATTCCTTATTTTTTTCGCGTATGTTCTTTATTCTTGGCTAATCGTACTTATGGGAGATTTGAATTCACCCGAGAACTTGCCCACTTCCGACTCTCCGAGCACCGGTCGGCAGGAAATTCTACGGGTTACCATACAGTACAACAGATTACGTGCATGCGCGCGCTCGGGAATAGTACAAAGTAGAGTTGCTTATATGAAATCGAAGATGCGAGTAGGGTACGGTGACGAAGAGTAGTCCAGGGATAGGCAAGATGAACAAACCAAGTTGAAAGGTAAATGAGTTGCGAAGAATGAAGGACGACAACAGCTGGATCCACAGCGGCGGGCGGGCAATCGAGAATCGGGATCGCGGAGAAGGGGGTCTACGAATGCGAAGACGAGGGGACGTTTGTAGTATCCCTTCGCTTCCTCACGTCCAGGAAGGCTTCGGAAACCGCTTGCCGTGTTTGGACCTGCTGCTTCCACGCTTCGCTCGCACGTTTCGCACGAAGAATGAACGAAACGCTCTTCACCGCCCCACGGAACTTGACCCTCGGAGACCTGCTGAACGAGTTCTGTGACGGTATAGAGGGTGCTCCGACGGCGTAACCTATTCGAGCTATTGCCGCGAGAATCTTCGTTTCCCTAAGCAAGTGAAAATTGGTGAGTGGGATTTTCGTCACCCGAGAACGAGGGTAGGGGTGAGAGTGAGTAAGTGAGACTTACGAGGACTCAAATTTGGAAAGCAACACGAGGAGATAATGTTTTTGGAATCCAAGGTCGCTCCTCATCGTGGACTCCCTCGTGTACTTCGCCTTGAGGTACTTGATCTGTATAATGAGCCCTTTACACTCCTGTTTGTGTTGGTTCTTCAGAGCGACCGCTTGTCCGTCATCCCTGTTCCCATGCGTCAAACGTAATTGTAACATCCCTATCGCACGGAGAACGTACCCAACAACACAAACATGCGACTTCCATCCCTCCAATGCTTTTCTGCTCCTCCCTTTCTCGCCCTCCAACTCTTCCTTAAGGAGCCTAAGCGCAGTCTTGAGTTGATTCTGCCCACGCTCAGCCTCCCTTGCCCTCCCCTCCTCCATCTTCTTCTTCTCTTCCAACTTATCCCTCTCCCTCCTCAACGCCTTCAAATCGTTTCCGAATCTCTCAGCGTCCTTCCGGACCCTCAGCAAGTCCGCCTCAAGTTCATGTACAGTCCGCACGAATTCGTATTTCTCTTGGGTCACGCGGATTTTCGAGGCTTCGGCACGTTCGAGGTCGTTCTCGCGGTCGGTGAGGGCGCGCCGAAGATCTTCGATCTCATGAGCGTGGAGGTCGAGTTCGTGTCTGCGGTCGTCATGGGACTTTTGGGCAGTACGGAGTTGATCCCGGAGTGCGTTCATGCGCTAAAAGGTTCGGTAACTTGAGGTGGAGATAATTACTTTGGGGCTCCCGTAGAACTCACCTCGTTGACGTTGGTGTATTGCTGTTGCAGCTGCTTATGGTCCTTCAGGAGCATCGATCGTTCTTGACGTAGCCTGTCCATGGCATCCGTATTTTCCGTGACCTTGGATTGTAGATTCCTTGCCTTTTGTTCAACTGTCGCTGTGGCTGCGCGCTGGTGAGTTGAGGAAGTTCCCAAGACTCATTTCGCCCACCTCGAAGTTCCGCTTCCAGCTTGTTGTTGTCCTGTTTGACCCTGTGAAGGCTAACCTTCACATCGTCCATATCCTGTGACCCCGCTGAAGTGAGTCCCGTAATTTTGGTACTAGAGAGATGAAACGTTACTCACTGCCTCAGTGTGGCGCAGTTTAGCCAGCACATTCTCGCGCTCTCGTTCAAACCGGTCTTGTTCGGTGAGTAGAGATCGCAACTTGGACCTCTCAGTCCTGAGCTCCGATTCCAACGCAGCAATCGATTGTTTCGCCGTGTCGAGTTCCTGTCGCCGGATCACACGCCAATAAGAGAATGCCCCACGTCGAGATACAGGTACGACTACACTTACACCTTGAACTGAAACCTTCGCCCTCTGAGCCGCCTTGCCGCCTTCGGCAGATCGCTTGGCCTCATCTTGCGCGCTTCGGACTTGTAAGTTGAGGTGATGGGCAGTGTCTTGAAGGACAGCTTTCTCTCCGAGTAATTGCTGCTTCTCCCACTCCCACTGTTCTTTCATATCTTCGAGTTGTTGGTTAACAGCTCGAAGATCGGTTTTCAGAGCTTCACTGGTACGGCTTGGTGGAGTTGGGGGGTTGGACGGGAGGGAAGCGGTCGAAAGGTCAGGTAAGCTGTGATATTCCCAGGTCAGACCTGAGGGTGTTGAGTCAATCCTTCGCACAAGACACATACCTCTCGTCGGCATCAACGCTTCGAGCGTCAATCTTGGTACGACATTTCCCACAACGCATCTTCTGCAGCCTACGGGACCTACGGTCATCCTTTCGCGAGAGCCTATCAACGTCATCTTCCAGACCGGCGATCCTAGCACGTCCATCCTCAACTTGACGCGTGAGGCTGATGACATCCATCCCTGCTTCCTCGATCTGCCCAAGTTTCTCGTCAATGCTTTGGTTAGCAAACTCGAGTTCCTGACGGAGACGCGCAATCTCGGAGAAGAAGGGGGATGTCGGGTCGTTCGTGGTGGCATTCAACCAAGAAGCCTGGGTGCGATTTTTTTTAGCTTCTGTGAATTGATCAAGGGAAAGTGAAACGTGTATCACTCACGTCTCGGAGGGGACCACCGGGAGTCTTCGGACTCAACATCGAAACCATTTGACGATGGAGAGGGGAAGCTGCACTTGCGACGGTGGTACCGTTCATGGCCCTACTTGGGGTACCGTTCGCCGCAGCCCTGAGGACTTGAACACGTTGTAAGAGATCCTCCCGTTCCCTCTCCAGCATCTCGATTCGGTTATCCTTAGCGGTGTCCATCGCTTTCCTAGCTGGGGACTGTTGCATGAGGACCCTAAGTCGAGCGATTTCCCCGTGCGCGTCGTCCAGCTCGTTTTCTAACGCCTCGAAATCTGCACTCGGGACCATCGGTGATTCGGCAGACCTCGAAAGCGACCTGGATTTCTCCTTTTCCCGTTCACGTTCCCGTTCAAGAGCGGAGATAGTTCCCTTTAGCCCTGCGATTTCCTCGTCGTGAGATTCGACTTTCCTGTCGGCGACTTCGAGGGCTTCCTGCATTTGATGGCCAAGCTCGTTGAGCTTTTCGATCTCCCCCTCCAGTTCCTCCACTCGTTCCTGGGCCTGGATACCTTCGGAGACGGTTTCCCGTAGGTGACCTTGAATGGACTCGAGCTCAACCTCAACAGCCCGGACTCTCTTCGTAGCAACCTCAGCTTCGCCCTCCAGTTCAGCCACATAAGCCTTTGTGTCGCGAAGTTCGTCACTGCTGGCCCTTAGCTTCCTGGATCGCTCATCAACCTGCTTGCGGAGGTTCTCGATCTCGTCCAAGCGAGGGGCCAACTCCTGATCCAAGCCCTCCACGACTTCCTTCTCGTCTCTGAGTTCGGCCTCGAGCTGAGCGACCTTCGTGTTGCGTACTCCAAGGTCGTCCTCCAGGTTCCTCGCGCGAAGGTTAGCCTTCTTGAGTTCACCGGATAGTCGACCAAGTTCCTCGTTGACGGCGTTCATCTCCTTTCCGATGTCAGCTTCCGCCGCCAATGCCCGCTCCGCGTTCTTGGCCTTCTTCAGCGCGACATCTCTCTCCGCCTCGATTGTCTCGACTCGCCGAGCAGTTTCCTTCGCGTCAGCTTCGGCTTTGTCAAGTTTCTGTTCGAGGTCCCGAACTATATCCTCAACGCCCTTCTCGACTTCAGACATCCTGTCGCGCCACCGTTGCTTATCCAAAGCGCGCTCGGCATTGAACTTTGCCTCGTACTCCTCCTTCTCCTTGTCGAGCCTCTCCACTTCTCCTTGTAGGCCATGTATGACCGTCTCAAGCTCTGCCTTCTCCCTTGACCAATCATTTCCACCCTCGTCCTCCTCCACGACATTACCCAGCCCCCCAGGACTCATGCTCACCCGCGTTCGTCCGCGACCGGCATTCACGAACCTGCCGGGAACGGAAGTGGTTGATGAAGTTGCAGGTGAGGTACCCGTTCCCTTGGATCGCGCCTCAGCTTCGAGCTCAGTAATCCGCTCTGCGAGGACTTTGTTTTCATCCTCCAGCCGCTTATTTAGTCCATACAGGTACGAATTCAGCTTCTTCGCGTTGAACCTTCCGACACCTGCACCTTGAGCGTTAATTCCCATCGCTGGGTCAAAAGACGTGTTCGCTCTCGCATGAACTGTCAGGTCGTGGGAAGAGGCGGTGGAAACGAAGGAAGCTCTGTCCTGGAGGGGATCGTACCCGGGCGAATCGGACTGGGATTCATGTCCGCCGTCGGATTCGGTGTCGGTGGTGGCTGTCCATGCCTGGGATAAGGGATGTGATAACCGAGCTCGGGAATTGGCGGCGGCCCTGGGACGTGGTACGGCCCCAGCGAAGATATTTGTGGGTCTAGCAGCAGGTGGAGCGGGAGCGGGGGTAGCCGCTGTGGGTGGGGAAGAGGAGGATTGGTTGGCTTCGTACATCGGGGTCTCTGGGACCTTGCCACGGTGAGGGTGGGGGGTGGGGAATTTCATTCGGGGACGAGCGGTAGAGTTGATGACATCCATAAGGAACGACCGTTTGTGTGAGAAGGGAGTGGTTGGGTTGAGGTCCTCTCGGGGAGGCATGTGGTTGTTGATTACATCCTCGTCATCGGTGACCTCGCGGTCTGGAGGTGTCGTAGTCGCGGGTTGTTGCGAGGTGAAGGTCGGAATGGGAACTTGGAACCTGGCTCTCGGGCGGGGTTGGAAAGCCGGAGTAGGAGTGAAGATCCCAGAAGGAACTGGAGATGAATCTGGGACGGTGACCGTCCTATCGGCTCCGTAGTTCTGTCTGAGTGTCGCTTCAGAGCCGTAGGTGAGTTCATGGTGGTCATCCTCTGACACTGTCTGCTGGGATTCAGAGATATAAGGTTGCCTCTCTTCCTCGGAGACGAGATCTTCCTCCTGAACCTCCTGAATGGTGCTGACTTCATGCCGGTAGTCACTATGAGCATCGCTAATGTCCGAGGGAGGCAAGGCGTCGCTGGAGTGCAAATCATCGGAACGCGTGGATTGATCAGGTGCGTATGACACTGGGGGAGCAGACGCTGGCCGAGGAGCGAAGTTGGGAGAAGCTACAGGGCTACGAGGAAGTGGCAGAGTTTCAGCTGACATGGGTGAGGCGGTTCTGGGACGTTCAATGTAATTCGATGTGCCAGCTCGCGGCGGGGCCTCATTATCTGACGAGATGGAGGATGCCAGTGACGTAGTCGTGCGGGTTAATGAGGGTGTACGAGCCCTATCGAGTGGTCTTCGGTACGCAAAGTTGTCGAGACCGAGACGGGGCGTTTTTGGAGCTGGGGTCTATTACGAATGTTCTAACTTCGGTCCACCAACAGAAACCACCAGATGGGAACTCACCTTAGCCTCTGACTTTAGGCTGACTTCATAATCGTAATACTTCCCCCCCTTCCTCGAAGAAACGTCCATGCTGGGGTCCTCGGGTTGGAATGACGAGTGGCTCCGACCAATGTCTTCCATGGCTTCAGTCAGGTCGAGCTCTTCTTCGTCCAGCGAGGGAGCCTGGGGTTGGTAGTTGACGGGAATGCTAGCCTTGCTGTTCGCGAGTTCCAAGCTCATAGCGCCGGCGAAGTCATCGTCACTGTCGGTGCTGACGTCTGGTGGGACGGGCCTGATCTCGCTGACATCAAACGTATCATCCATGAACCGTCCCCCACTCCCGTTCCTTGGCTGTGAACCCGCAGATCCCGTTGACCGTGAGCGCGAGGAAGCCAATGACCGGGCGAAACGAGCAGAGCTCCTGGCGCTTGGAGGTGGCCGGATCGTGGAGGCCGTTCTCTGTAAATGGGAGAGGGTGGGTGTCGATTGGTAGGGTAAAGATTCATCGCTTGCGTGGAGAACATCTGAGCCTCCGCTTTTTTGAGAGACTCCCCTGGGATTAGCCGAGTGCGAGGAGATCTGGGACGAAGAAGGGATGTCGGAATCGTCTTCAAAGTCAGGTACGGGGGGCAGCGAAGGCATATCGTCGTCGTCGAGGGCATCTATGCGCCTCAGCAGGCGAGAGGGAGTCTCGAGCATGAGCCCGGCCATCGCGGTGGAGTTATCGGTCCTGGGTGTTTGACCAGTCGCGTCGCCGTCGCGTCAGACGAAGTTTGAACAACGCGGCACGTGACCGACGATCGATTGATTGGCTGCCGCACCTATACTGTCGATCACGCAGAAATTGTGCAGGGCCCTAGGTGGCCAAAGGCAGCCTCTTGAGCTCGCCTCACCAACGCTCATCCTGTGTCGTCCTTCACCTCCTCGTATTCACCTCCCATTTGCCACACATCATGACAGCCGAGATTTTCACCAGAGACGGGGTCAAAATTAGGAGGCTCAAGTCTGGTCACTGCGTTCGAGAGGATGAGTGGAAACAATTTGTCGAGATCAACGAAGTGCGTTCTTCCCCATGTTTTGGGTGTGGTATATCTGACATCGGGCTAGACCTTGTATTTATCATATATGTTAAGGAACGAACCGTTCGAGGAGCTTCCTCTGCCATACACACCCGTCCAAAGACGTGGTCACTACCCTCCCAGATTGAGCTTTGGTCTCGCGATCCCCAAAGAATTTATCCAGTTTCGTCGGGTGGCCCTCGAAAACAACCTAGGAAACCCAGAGGAACTCAACACTACGAAGAGTTTTTTCACACTCCGGACTTTAGTGCTACCTTACCTCAACAAACGGTGCGGTCTTTCACCCGAGGAGGGGATCATTTGCGGACACGTCCACTCTCGACAGGCGGCGCTCGTGCTCGAGCTGGAAACGAACTATGGGCGGCGGGTTCCCAAGGAGAAGGTAGATAATGTTATCCGTGTTATCAAGGATGTCTTTCAGCTCCCCGACGATGCCAAACCAAAGTGGTACCTCGAAAATGATATTGACCTGAAAGAGCCGGACGAGTATCTCCTCCCAAGTAAGCCGCCCGTCTCTACGATAATGTGACGAAAGATCTAACAACCCTCGCACCTTAGTGTCGTTATTTGAATGGAGTTAATGCCGTTAGAGCTTGGAATGATTGTCAACTTACATTCAATTGTACCATCTGCACACACATCCAGAACTGGAACGAAATCTTTCCCCTCCACGCGAGGACCACCACCACGGCTCGAACCCCGTCACGGTGAGATCAGCCTCCGACTTCCAAAGTCAGGCGTCTCGTTTGAATCCTTCCATTATCCGCAACCCGAAGCGCAAGCGATCCAGCAAGCACTGTAGCCAACTCCGGGATTGAGGTTCGCGGAGGAAGAGAGAAAATCCGCAAACCGAAAACGTATCAGCGGTGCGCTGCGAAAGGTCAGCGCTTCAGCACTCAGCCGGCAGGTCAGTCGCACATCTGATCAATGCTTCAGGTGGCTGTCGCGAAACATTTTCCGGTCGTGTCCTTCCCACGTCCTCTTCCCTGTCTTGGGTCGTCAAAATCAAATATTGGGCCAAAGTGAAGAACGCATGACATGGCCGCCGGGTAAAGTGACGCGAGCCAGACATACAGTCTCCCCACTTTGTTCGCGTAGAATTTTGAAGGTTCTCCTTGTTGCTGCTGGCCGTGGTAGAACTGTCATGACATGTGCGCACCAGCAGGCCGGATGCCTCTCTCCTCTCCGTGGATGCGCACTCCAATTTCTCTCTACCTGGGTTGTGTAGCTTTTCCCGACTGTAGTCTCGAAAGGAAAGTTCCAGCCTCTGCGAAGTCCACAAAATGAATGTCTCTGATCAGTGACCGGTTGGGCAAATACGACACATCGTCTGTTAGCTGTAGGGAGATTGATCGTGTGACAGTTCCACTTCTTCCGCCGCCAGGAAACCAGATATGCGGCGCAGAGCGGTCTGCCTAATGCCTCGACAGGGTTTGGGAGATGCGGCCAGAGTGGCCAACGGTGATCGGTGATGCCGATGACGAAGAACAATTCAATGCTTTACGCGTTACAACTTGGTGACTGACCTCCA
>Ga0307517_10012812_pt1 | contig 11461 bp, 9 predicted proteins | sample 23_EM_MG_FD_194515 | JGI IMG/M metagenome (GOLD analysis project Ga0307517, IMG submission 194515) | Populus trichocarpa ectomycorrhiza microbial communities from riparian zone in the Pacific Northwest, United States - 23_EM | ecosystem: Host-associated > Plants > Roots > Unclassified | place... | reverse complement strand
CTACTGACAAAGGTCCCCCAAAAAGCAAACTTAGACTATACCATTACTGACGCAAACTATGATAAGTTGGTGTTTTATTATGGCGACCCTGACCCTATCCCTATCCTAGTCCCTTCCCTGACCCTCGCCCTGACCCTAATCCTAATCCTACTCCCTATGATTATTAATTTGAGCTTCCGTTTTTCCAGCGTCATTGTTCATGGCTCTTGTAATATTGGAAACAAGTTTCTACTTATATGGTCTATTTCGAGAGCGGTTGACAGTTATTGTATGTAGTCAGTATTGCCTCACAAGTTGTTCCCGGAACAACTCCAATGTGAAGACCCCCCAGGTATTCAAGAGCAAGTAGTGATTATTGTGTTAGTACTGCCTCGCAAGTTGTTCCCGGAACAACTCGCTGCAAACGGGTCAGCTTAGCTTCATCTAAGGAACATATCACTCACCAACTTCACGTGCAAGTATAGCAGAGTCGCACAAGTTGTTCCCGGAACAACTTTCTGCAGAAGAATCAGTTTGCCTCAATCAAAAAAACTGTTGGCCTCAGTCAACAAAAACGCCACTCACCAACTTCATGCGTGCGTAGAGGTCACATCCGAGTTGTTCCCGGAACAACTTTCTGCAAACGAGTCAGTTCACCTCGCCGCCTTCATTCCTCTTACCCCTTTTGCATGCGAGCTCGTCACTTCAAGAATCAGAATTTCTTCAAATGAAAAGACTACAAAACAAAAACACGGATACGCTAGATACGGCAAGGGGGAGGGGCCACAAGACGAAAATCACATAGCGGCGGCCCCTTAACGACGAAGGTATACATATATAGTGCAAGAAAAAAACGCAGCAACTTGTTCGAGGACAGGTAGTAGATATTTATCTGTCCTCGTACTCATCTAACTAAAGCAACAGAACAAATGCCGCAAAGGCAGAGAGCATGGTTAATGCAGCAAGGCGAGGAGGAGCCAGACTTGAATCTAGTCCCAAAGTGTAATCTGCCCACGCCAATCTTGGTAACTCCTTCGCGTGTATGATATCCAGTTTGTTCGTCCTCAGGTACGTGATGAGGTCTTCATCTGCCATCGCCTCCCCGAGAAAGAATGGGGGATATTGACGGCCGGCCTGGAACATCTCCTTTGTATTCTTCTCCCGGAACATTTTATCTTCGTGGCCCTCTCGATACCACGTCCATCCACGAAGTAACCGGTATTCATAAATTTTACTGCTGGAACGAGCATGTCTCAGTTAAACACGAAAGGGACATATAATGAAGAATGTACGGTTTTTTGTGTTCGAACAAATACTTCGACATGCGAAGTGCAACTTGAGTATAATGCTCGCTCTTTGATTGATAGCGCCCTGATCGATTGCGATCAGTCAGGAACTTTGGGGTTAAAATAAAATGTATGTAACAAAATGAGAACGCAAGTCCAGGAGGTGCTACGAAGGGTGGTCATTTACAACGTCCATTCTTGCGTCCCATCTCTATTAAGATAGATGAGTTCAGGTAAGGTAAGAGAAAAGAAGCCAACTACATACCGCCAGGTAATCTTCAACCGCCTTTTCGAGTTTCGTCTTGTCATCTGCCCACACCAATCTCGGTAACTCCTTCGCGCGTATGATATCCAGTTTGTTCGTTCTCAGGTACGTGATGAGGTCTTCATCCGCCATGGCCCCCACGAGGAAGAATGGGGGATATTGAAGCCCGGCCTGGAACGTCTCCTTTGCCTTCTTCTGCCGAAACATTTTATCTTCGTGGCCCTCTCGATACCACGTCCATCCACGAGGTAACCGGTATTCGTATAGTTTGCCGCTAGAACGAGAATGTATCAGTTAAACACGAAAGGAATAGTTAACCGAGAACGTACGGTTTTTTCGGTTCGAATAAATATTTTGACATGCGAAGCGCAACTTGTGTATAATGCTCGATCTTCATTTGATAACGCCCCGATCGGTAAGGAACTGTGATAACATGCGTCGATATGGATCCTAGATTAACTTGAGTCCCATCAAGTGAAGGCTCCCCCTGTCGATCGCCTCCTCGATCGTCTCACTCAACGGGATGCAGAGGAGAGGCCAGACGTGAATCCAGTCCCAAAGAGGACCATGGTACGTTACAAACGTCGGCAAATCAATGAAGAAATCATCTGCAAAGTAGTTTTGTACTTCTTTTTGAAGGTACCCGTCCCATGAGCGCATATGTAAGGCATGAAGATTCTTTCAGGGGTCAGGTTACGTCTAATAAAAAAAGGGCCAAAACATGGTACCCCAAGCCGAGCGCCAGTGAGAAGAGAAGGGCGACGCATAAGTTAAAAGACTTACAAGGGTCTGGAACCAATTGAAAAGATATGGCAGCTCTATCCAAATCTGTTCAAACGGCCCACTACACCCATCCATAGTTCAGGAAGCCTCTCAAATAAAAGCGGCTGTGGTAGCCTTTCCTAAGTTAACACGTTGAAAAAAACTGGGAACGACTGTACTGAAGGATTATATTCCACACGGCCGCGTACGCGTGGTCAGAGTTTCTAGCATAGATGGTCAGTCAGGAGGTGAAGATGCCGAGAAAAGGTGTGGGAGGTAAGCTTACACGAAAGGCCGAACTAATGTTGTGAGGACCATGAATAGTCGACGAACATGTGGTGCATGGTGACCGTGTGCCATCTATTGAGTCTTTGTGAGGGATTAAAGTGCTGGAAAAGAGGAAAACATGTACGAGCTAGATATAAATGCACCCGGAACAAGCTGCGCAGTCAACAGCGTCGTGACAAAAATCGAGATGTCTGGTTGAGCAGACATCCCAGAGGGCGAACGTGCAATAACAACACATTCAACCCTTCTCTCCCTCGAAAGAAGAAACATGCGGGAGTCAGACTCCTCACATGGGGCGAAAATCCTCCGACTCGCATTTGCAAGCGAGGGAGGGGGGTAAATAAGCGAAATGATCTGCACGTCTGGTTGAACAGATGTGCAGATGGGCTAACGCGCCGCTATTGCGACGCGTATAAGGCCCCTTATCGACTAAACTACCCATTCCTAAAGTTATTAAGTGATTTGACAGCGATGAGAATGAGAATAAGAACTCGCCGATTTATATATATCCGGACAATACGACGAGGAACCGATATGAAAAATACGAGAGGAGATGTGAGAAGATGTAGGAGTTGGACTCCGTACATCATACCGACGTAATAACATGTAGGAGTTGGACTCCATACATGGACGTGGCGGGAAGAGGGAGAGGGAGATGGTGGTGCAGAGCCGAGAGCAATTGTTCCCGGATGAACTCAACCACTTAGTCACGAGTATGATGTCATTTACCATCAACGAAGGGTGACTGACAAATTGTGCTGACGATCGCACTCTCTTGTCTCCCACCACCACCTACGCCTCCGTCTCCGTCTCCTCTCTCCCTCTCTTCGAACTGGGACCGCGGCTTCGAGCCCCTCCCCTCTCCTGAGGGATGTGGGCCGGCCTTTTTCTGATGGATTAGGGGTACATACCAAGGGGGGACCCATGCAGTGGGCGGCCCAGCAAGGTGAGTAACAGGACGGGTTCGCGATGATATCGCGAGTTCGCTCTGCTCTTTTTTCTTATTTTTTCTGCGCTGACGACCTATCTACCACTCCCACAGATTTGGCGCAAATAGCGCCCGCCGCCGCCGTTTATCCTCCCTCGCTTGCAAATGCGAGACGGAGGAATTTCGCCCAGCAGGAGTTAGACTCCTGCTGGGTGCTGTTCTTCGTCGATAAGGGGACTTATGCGTATCGCGGTAGCGGCACGTTAGCCTATCTGCACGTCTGGTTGAACAGACGTGCAGATTATTTCACTTATTTATCCCCCTCCCTCGCTTGCAGGTGCAAGTTGGAGGATGTTCGCCCCATGCGAGGAGTCAGACTCACGCATGGTGTTTATTTCGAAGGTGAGAGGGGTCGAACGTGCTGTTACTACGGTACGTTCGTCCCCTGGGATGTCTGTTCAACCAGACATCCCGATTTGTGTTTCGACGCTGCCTCCCTCGCGGGATGGCGGCTATTTAGCTCATGCAGAGGTCAAACCTCTGCATGTAGCTTTTTCGTGAGCGGGAAGGGTCGTATGAGTCACTTTAGCGGCTCATATACCCTCTGTTCGCCCCCCTCCCTCGCCTGCAGAGGCGAGATAGAGGATTTTCGCCACATGCGAGGAGTCAGACTCCCGTTGGGTTCTTCTTTCGAGGGCAAGATAACCTGAACGTGCTGCTACTGGACCTCTGCATGTTGCTTTTCGTGATCAGCAGGGGTTGGACAAGTCGCGTTCGCGGCTCATACACCCCATCTCGCGTCTGTTCAACCAGACGTGCTGTTCTCTCTCCTCTCCACGCCTCCGGCGTCTGCAAAGGCGATGAGAAAGCTTTTCGATTTCGCTTGTTTGCTGCGTACCTCGCCTTCGCAGGCGAGATGGCGACTTTTAATTCATGCTTGGTGTGCTACACCCGCATGTAACCTTCATGAGAGTCGAACGCGCTAATAACGTGTCTAGCACACCTCTTCTTTTCCATCTTGTCTTATCCTCTCGACTTCGTAGGTACACATAATTGTATTCCATAGATAATGAAATAATACTTAATATCTATTATGTCTACTTTCAAAAGTACAATTGTTCTCGGAACAATTGTGAGGTACATCCTCCATCAAGTTGTTCCCGGAACAACTCTGAGGTATGTCCTCCATCGAGTTGGAACTCGACTTGTTCCAGGAACACATATGGGGTACATCCTCCATCAAGTTGTTCCCGGAACAACTCTGAGGTATGTCCTCCATCGAGTTGGAACTCGACTTGTTCCAGGAACACATATGGGGTACGTCCTCCATCAAGTTGTTCCGGGAACAATTCTGGGGTGCGTCCTCCATTGAGTCGACACCAGAGTTGTTCCTGGAACAACTTTGGTGTGCGTCTTCCATCGAGTCGACACCAGAGTTGTTCCCGGAACAGCTCTGCTGTGCGTCCCCCATCGGTTCATGCTCGAGTTGTTCCGGGAACAATTCTTGGGCGTGTCCTCTATCTAGTTGACGCCAGAGTTGTTCCTGGAACAACTCTGGTGTCCTCGAATGACTCTGTGATTTACGGCTGAGTATGACTTGTACTTGGAATAAGTATATTAAATATTTTCACATTTTGAACGATTCAGTCACCACTGACTTAGTACATGTTCCGAGAGCAATATTATAAGATATAATGCGCAACAGTGGCATTTACTGGACCTTTATACCAAGTATGCTTTCACATTTCAAAGGACTGTGTGACTAACCCTCCAAATTTTACAACTTACTAACTCTCGTTACATAGCTCGACGGTTTAGAAACCCATAGTAATTCGGGAGCAAAGATGCTTTAAAAGAGCCTGAGAATTCCCAAAACATTGTACACATCGACAGCGCGAAATATTTAATACAGAAATTTGACCAACTAAATTATGAAATGACTTTAATACCACTTACGAGGACATATCATTTCGAATATCGATATCGTTTTGGAACGGAAGGTCAGTACTGCCTCGAAAGGTGTTCCCGGAACAACTATGATGTGAAGACCCACCTAGTTATTCCAACGTAAGTCAGTACTGCCCTGTAACTTAGTATAAGTTGTTCCCAGAATAACTGCGTTGTGAAGATCCACCCAGTTATTCCGAGAACAACTGACAATTATCGTAGGTATGTCAGTACTGCCTTGTAAGTTGTTCCCAGAACAACTACGACATGAAGAAATGAAGATTGCGAGGGTTGGCGGGGGCTACGACGCGAATGAGAATGGGAACGAGGTAATGGTTGGGTAATAGCATAGATGGAGGATTAGGGCATGACTACGTTTCACTAGGTGCAGATACAGGAGTCTGACACCATGTATATATCGATTGCAGGAGTTAGACTCAGTACAACTGTAGGAGGGAACGGCGGCATCGAGGGAGGAGACGATCGCAACGATTAGATTGCGTCAGCATAGTTTGTCAGTCACCCTTCATCGCTGGGGAATGACATCATACTCATTACTAAGTCCTGCGCCTGTGTTGATCCGGAAACAATCCCTCCTGGCTTTGCATCTCTCCCTCCCTCCCTCTCTCTCCCTCTTTCCTATGTATGGAGCCTAACTATTACTTCGGTGCAATGTACGGAGTCTAACTCCTGCATCTCCTCTCGGTTCCTCTCATGCTTTTCATATCGGCTCCTATCCCTGACCCTAGGCCCTTACCCTGACCCTAAAGATTTTCCATACTAATCTAAGTCACTTCCTGACCTTCTTCCACTCATCTAAACTTCCATTAGGGTACTCAACTTCTCTAGAAACATCCCCAGTTCACTTTTGTAAATGTATTCCATCAATAATAAAACATTACATTTACTTAATACATATGATTTCTACTTTCAAAAGTAAAATTGTTCCCGGAACAAATATGGCGTTTACACAAGTGTGGGGTGCGTCCTACATCGAGTCGACACCAGACTTGTTCCCGGAACAAATCTGAGGTACGTCCTCCATCGAGTTGACACCAGACTTGTTCCCGGAACAAATTTGGGTGCTCTCGCCATCAAGTCGACACCAAACTTGTTCCTGGAACAAATTTGGGTGTCCTCCATCGAGTTCAAGTTGACACGGAACAAATTTCGGTGAGCCTTCCATTGAGTCAACACCAAATTTGTTCTGGGAACAAATTTAGGTGTGTCCTCCATCGAGTCAACACCTAAATGTGTTCCGGGAACAAGTTTCGGTGCGTCCTCCGTTGAGTCGACAATGTCTCCGCTGCACACCACTGTGGATAGATATGAGGCTTTTTATATAAGGAGAGAAAAGTAGCGGTACCGTCATCGATGAAAAATCACTGGTGCAACAAGAAGTTATAATACATCTAATAATCTACGATGCGCTGGGGATTTAACTAGAAAGATGTTAGTCAAAGTTTGAAAAGAACGGAGAGAGAAAACGCACACTAGTACCTCGCACTTGGCCTCGAGGTCCAGCGTCTTCGAACCCGGTCCAACCCCAAACGTTGTCCCCCCGTTGGCAAAATCCTTGCTCTGCTGGAGAGAATGGGCATGGATCGTATGGTGAGCGTGGCCGTCGGGTCCAAAGCCGCGGATGAGAAAGTGGTTTTGGCGATCGGAGCGGCTGGAATGGTGGCCACTCCTAACCCTCCTTGAGTGCTGAATGGAAAGGAAACGAATAAAAACCAAGACTTACATGACAACCCAGCTATACGCCGACTCGACTTGACCCTTCGTCCGGTTGAGGGCAGCTTCTGTGCAAGCAACGGCGAATTGACGATCTATTCCAGCACAACTTGCTGTGAGGAGAAGAATTCGATGAGCAGTTCCTGACAAATCGGGTTATCGAACGAAATATTGAGAAGGCTCGTCGCGACTTACCGTACATGGTGGAAGTGACCGTGAAAAGCTACGCGAACGGTTGACTGGTGAGATGTTTGGCTAAGGTGTTGGGTGAAGCAACTGTAGGACTTCGCACGGGTAGGAGCACGTTTGAAATGGCTTGGTGAGATAAGATGAGGAGGAAACGATGAGCGGTGCGTTCAAACGGATAAGGGCCCTAAAGTTGACCGTCGAAATTCAGAGTCAAAGGCGCGATATGCATCTTCCCTTGTCATCCTCTTAAACACAGGCACCCACACGCGATGAGAGTGGGGGGGGTAGAGATATTCACAAAAAAAATATAATACATGAGGGGGGGCATTGAGATAGAGTACGAGGCCATCTAGATCTGCATAATCTGGAACAAGGCTGCCAGATGCTTCGTGACAAAGTACTATGTAGAGCTGAATAGAAGTAAGTAACGGGTTGGATTGAGAGGAACAAATAAAAACTTACTTACTATTGTGGCCAACCTCACGTCGACACCGTTCAGTGTTGTCTCCTGACTCCAATTTCTCACCGCTGAAGCTCCGGGGTAAGTTTTTCCTCGTTCGTTGGCATATTGAATTGTTTCTAACGTACCTGAATAAGACACTATCCCGTAGGTGGACGTGCTGGCACCAACGTCTCCGAGGAGTTTTCGATAGAGCGGATCATAGAAATCGAGAGAGAGAGGAAGCTAAAATTGGTGAGTATGGGATAGATGTGATAGAATAATGTTGTCGACTTACCATTTACTTCCTTTCTCCATTCTCTCTCTCGTGGTCGAAGACGGCATCTCACATATCATTCCTTCACGCATTGGCATCGTCGCTCGTTAGCTGGGTTTCCAGATCCCCGTCATTGGATAAAAGCCTGAAGGCGTTTAAAGGCTATATAACCAGGTCAGTTTGTTCTAGGTCAACGTTCAAGCCAACTGACATACCTGGAGATGATGCGGCATGGTTTTTCGAACGAGGAAAGGAGGAAGATTATAAGTACATACGGTGTTAAGATGGAAGGACAAGGCTAAGATGTGTACATACCTCATTATTCCAGTCGTCGAATCTATCAACCCGCTTCGTACGGTGGTCTAAACAATCCGGTTGTGGGTAAGAGTTCTAGATTCCGCGATATCTTCAATATCTTAAACGACACGTTAAAACGCTACTCAATCGAACAAAAAAAAGTAATAAAACTTACTTATCGCATACTCATCGCCACACAAGTCCATTTAACCATATGCGACTTCTATCGCGGGATAGCTATGGTTGGAGTCAGCAAAAGGAGAACATAGCAATGATACAATGCAAACACATACCAGGCCCTGAAGATACCCCAATCGCTAACGAAATAATCTGATCGCTGTCAATCCACTGCTCGCTGGTGGGGCTCATAGACAGTAAAACGGAAGTGCAAGTGGCCTGAAAACTAAGATCTAAGCCAAGAAATTCAAAGAACAGTCTGTAGGACTTACTATCATAGTCGAGGAGGCGGAATGAAGTAATAGGGAGGGCGTATGGACACTAACGCGTGGCTCCATGTCAGTGCGTAATGCAGGAGTTGGACTCCGTACATTACACAGCGCAAACAATGCAGGAGTCGGACTCCATGCATTATGACCGAGCACGAGGACGACGATGATGTGGTGACTTAGGTCGCATGTCACCACGTGTGACGCCGGGTCGGCTTCCGTTCCCGCTCTCCCACCACCACACCCGCCTCCGCCTCCCTCGCCTCTCTCTCTCTGCCTTCAACCTGGAACCGCGGCTTCGAGCTCATCCCCTCTTCTGAGGGACGTGGGTTGGCCTTTTTCTGCTGGATGGGGACATATGAAGGGGGGACCTGTACAGTGGGAGGCCCGGCTAGGTGAGTAACAGAATGGGTTCGCGATGATATCGCGAGCTCGTTCTGCTCTTTTTTGTTCTTTGTTTGTGCACTGACGATCTCTCTACCACCTCCCACAGGTTCGACACGAATACCGCCCGCCTCCGCGGTTTATCCTCCCTCGCTTGCAAATGCGAGACGGAGGAATTTCGCACAGCAGGAGTTAGACTCCTGCTGGGGGCTGTTCTTTGTCGATAAGGGGGCTTATGCGCATCGCGGTAGCCTATCTGCACGTCTGGTTGAACAGACGTGCAGATTATTTCGCTTGTTCACCCCCTCCCTCGCTTCCAAGTGTCGGAGGATTTTCGCCCCATGCGAGGAGTCAGACTCCCGCATGGGGCTTCTTTCGAACGCGAGAGGCCCTGAGCGTCCCGCTAATGCGGTACATTCTTGCCATGGGATATCTGTTCAACCAGACACCCCGACTTTTGTTTTGGCGCCGCCTTCCTTGCGGGATGTTGGCTATTCAGCTCATGCAGAGGTCAAACCTCTTCATGTAGTTCTTTCGTGAGCGGTAAGGGTAAATGAGTCGCGTTAGCGGCTCGTACACCCTCTGTTCGCCCTCCCTCGCCTGCAAAGACGAGGTGGAAGATTTTTCCCCCATGCGAGGAGTCAGACTCCCGCTGGGTGCTTTGTTCTGGGTGGTTGGCACGTCTGTTCAACCAGACGCGCCGATTTCGTTGGTTCTCTGCCTACCTCGCCTTCGCAGGCAAGATGGCAGTTTTTTAATTCATGCTGGGTGTTTAACACCTGCATTTAGCATTCGTGAGGGTTGAACGCGCAGCTAACGCGTCTAGTACACCCTCAACTTATTTTTCATCTCATCTTGTTTCCCTCTAAGCTTTGTAGGTACACATAAATGTATTTCGTAGATAATGAAAGAATACATTTACTTAATACATATGATTTCTACTTTCGAAAGTAAAATTGTTCCCGGAACAAATATGGGGTTTGCACAAGTGTGGGGTGCGTCCTCCATCGAGGTCGACCCTAGACTTGTTCCCGGAACAAACCTCGGGTACATCCTCCATCGATTCTACACCAGACTTGTTCCGGGAACAAGTTTGGGATACTCTCCCCATCGAGTCGACACCAGACTTGAGTTTGGGTGCGTCCTCCATCAAGTCGATACCAAATTTGTTCCGGGAATAAATCTGGGTAGTCTCTCCGTTGAGTCGACACAGAATTTGTTCCCGGAACAAATTTGGGTGTTCTCTCTGTTGAGTCGACACCGAAGTTGTTCCTGGATCAAATTTTGAGTGCGTCCTCCGTCAAGTCGCCACCAAAGTTGTTCCCGGAACAAATCTAGGTGCGCCCTCCGTCGAGTTGACACCAAAGTTGTTCCTGGAACAAGTCGGGGATTCGTACTTCGCTATTTCATCTCCTTCCTTGATTGTTCCAGGAATAACTTCAGCAGTGCTCCAGGAGCATCACATTTCGCTTTTTACAGTCACACTCTATCCCTGACCCTGAAACCCTGGCCCTCACCCTAACTCTGACCCTAAATAATATCCTTTAATTTATATACTTCGCTTTTTTAAGGCTTAGGGTACTCAACTGCTCTAAGAACACCTCCATTTCGCTTTTTTAGAGGCTGCTTGTTCCAGGAGTATGTGAGATTGTTCCTGGAACAACTTCGCTTTTTTGATGCTCTCTTTCACTGCTTGTTCCAGGAGCATGTAAGATTGTTCCTGGAACAACTTCGCTTTTTTCTTGTTCTCCCTCACTACTTGTTCCAGGAGCATATGAGATTGTTCCTGGAACAGCTTCGCTTTTTTGATGCTCTCCCTCACTGCTTGTTCCAGGAGCATATGAGATTGTTCCTGGAACAACTTCACTCTTTTCTTGCTCTCCCTCACTGCTTATTCCAGGAGCATATGAGATTGTTCTTGGAACAACTTCGCTTTTTTCTTGCTCTCCCTCACTGCTTGTTCCAGGAGCAAGTAACTTCGCTTTTTTCATGGTCTCACTGACTGCTTGTTCCAGGAACAAGTAAGTATTCTACAGATAAATGGTACAGTGTCTGAGTGTTCTGGCCCTCCCTACATCCTCTCTACTCTACCCTGCCCTGCCCTGCCCTACCCACCTTGTCCTGCTCTACTCTACTCACCCTGCCCTGCCCTGCCCTGCCAACCCTGCTCTACCCTACTCTACCCTACCCTACCAACCCTGCCCTACCCTACCCTACCAACCCTGCCCTACCCTACCCAA
>Ga0307517_10012810_pt1 | contig 11462 bp, 8 predicted proteins | sample 23_EM_MG_FD_194515 | JGI IMG/M metagenome (GOLD analysis project Ga0307517, IMG submission 194515) | Populus trichocarpa ectomycorrhiza microbial communities from riparian zone in the Pacific Northwest, United States - 23_EM | ecosystem: Host-associated > Plants > Roots > Unclassified | place... | reverse complement strand
ATAAACTATCTAATAAAAAAAAAAAAAATATATATATATATATATATATATATATATATATATATATATATATATATATATATATATATATATATATATATATATATATCCTTTCATGGTTATAAGTATTTTTTTTCTTTGTCATCATTTTCCACATCCTCAAAGAACAATTATCTAAAAAATTAAATGACATGGGTGTTTTATTGTAGCTCAATCTATAGTAAAATATGTTTTGAGCTACAGTAGAATTACTTTTATGCCTTTTGGTCCAAGAAAATTAGGCCTTTTCGGTGGGGGTGTTGATGTCTTTTTCTTTCTTTTTTGCACAATAAAACTACTTTTTTTGCCCTTAAAGTCAACAAAATATAGAACTATTAACCAATGGTTTTTTTTTTACTTTGCATAAGTTTCTTAGCAGTAAAAATACACATTTGACCCTAGAGTCAAAAAAATATTGTGCTGCTGGATAAGAATATTTTTGGGTTTTTAAATTTTAATGTAAAGTGCAATTACATCTTTAACCTTAAAAGAAACAAAACATAAGCACTACATTTAAGAATATTTTTATATTTTCATAATTTTTTATTTTTTTTAATATTTAAAGTTACTAGAGCATGCTCGAGATACATTAACACATAATAATAATATTAAATGTTTCGACAAAGTTCATGTAAATACATTTAGTCGTTGAAGAGGAACTTAATAAGGATTGATCCAGAATTAGATGTAAATTAAATTATGCAATATACATCTTAGTTAAAAACAGGAGTTTTCAATTGGTTTAATTAAAAACAAGAAATGTTGATTCTCTCTTCAAAGACTAGTTAATATTTTAATATTTTACATTTTTTTTTCTATTCACAAGCTCATAAATCCGTTTTATATTATTATTATTATTATTATTATTATTATGATGATGTCTTTATCATAGAATCCCTTGAGATTTTTTAATGTATTAGACTTTATTATTGTGTGTTCAATTTGGTAGTTAGTTTTCATCCTGTCCAAAAGATTCAAGGTCTTATTATGAATGGTTTATTTTCAATTTTATACATTATTTTTTTATCATTTATTTATTTCTTGTGGCACTGTGTTTCTGATAGATGTAAGTTTTAGATTTGAGTTTTAAATGAATAAAATTTAAGTTAAATATTTTTTTTAATTCTTTTATTTGATAATTATAAATATACTTAAAAAAAGAATGATATTTTATTGTTTCTTTTACTGTTGTTTGAGATTTAGTTGCCTTGTGGACTACTTAGTTGAAAATGATCTCATTCCTTCGTTTTTTTTTTCTTTTTTTCAGTCTATGAGCAATTATCTATTTTATTTATTGAAGGGTTTTTTTTTTAATTTTATTCTTTCACATTATATTTACAAAGTTTTAAGCCTGATAATTTATTTTGGTTTATGTGCTACATCATATTCGTGATGTCGAAAAATATCTCAATACTAAATTGGTGTTCGATTTTATAAAATAAGATTTAATTTTATCAATTAAAAAATTAAACTGAATGGAACTGAATTTAACACACGAACAAAAGAGCTACCCTTTTCCCTGTTTAATATTTATGGGGCATAAAAAACCATACCTTGGTCCCTAAAATTTTATCTTTTTTCATTTATGGTCCTTGTTTTTTAGGGTTTAATGTTTTGTTCCTAAAATTTGTTTATTTTACATTTCAGTCCTTTGAATTTAAGAGAGAAAAGAGAGAGTTGTTGAAAAACATGAGAGTAGAGAAAGTGGTCACCACAAATAAAGACCCATTTTAGTGTCAATAAGTTTGTCTTGAAGAGATATGTTAAAAAAAATTGGTATTTTCCTTTGAGAATGTCGTAAAAACTAGATCATGACATGCAATTTTTTTCTAATTTGGTTGGATTTTGTTTTTCTAAAGTGATTATAGATATTTTTTAGGGATTTTAGTTTATTGAAATTCTTATGATATTTTTGGGGGAGTTTTTAAGTAAAAACAAGTTAAAAATTAGATTTTTAGGATTCTAGAACTTGGACTCCAACTTTTTAGGCATTAAAGATGGTTAGAAAGTCAACCACAAGATGACATGTTGTCTACTATTTTAAAAAAAATCAACCAGGCACGCCTAGACTAGAAGGCTAGACCCATGTGTTGTTACACCTAGCTTTTTAGATATCCCTTTATTTTTATCTTTGTTTTGTAATTGTTGACAAAAAAAAATATATTTTTGAATCAATTTATTAAAACAACATTAAATGATTATACAATTATCCCAATGTTTTTAAGAAGATTATGATATTTTTATGATGATAATATTGATTGTCTTATGAATAATTATGTGCTGTAGGCTAGATCAATTGTTATAATGCCAAAAAAAAAAAAAATGGGTAAAGGCTATTATCGTGTTCTCTAGTACAAAAAATTTAAAGCATGTGAGGAGGGTTATTTGATATGATTCAGTCAACTTGATAAGTTCAAAAACAACTTAAATGACTGAAAAAACAACAACAAAAATAAATGTTAACAAATCAATCGCTAACAAAATAGTTGAACATTTATTTGATAGAAAACAAAACAACTCATGAAAACATATATAAAATAAATCAAATGTTGAAGGATGAATTGAAAAAAAAACTATTAATTATTTTTTCAAAAAAGCCCCAAAATAAGAATGAAATTAAAACAAATAAAAGAAAAATAAAAACAAAAAAAGTGCAAAAAAAAGCCCAGGTGCATGAGTCTGTTGACCATGCCCATTTTCTTGAAAAAAATATAATATGTAACACGTCGCCTACTGAGAAATTGAGACAATGGTGTTTTACACTCGAAAATTCATTTCTCAACCATTTTTTGACTAAAAAAAATCAAAGAGACCTAAATATACTCGTTTATGCCTTCAAATAACAAAAAAAAGGGTCTAAAAACACAAAATCAACCCAAAACATAAAAAATTTTCGAGGTCAGATCTATTCTCTCAAGTAATTTGAATGTGAAAGAACAACGAAATGAAATTTTTCTTATCAAATAAAACTCATTGACACCAAGACCAATTATTTTGGTGGTTAGAATTAGTGTCAACCAATGTTTTTTTCTCAATACCACTGAAATATAGTAATTATCTCTTTTCTCTCTTAAATCAAGGGCTGAAAAATAAAAAAAAAATAAAATTTTGTACCAAAGTGAACAATCATGACAACTTTGAAATTACCACCCATGTTTCCTAAGTTTTTTACTTCATTTCTTTGTCTTTTAATTTGATAATTTTTTTAAAAATCACAAACAATTAAGTTCAGCTATAAAATGATCGATGAAGAAAAAAGTTCGATGATCAAATTAAAACACAGACACCATGGATTCCTGTATAAAAAGATTCATGCTTTTATATATTTTATAATAATGATTATTTTTTAAATATTATTTATTTAGAAATAAATTGAAGCAATATATTTTTTTTATTTTTTTAAAATTTATTTTTAACATTAACATATTAAAAAAATTTAAAAATAATTTTTATTTAAAAATACTTTTAAAACAAAAAACAAATTATTTCTAACTATTAAAAATGCAAGATCCCAAGTTATCACGGCATGAAGTGTTTGAGAGTATGATAGCAGTTGCTTTTTAAAATATTTTTTACTTAAAAATATATTAAAATAATTTTTTTAAAAATATTATTTTTAACATTAACACATCAAAATAATATAAAAATACTAAAAAAATAATAATTTTAAAACAAATTAAAATATTTTTAATATTTTTTAAATACTTTTAAAACATCATCTTTCCTCTACTCCTGTCCTTCCGAGCACAGTTTTAGGACTGTCAGTCACCTTTTTGTGATTTGAAGTCACAAAAAAAACCCTAAACCCTTCCTTCTTCACTTCCTCCCACCCTCTCCAAACAGAAAAATAGAAAATGTTCTCTCCAGGAATTAAAAGATCCAGCAATCGAAAAGCAGCAGCAGCACCTGACAATAATTCAATCCCTAATCGCCCTGCCACCGGCACTCCCGCTCCTTGGGCTCCTCGCCTCTCAGTTCTCGCCAGGTAAATGCCGTCTGTCTTGTTAATGGCAGTGATGAGATAATTTCTTTTAAAGCTTATATCGGAGTAAGGCCTTGTTTGGTTCTGTCTGGCATCGGGGGAATCATTTAGTATATTATTGCACTTTGGGTGAAAAAATAAGGCCTCATTTCTTTGGTTGTATTACAAACGAGGGAATTTCAACCACCTTTTCGACCCTAGCTAACCAAAAGTAGGTTAAATAATTGATAATATTTGTTTTTGTGGTTGTTATGTGCATTAGAACTCAATTGACGAAAAAAAGTGAAGAAAAAGCTAGTGATGCTGATCCAATTAAGCCCGTGTATGTTGGAGAGTTTCCGGAAGTAGTTCGTGATGAACAAGCCAACTTTCTGCGCAGCCACATTCCTGGTAATGTTAGCCATTACGGCTTGTTTTTATTTCTTATACTACTTGCACTAACTGTTAATCTGCAGGTGATGCATCTATATCTGGTGGAATGGATAAGGAGACGTGCCTTTCCTGGATCATTTGCAGAAATAGACTCTTTATCTGGAGTCACTTATCATCTTCACCTTCAAAAGATTGTGTTGTTCTTCAACTTCCTTTAGATTGTTTAGATGATGGAGCTCATAGCAATAGCGGCTATCACGGCACAAATTGGCTGCTTTGTTTTCTCAACTGGGATCCCACATCCAGGGGAAGGAATAAAGCTGTACAAAGTTGCAAGTCTGCTGGTGTGGTATTGTGTAACCAAAAAACTCGAGCTGTTACATACTGGCCTGACATTTACAATGAAGGCGGATCTGTTCCAGTTACTTGTATGTTGTCTTCTGATGAATCGGAGGTGACTTCATTCTCTGTTGATGGGAAGAGCACCCCTAATCGGCGGTCTGCAATTAATACAATGGGATCCAATTCTTTTAACTCTTTGATTGCTTGTGCACGTCCTGCTAGCCAGCATGTTTCTGTTGCCTTGGCTTGTAGTTCTAATGGTGAGCTGTGGCGCTTTTATTGCACCCCCACTGAAATTCAATGCAGTAAAGTGTATCAGGACACATTGTATTTATCCTCCCATGGCAGTGATGGTAGTCAATTTGTCAGGAGCAAGGGCTATCCAAGGTCACTCATCTGGCGGTTTTCACCCCATTCCATGGACGATTCTGAACGGCAGTTTTTTTTATTGACTGATCATGAGATACAGTGTTTCAGTATAAAACTTCATCCTGATTCAAACGTGTCTAAGATGTGGTCTCATGAAATTGTTGGCACTGACAGTGATTTGGGCATTAAAAAGGATCTGGCTGGTCAGAAACGCATATGGCCTCTAGATGTACAGGTGGATGACCATGGCAAAGTCATCACAGTTCTTGTTGCCACTTTCTGCAAGGATCGTGTTAGCAGTTCCAGCTACACACAATATTCTCTTCTGACCATGCAATACAAGTCGGGAGTCAACATTTCTTCTGATGTACATGAAAGGGTTTTGGAGAAAAAAGCCCCAATCCAAGTGATAATCCCAAAAGCAAGAGTAGAAGATGAAGATTTCTTATTTTCTATGAGACTTAGAATAGGAGGCAAGCCTTCAGGCTCAACACTAATAATTTCTGGCGATGGAACAGCAACAGTCTCCCATTATTTTAGGAACTCTACACGTCTCTATCAGTTTGATCTACCTTATGATGCAGGAAATGTTCTAGATGCTTCAGCCCTTCCTTCTACAAATGACGGCGAAGATGGTGCATGGATTGTATTAACTGAGAAGGCTGGAATATGGGCAATACCAGAAAAGGCTGTTGTGCTTGGTGGAGTTGAACCACCTGAGAGAAGCTTGTCGCGTAAAGGGAGCTCAAATGAAGGGTCTACACTAGAAGAGAGAAGAAACCTCACGTTTGCAAGCAATGTTGCTCCTAGAAGGGTAAGTTCTGAAGCAGGGGATTCTGGTGATAGAAAAAAGGCTGTTATGAATAGGATTTCACGCCGAACTTTGCACGATGAAGAATCAGAGGCTTTACTTGGTCAGCTTTTCCATGATTTTCTGTTAACTGGGCAAGTCGATGCCTCATATGAAAAGCTTCAAAGTTCTGGGGCTTTTGAAAGGGATGGAGAAACAAATGTTTTCACCCGCACAAGCAAATCGATCATTGACACCTTAGCTAAACACTGGACAACCACCAGAGGTGCTGAAATTTTGGCTATGACCATGGTATCCAACCAACTCATGGATAAGCAGGAAAAGCATCAACGATTTTTACAGTTTCTTGCTCTATCAAAATGCCATGAGGAGCTATGCACTAAACAGAGTATGATTTATTGCATATTTCAATTACTTCTGCATACAAACTCACGCATGCATGCATGCACACTCATATTTTATTTTTGATTATTGTGTACATGAAATTTTTTGAGACTTGGAGAGCTCATTTATTGTCATTTGCTCTTGCTTGTGAAGCTGTCCCACATTGGGGCTCCATGCATATTTATGGTGAAATTTCTGGGGGCTATGTCTTTTCGACCAGTTCTGTTAAAGTAAATGAATCATGGATAAGTGGCACATGGCAAACCTAACTACAACTTTATCTTAGCAGGACAGTCTTTGCTAACAATCATGGAACATGGAGAAAAACTTTCTGGAATGATTCAACTGAGAGAACTGCAAAACACAATTAGCCAGAACAGGTCAAATATGAGCGGCTCCCCACATTCCAGTTCAGAAGCTCAACTTTCAGGTGCACTATGGGATCTAATTCAGTTAGTTGGTGAAAGAGCCCGCCGCAATACAGTTCTTCTCATGGACAGAGACAATGCTGAAGTGTTTTACAGTAAGGTTTCGGATCTTGAAGAAGTATTTTATTGCTTGCACAGCTACTTAACATACCTAATAAATGAAGAACAGCCTCATGAGGCTCAGATCAAGAGGGCTTGTGAACTCTCAAATGCAGTTGTGTCTATAGTTCGTTCTGCTATGCTCTATAGAAATGAGCACCATATGTGGTATCCACTATCCCAGGGCTTAACATCTTGGTATTGTCAACCTGTTGTGCGGAATGGGCTGTGGAGAATTGCTTCTTTCATGCTTCAGCTGTTAGATGGAACTTCTGAACTTGAACTTTCTGCAAAATCAGATTTATGTGCTCATCTAGAAGTACTGGCTGAAGTTCTACTTGAGGCATATGCTGGTGCTGTCACAGCTAAAGTTGAGCGAGGAGGAGAACACAAGGGGCTGCTAGATGAGTATTGGAATAGACGGGATTCCCTTCTTAACTCCCTCTACAAGCAAGTGAAATATTTTGTGGAAGGCGGGCACCAGGTTAATCTCTTTACTTTCTTTAACTTATGATCATGAAGTTGAATATTTATGGATCTTTGAACTGTCTCCTTGTAGGTTTTAAATGTAAGAACTGATGAGCCAGATGAGGAAATCCTTAGAAAGCTAACTTCAAATTTGTTGTCCATTTCAAAAAGACATGAAGGGTACAATACTATGTGGAGTATATGTTGTGACATCAACGATTCAGCGCTGCTCAGAAATCTTATGGTACAGAGATTATTTATATTTAAATGCTTTCTGTCTTGCTCCAAGTGTGGTAACTGCTAAATATTAGGTGCCAGTGTCATTAGCATTGATGTATTTTTTTTAGTTTTGAAAGAGGCATGTAACAATTGGTACCTAGACAGATCAAATTTTTAATTCTATCTTGCCAGAACTTGTTGTTAGAAGCACATGCATGAAAAAGTCTTTCTGATTTAATGCGTCAAAGTTGAGAATGTCAAACCTAAGCAACATAAGCTCTTTGTAATTAAAGTGTGTCAAAAGCTTTACTGACAGGATATTTTTTTCCAAAGTATTTATTGATTCTATCAGATAATAGTTCAATGTTTTACACATTTAGTATGGATTGATAGAAATCTCTCTTAAGAGATCCATCATCAATCCAATTTGGTCATGCAGTTTGAATAGACAGATGTCACAGGCAAGCTCACACACATGCACAAGCACGATGCATGTTTATGTGTTGTGCGGCAATTATATTTTACCTGTATGCTGTTGATTAAGAAATTACAGAAGTGTTAGGTGAAAGATTAAAAAAAATGGTAACTAAATGGAACAAGACTCCGTTTCCATTTCCTTATTATTCTTATTTTTTTCTTTTTTTTCAACTATTTTTTTTTTTATCAGAATGGCATGATATGTTATCTTTCTTGGAGAGAACAAAAGTTTTTAAACCTGAGAAGTGTGGATTCCTCCTATAAGTTTTTAAAGGCAATGGGTATGCAAGTGGAATTTTGTTTGCTTGTCTTTTCCTTTCTATATGGTCACTTGTCTGTTCTTATGTCTAGAGATAGATAAGAACTACATACTCATTGTATGGTTTGCTGATTCTTTTCTTCTGCTTTCCCTCCTTAAAGTTTTATGAATATTACATTAGCTTGTTTCTTTGTGGAGATTGATCTTTTACTTCATTTTGTTTTGCTCAGCACGACAGCATGGGACCAAAGGGAGGTTTCAGTTACTTCGTGTTTAAACAACTGTATGAAAAGAGGCAAATCTCAAAGCTTCTAAGACTTGGAGAAGAGTTCCAGGAAGAGCTATCTATTTTTCTGAAGCATCACCGAAATCTGCTGTGGCTTCATGAATTGTTTCTGCATCAGTTTTCCTCAGCTTCTGAAACTCTTCATGTATTGGCCCTTTCTCAAGATGAGACCTCAATATCAGAAGCTGAAGAGACCACAGACCATGTGCAAAACAGATTTATAACCACACTGGCAGATAGAAAGCGTCTTTTGAACCTCTCAAAGATTGCTATCATGGCAGGTATGACCTACTTGTTTAGTTCATTGTTGTCTCGATTTTTTTTTTGAATGAATCTCTTGATTTTCTCAAGTTTCAGTAAATGGGGTAATTTTGAAAATCATGCAACCTTGAAGTTGGTTTCTTTCATGGAAACTGCCAAGTTGAGCCAACTTGGTGATTTTAGACTCTTCTATACAATCGGTGTCTTTATGTCTAATAATAAAAAATATTAGCAAACACTGATCACCTCTTTAATGAAGGTGCACTTTAATTGATTTCCTTTTTATGAGGCTGTCCATATCTGCAGATTAGTTCGAGGATTCTTCTCTAATAATGGAAATAATGGTACTTGTTATGCAATACTGTAGTCATTATTTTTGTTTTTTGTTTTGAGGGGTTTCGGTCTTTGATTTCCTAATCAGTTTTATGTATCTGTTCCCTCTTGAATCTCTTGCTAAGCTAATTCAGGAAAGTTTTCAAGTGACATTTGTAAGAACTTTGTGAGTACTTTCTTGCTAATTCTTACCACGCTGATGCTGGGCATTGATAACATTAAAGACCATATGGATTTTTACTGGTTAAGCTTTGTACCATCCCAGAAAAATAAGGAATATCAAGCCTGGGTGTAGAAGGTGCTTGATTGAAAATAAAAAGTAGTTGAATTTTTTTGTTCTTCTTTTCATTTGGCATGTTAAGTTTTAACAAAATGCCTGTATTTTTTTTTTATAAAAAAAAACATTAGCAGGTAAGACTACTGACTCGGAGACAAAGATGAAGCGAATTGAAGCAGATTTGAAGATTTTGAAATTGCAGGTGTGCTTTGTTTAATGAATGATATTTGTTGCTGTTGCCATGTTTCTGCTCTTGTTAAATGATCTCCCTTGTGACTTGTTCTTTAACAGAGAAGAAACCATATTCACAAATTTTGTACCCTGTACTTGTTGAGGTGCTGCCATTAGCTTATACTAAACTGTATCACAGGGTTCATTGTTAATGCTACGCTCAGATTCCGATTCAAGGAGGGTCTACTGGGATCCTTATACTAATCCCTTGATTGCATAGCAAGAACCACAATCCCTTATTTACTGAAATGGGTGATTCTGGCCAGAACCAAAATAGCCTGTTGAATTTTGAGCCCTTTTTTCCAATTTCATTTGTAGAGTGCTGGTCTTCAAATGACATCTAATCTTAATTTGTATCATGGATTTTATAGAAAATACAAGGGATGCTTCTATTCTGAAAGAATCTTTGCCTGAAGGTGCAGCTTGGGATGATAGAAGCCATTAAATTTACCACTGTCATCAACAACTTTTGATTTTGTTATATCATAAAGAAAACTGGTTGATTATTATGCAAACTCTTGGGCTGCTCAAACTACTCTACGATGAACTTGCATGTGTTTTTTTATATATTTAACTTTTGTATGAGCTCCAGCAGACCTGACCTTACATTACATGCAGGAAGAAATTCTGAAAGTACTTCCTGCCAATGAAGCAAATCAATACGATGGACAGAGGCTCTTCCGTCCTGAAGAACTCATAGAGCTGTGCTTTAAAGTTCAAAACCCAGAGCTTGCATTGCGGGGCTTTGATGTGTTTGCATGGACTAGCTCCTCATTTCGTAGAAGTCACAGAAACCTTCTGGAGGAGTGCTGGAAGAATGCTGCTGATCAGGATGACTGGGGTCAACTCCATCAAGCTTCTAAAGATGAAGGGTGGAGTGATGAGGAAATCTTGCAGCAACTGAGAGATACAGTGCTCTTCCAGGCATCAAGCAGTTGTTATGGACCCAACGCAGAAATCATCGATGAAGGTTTTGATGCTGTCTTGCCATTGAGAAAAGAAAACTCTGAAGTTTCAGCATTGGAAGATTTGGATTTCTCTGTAGAAGCAATACTGATGCAGCACAAGGATTACCCTGATGCAGGAAAGCTAATGCTGACAGCAATCATGTTAGGAAGTGTACATGACAATTCAAAAGTAGAAGAGAATCCTTCTTCAATGGAGTAACTGACATTGTTGCAGTTCATTCCTATGGATTTTTGTAGATTGAGTAATAGAATCTGCAAAACATTATTAATATTCTAGTCTGAAGTTCTGCCATGCTTTGTTCAATCCAATTCAGCGCTGCATATTTATTATGAAGTTTGAGATTGTGGTTGCGCTTGTTTTTTAAAATATTTTTTATTCAAAAATATATAAAAATATATATTTTTTATTTTTTTAAAATTATTTCTAACATCATATTATTAAAATATTTGTATTAAACAAGAAAAATATTTTGAAACCTGTTTACATGCAAAAGAAAGAGATCAAAACTGGTGATGACATATCCATAGGCATGGATTCAAGCGGTTATATATGAACATTTAATCGCAATTTCAAGTCTATCACCATGAGTTCTCAGTTCTACTACTGTTGCCGTCCTGGGTTTTTGTTAGCAAACTTAGCATAAACAAATAATAATAATAATAACAACAATAATTATTGTATGAACAAGGACATAAAATAAAATCAGTTGGATCAGATTCTAACCATTAGTTACCATTTTTTAATTTGCCTATGAAACCTTGCCTCCAAGCATATATTGTTGGCTTGCCTATGCTGAGAGTCATATGACTCATATCTATTTAAAAAAAAAACAAAAAAACTTAAAAAGAGATATTAG
>Ga0307517_10012809_pt1 | contig 11463 bp, 13 predicted proteins | sample 23_EM_MG_FD_194515 | JGI IMG/M metagenome (GOLD analysis project Ga0307517, IMG submission 194515) | Populus trichocarpa ectomycorrhiza microbial communities from riparian zone in the Pacific Northwest, United States - 23_EM | ecosystem: Host-associated > Plants > Roots > Unclassified | place... | reverse complement strand
AGCTGTTGACCGTTGCCAGATATAGCTTTCCCCAGGGTTAGTGAATTCAATATAATAGGGGTGGTGATACCCATCCTTCAATACTGTTCCAATTTTATAGCCCCTGTAAAAAGAATTGGCTAGCGTATCCATATGCGTTATTTCACCAGTGAGTGAATAAAGCAGCATATTTGCTACGGCGATCTTGCAGCACATCTCGTCTATATCAGTTCCATAAAACCGCAGGTGTCGGTTGATCTTGGCTGCCAGTAACAGCATCCGGCCTGAACCGCAGGTCGGGTCATATACCGATTGACCGGGTTGCATGCTCTCAACTCCTAGAATTAATGCCATCAGGCTTGCGACGGGCATAGGTGTAAAAAACTGGTCGTTTTTCCCATTGGAAATGAGCCGCTCATACAGTTCCCCAAGGGGATCGTTAAAGCCTTCCGCTAATTTTCCTACTTCGGTCAGCAGGGCTATATGGATCTCCTTTTTCTTGTACACAGCTAATTGATTAAGAGCATTGGCTTGTTCCTCCTCGCTTTCGTAGTATTTGAACGCGATAAGGAAGTGATCGAGCAGGTCAGAGAAAGCAGTGGAGTGATTTTGAGCATAGGCATACTGCTCAAATAGCGTAATGAGTTTCTTAATGTCTTTCATATAAAGTGTTTTAGTGAACGATTTGAAATAGTATCGCACACTTCACTGCTGGTTGAAAGAATATTTTTAGGTTATCCCCACTTTTCTCAATAAAAGTTAAATCTGCCCCCCTTATACTGCACTCGCACTCTTGTTATCCTGTAACGTATGGAACAAGGAAATCGGCCTATTCCAAATAGATTACAGATGCATCGCAAACTATTGCGGTATAACCAATCACATGTTGCCGGACTGCTTGGACTAAAAAGCCCCGTCATGCTCTCCACCTGGGAGCAGGGTGGTGCCATGCCAACCGCCATTAATCTCATAAAACTCAGCCTGATATACCGGACCTATCCCAATGAACTATACAGTGAATTATTCCAGGAACTCAAAGAGGAACTGAATACAAAAGAAAGAGAACTATCAAAAAGTGAATAACAGTCTTATAACCTTAACGCTGTGCTTTTTCATATTGTCCGATAGCTAAAGGACATGAAAGTTTTCAACGCTTCTCACTGTATATATCGAACGATGCGAAATAATTATATAAAACGAGCGAACGACCGATGCTATTAATAAACTAATCACATGCCATGAAGCATATCCACACCTTTATGTACACACCAACAGAAATACAACTTGCCAATGAAATTTCGGAACGCTTAAACGATCCTGATGCACTTTCTTTATACCTCAGTTATACACGACTCTTTCCTCATGAAAAACTTCGCGAACTGTTAAATAAGGTTTGCTCTATTCCTGACAAGGATATCAAGCGCACCAGGGGAGCACTGTTCACCTTTCTTGTCGGTCAGTATAAAAAATACAACTATGGTTATACTCGGAATTAGTATTGGTACCCGCTCTTCCGGTATCGCCATTCTGCACAATGGCAAGCTGGTTGCCTGGAACACCCTCTCATTCAGGAATGTATGGACTGAAAAGAAAGCGGATAAAATTGTCTCCCGCTATGATGCATATCTCAAGAAGCATAAAGTGACAACGGTGGTGCTCAAAATACCACCTTTAAGCCATCAAACGGATGCCATCCTCAACCTCCTGCAGAGGATCAGGGAACTGGTTACCTATCATGGCTGCATGGTGGAATATAAAACCAAAGAAGAAGTCAAAAAGGCGATCCCTGAAATACGCAATACCAGACAGTTGATCAGCCATGCATCAAATCTCTATCCTGTACTGCTTCCTGAAAGTATGCAGGAACTGTCAAACCGCCACAGTTATCATCACAAGATGTTCGAAGCGGTCATTGTTGCCCATATGTGGAAACAGGAGCGCGACAGAGGCGCTTGAGGCTTCAAAAGGGGTACGGGGAAAGTCCCCGCAAGATAGTGTGTCACCGACGGAAAGATTTTGTCTGTCACCGGAGGGACACACTATCTTGCAATGTCTTCTCCTTCTCTGTCCTCTCTACTCTCCCTATCTTTCTCTGCTCTCTGTTCTCTAATACTGCGGATCTCCGCCAATACCTTTTCTTCTTCCGTCAAATCAATCGGCAAGGTCTCGAATTGCCCTGCCTCCAGCAGGCGTGAAAACCGAAATTTTGTGCCATCATGCTCAATGCCCGTCGGCACCCCGTTACGCTCATAATAATGAAAATTTTCCTCACGGAGAAATTCCAGAAATTCTTTCTGAGATGTTGCTTTTGCAAAGCAGATTCTGACCATGCCGGTGATTTGCTCCTTCACCCGTGCTCTATCTATACGATGTGCAGCTTGCCATGCCCTGTCTTTAACATACGGCCGACCAATGCCATGTTGCGGAAAACTTTGTGAGATTTCAGGATATTTCTGCCTATGGAAATTCTGGATTTGAATCTTTAGTTGATGCAATTTGGCTTTGGATAGGCCGAAGGAGGTGCCGGTCCTGAATTTCAGGGCCGAGACGCAAAAATGCAAATGTACATGTTCTGTATCCCTGTGCATTGCACCCAGGATAACGCCCTCGATACCGCGGAGACGAATATACTCGCGGGCAATATCGTTTATAATCTCCGGTGTTAGGGCAGTACTATCTTCATTGGCGTTGAATGAAATGATCTCATGAAAGAGATACACCTGGTCAGACCGGGATTGTCGTCGAAAGGCTTCGTTTTCGATAAACTCCTTAACGTAGCCGACTATGGTATCAGAACGCAGATTGTGCGTGTAAATCTCTGCCTTGCTCATTTTTGCTTCATTAAGAATGTATCTGACAAGGGAGGCATAGCTTGGACTATGCCGCACGAGGATTTTGACAATTGCCATAAGTAAAGGTAGTTGGTCAATTTTGCATAAAAAAACCAACGCATAAGCATTGGTTAAGTAGTCATTTTTTCAAGAATGGCTTTAATTCTTCTGGAAATTCTTCCATCGGCCAACCCTTCTTTAAGGTCTCGACAAGCAATAAGTATGCTTCTTTCCATGAGCCTTTGAAATTGTACAGTTCAGGATACTGTTCTGCATCTTCTAATGTCGGGAGTTGAAATACTGCCATGCCATCATCTTTTAAATTAATGTAGTACCCATCGTTGTTCGCCATATTATATGAGTATGATGGTGCAAAATCAACAAGCATAATAACGCCTCTTTTTCGGAGTTCCTTTTCTATCCCTTCTTCAACATAACTACCGACATAATCATAGCCGGGGATATTGTCGAACAATTCCTTCCAGTATTCTAAACTGTTCTCTAAGTAGTCCATATCCCAAAGTTGAACGGAAATTACGGCATCGATTGGAATGGTATCAACAAGCAGCGTCTTTGTTGCCGGTAGTTGAGTAAGGAATTTTGAAAGGTAGATTTGATCTTCGACTGTTAGAGGTTGTGATTCGGAAAGTTTTGTTTGGATTGCATTGAGGCGGTCAATATCGCGGATTGTTACCGTTAAATATTTCATTTTGATGTCATTTGGTGACCAAAAACCTCAATAGAAATAGCTGAAATTAGTTCTTTGGACACCAAACGACAGTTTGTAAGCAGCTTTACCTTATTATAACAGATAACCGAAATTAATCAAGATTAAAATAAGGCAACGTTGCGAAACCATGGTTGTCATAATATTCCTTTGGTAGCTGCTTATTCAAAAGGAATTTTCCCTTAAGTCTATGTTTTATTTCTTTCAATTTGAAGGGGATATCATTTTTGGATACATTGGACAATTCATCCATAAGCTCTCTAAAAAATAACGATGTACACCCCATTTTCAGTAGCGTCTTTATAATTATCAACAGACCGTAATTTTCGAGTGGAAAGCAAATCATCAAATATAATGTCCGGGTTGCCCATTCTCGGTAAAGCAATTTCTGGTGAGCTTGTGAGTAATAAAGTTTCAACACATTATGCTGTCGTTTTTCAACGAATTTGTATGAATAAGACGATAGTTCCTTAATTTTTTCTGAGAAAAATTCTTGCTGCGCTTCACTTACCATATAAATTGTTTTTTGTCTCAAATGGACATAGTTAAGATCGCCGGCAGATGGCATCTCATCATTTTCGAGTAATATCTTTAGTACTTCATTTGCAATATGGTTGTAATAATGCGTCTCCCCATCTACAACAATTTTATAACGTAGAGCTAATTCATCCTTTACTTCGCGCGAAAGTTCTTCATTGACCAATAAATCTTCCTGAATATTAAACGAATGTACTATTTTGTATGGAACTAATAATTGCTCTATCGTTATGTTGCGATCAAGAATTTCAGCAATTGGGTCTCTTAAATTAAAGTGATAAAATCGTCTGCTAATTTCATAATTACCATTGTAGTAATCAGCTAATTTGAGAAAGGCTTCCCAAGAAATTTCCACATCATACGCTTTATTAATTGAGTAATAATATAATAAAGCGGTGGCGAGACCTTTATATGATTTTGAAATTTTTTGCAAGTCTGTTTCAATTATTTCCACGCCATCTAAAACAATTTGAGATTGCGAAGATACTATCTCTTCTTCAGCAATAATTTTCTTACAAGCACGTGCATATTCGTCAAATCTTTTTAATGTCTTTGCCTGAAATACCATCTGCTTTTCATGAAATAGTCTTATGCAAGCCCTAGCGCCCGGAATCTTACCTATAGGAAGCGTCAAGGTGTCCCTCATGTGTGCAGCCAACTCCTCATAGGATTCATTATCTATATCACCTGAGATATAAAATGTCTTACCTGTTATCTTGGTAAACACATACGGTACTTCTGCACGTAACCTATTTATCTCATCATCGGTAAAACCCATAATACTTAGCTATTAAAACACTGAAAAGGTACTCTTTGGTGCCCTGTTTGTAACTCTTCGGGTACTTCATAGCTTGTGGAAATTTCTTGCCTTTGTATAGACCAAATACAAAGAATATGGAAAGTTCAAAAAACACTAATGAGGTACAAGGTATAAATAAAGGTATAAATAAAATTCCTTTTGTCCCTGCCACAGATGCCCGTCACCTTAAAATCGGTCAATGGCAAGAACTGTACTATCGCGTTTGCACGTCAGAGTCTTCACCGGAAATCAATCAACAAAATAACGATAAATAAAAAAAGGATGAGAACAATTGAGAAACCCCAGTATCATACGCCGGAGCTTGACACTTACATACAGGAAGAACTGGGAAAAATCGAACAGCATATTATCGTCAATGCTGAAAACTATGCGATTAAAAATCAACCTCCGCCACAGAACACGAAATTGCATTCGTATTTCGAGGAAGACCACCAGCGATATCAGGCACTCATTGATATAGTGAATATGAAATTACAGTTTAAAAGTCTCTGCAATGAAGTGGTAGAGCATGACCGCCTAACTGAAAAAAGGTTACGAACACTCCACAACAAGCAGACCGCGACCAAAGAAAAACAAATTGCTATTGATGCAAAGTTGAGAAGCGCAAAACCGCCCTATAGTGAATTGAGAGTGCTATTGGTATGGTCAGCCATAGGTATTATCGCACTGTTTGAGGGCTTATTAGCCTGTCCGGTCTTTGAAATGTGGGGTTATAGTCTTATAGAGGCATTATGCATGGGCGTGCTATTTGCAGGGGCATTGGCAGTGTTTTCCCACGTCTTTGAACGAATCGTATTGCTTGGTAAAACGCTGTGGCAGCGAAGAACAATTGCCCTGACACTTCTATTGCTCCTTATCGCTCTATTCACTTTTATGTCGATCACAAGAGCAGAGTATCTTTCAAAACAGGTGATAGATAATTCGGCAGACGCTATCAACATCCATTTCAGTCCGCTGCCGTTCATTGCCACCTCGCTACTACTATTTATCGTTGCAGTGGCAATAAACCATTTCTTTTTCCCCTCGACAGCAGAACGCGCGGCAATGCGCGACTATCGGCACATAAAAAAAGAAAAGCAGGCCAACGAGACTGAGCAGGAGCAAATTGAACAGGCTATTGATGCAACGCAGCAAGAAAGTACCGATCTCAAAAAAACCAATGCTTCAATACTAGAATACGGCTGCATGTTGGAGCAACTTATTATATCGAACGCTTACCGGGGGTTTTCACTATGGAAAAAGCACAATATCATGCATCGCCCGGACGATGGTCGTCCGCTATCTTTTGACGACCCGTATCCCCTTAATTTTGACACCAATTTCCACCCTTTAAAGTCAATGATCAATGAAAATATTAAATAATTATCTGTGGCTTATGATGTCCATAAGCCTGGGCTGCGGTACTGACCCCACACTGATTGACAAAGCAATAACTATTGCAATTGACCGGACAGACCCACTTCTGCTGTATCCAAACGCGGAAGCCATTAGCGCGCAATTGGGATTAAAGCAAGACATGTGGCAGGGTATCGAGGTGATGGTGATCTTTATGCAGGATACAGACTCTGGCGAAAGCAAACGTATCACTCTTGCACGGGAATCGAAATGGACAGGTAATACCACCATTCGTAAAGCAAAGGTTGAGCAGTTCAAAAAGGAATTGGGTGTCGCACTCGCACCTATTAAGAGGTCCGGTTCGCTGGGACATTCCATTATCTACCGGAATATTGCAAAAGGACTTACCGCCCTTGCCGCTTGTCAGGCAACAAAAAAATACTTGTTAGTGTACTCTGATTTGATGGAAAACGACCAATTGAATTTTTACAAGCCGTATACAATAGACCGAATCCGCAAAGACCCAGATAGCGTCAGGCAACGCCTTGAACAAATCGCTGCCATACCTGACTTGTCCGACATACAAGTGTGGCTTCTCTATCAACTGCCTTCCTATGAGGCTAACAATAGCTACCGGGACGTCGCACACTTTTATACACAGCTCCTTGAAGCAAAGGGTGCGGTATTGCACATTGAAAACACCTTTAACCCTTGACCATGAAAGTAGTCATTCAATTCTTAAAATTCATCATTTATGTGCCGGTTGTAATAGCTGAATATGCACTGATGCTGCTGCTTGAAATAGTCAAGCAGATAAAGAAGCCGTTTCAGTAAGCTTTTAATCACTTACAATATGGGAACAATTTTAAACTTCCTGGGCAGGGCCCTGCGGTTTGTACTCACCCTGTTAGGTGACCTGTTTAATGCGCTTGTCGACGCCTTTGAAAAAAAGGAGGGCTTCAACGCGGAGTTTGGCAGGGAAACAGAAATCGCCTCGCGGTTCAACAAAGGCTTTCTCATTTCCAAGCACCGCAGGCTGACCAGGCGCAAATCATTTGAAAACATCTTATTGAGCGGCCCGACAGGTTCCGGAAAAACAACAAGATTGCTATTAAAGAACCTCTTCTTATTGAAGAATTGCAGTATGGTCATCAATGACCCGTCAAAGGAACTATATACCTTATCAAGCGGCTATCTTAGCCAGTTTTTCACCATTAAGACACTCAACTTTTCCAACAGTGCCGTAAGTTCTGGATACAACATCCTTTCGCGGATAAAAAAGCCCAATGACGTCAATAAGATTGCGCATCTGCTAGTTGCGGCAACGTTGGAAAAGGGTTCAAACGGAGATCCGTTTTGGAGCTTATCCACCAAAAATTTATTGCAGGTACTCATTCGTTTAGTGCTGCACCAGCTGGAAGAGTACCGGAACATAGCTAACCTGATCCAGAAGTTGCATTATTTTGCAGCACAGCCTAAGAAAGTTGACGAGTGGATAGCTAGGACAAATGATGAAAAGCTGATCCTCGACTACAAATCCCTGATCAGTACGCCGGAAAAGACCTTGCAAAACATCGTGGCTTCAGCCAAGGCCGCGCTGCAACTCTTTGACGACCCCGAAATAGCTAAAACTACCGCACATGATTCTATTGATTTTGAAGAGTTACGTAAGGCACCAAGCATCATATTCCTGCACACAAGCATCAGCGATCAAAAGTACGTATCGATATTAAATTCAATTTATTTTGACCAGTTATACGGCCACCTATTGCAAAGCCTACCCAATAAGAAAGAGCTTGACCTGTTTATCATATTGGAAGAAGCATCGAGCATGTATATCCCTTTGCTGCCGCTGGCTCTGGCAAACTGCCGCAAGCACCGGGTCGCCACTTTCTGCTGCGTACAATCCCCTCAGCAATTAAAATCATTCTATAAGGACGAAGCAGATAATATCGCGACTAACTGCGTAACGAAGATATTCCTGCCAGGCCAAACCTCAATGGATACCCTGCGCGAGATCGAGACGTTGAGCGGCAAATGCATTTATAAGGACGAGAAGGGGACTGAGCGGGTAAAGCAACTCGTCACTACAGACGAGATACGGCTGCTGCCGAAAAACAGGACGCTGATATTAAGCGGGAACAAGCCTTTTATCAAGGGCAGGACATCCCCCTATTACCGGTCGCTTACCTACAAGAAATACGCGAAGATACCCCCGATCTCATTGCGAGGGGATATTCCTGACGGGCCGATAACGCTATTGAAGTAACATGATGAAAACCCGGAGTAAAGCACTTTACGCATATCTTTTAGAGGCCGGAGTTCTGAAAGGAACACCGGAGGCTATTGATTGTGCCAAGTGCGAATACCGGAAACTATACAAAAAGCATTGGAAGCAGAAGGTAAAGCCGCGAAAAGAAATACGCATAGAATTTACCTTAAAGCAATTCGCGGCAATAAAATCAAAGGCCCACGAATATGATCTTAAGCACACTACCTATTCCAGACTAGCGATCCTTGCAGCTGTGGATTCTGCGGCTGGTATTATTCCGCATTTGGAACAACTTGAAAAAATATTACAACTGGTCAGCATGGCTGTCATTGGCATAGCGAAAAATACGCTGCCCCTGTGGCAGGTATCAGAATTTTTGGAAGAGGCTGAAACTGTACTTATAGATTATTTAAAAAAACCAATATAAATTAATACATAAAACCATGGAAGAAACAGCATCAGAACAAGAAAAGAGCAATGCGCCATTAAGCAAGGACGAGCAACAAATGTTGCAAGACATGCAAAATATCAGAGAGGCGCACTATGAAAAGGGGGATTACAGGCTCACAAGGGCGTTTGAATATGTTGCGCCTGGAAAGGAAGAAGAACGAACACCGCAAAGAGTATTAATGTGGGATCATATGTTCGGCAGTTCAACAACGTTGGTGTATGACGACAAAACAAAAACTTCGATCCTTATAGGGCGGGGCGATGTGTCTGGTGTTACTACAACTGAACTCAGTGGCGAGGATAAGGTTTATTTGGATTCAATGTACCAATACGAACGCGAAAGGATGGCAGGTGCAGAAAAAGCTAACAATAAAAATATCGAAACCAACAAAGAAGTGACTCCAGAAATAACGGAGATCGAAGAAGAAACGAATATGAATGCCGATTTCCCCAGAAATGAGAATGACAGCATAGATGAGATGGAACGCTGAAAAAATCAACTAGCAGTTTGTGACCACCATTAGACACATAGATCATACCCGTGACCACGATATTACTATCGAGGAGGTAAAGGCGTGTGCTATGTTCGCCCATTTTACTGATGAAGAGGCCATGGAAGTGATCAGAACGCTGAAACAATTCACTGAAATAACTTACAATTTTTATCAGAAAAAGAGGAAAAAATCTTTAGAACAGCCTTGAAAATTCGTATTTTGGGGTATTACCAAAACACCGAAAATACACCTATTATGACCGATATTTCCATATTTGACACGTTTGCTAAGGGCACAAAATCCCTCCTAGCGGTAAAGGGAGGCAACTGCGTAATCTATACTCGGGTGAGTACCAAAGAGCAGGCAGACAATAATCTGAGCCTGGATACCCAAAGAAAAGCCTGTAACCAATATGCACAAAAATATGGATATAGTATACTAGCTTCTTTTGGAGGTACTTTTGAATCAGCGCAGACAGATGAAAGGAAAGAATTTTCCGCAATGCTCAGCTATGTAAAAAAATGCCGCGAACAAATATCTTATATTTTGGTGTATAGTTTGGAGCGGTTTTCGCGTAATGACAATTCGATTTGGTTAAGCGGACAATTACGGAAATTAGGTGTCGAGATCGTATCAGTCACCCAACCCATCGACACGTCGGGTCCTTCCGGTCAGATGCAGCAGAAAATGTTATTCCTGTTCGGGGAATTCGACAACCAGCTACGCAAGCAAAAATGCGTAGCGGGTATTAAAGAAATGTTATTGCGCGGTGACTGGCCGACTTTGCAGCCACTAGGGTTTGATAGCATAAAGGTGAATAGTAAACGAAAGATCGTGGTCAATCAGAAAGGGAAGCTGCTCAGGCAAGCATTTCATTGGAAAGCGGACGAGGGCCTATCGAATCAGGCAATTCGCGCGAGGCTTGCGGATAAAGGTTTAAAACTAAATCATCAACGCATATCAGAGATATTCAGGAACCCTTTTTATTGCGGGATGATGGTTCACAATATGTTAGAGGGTAACGTGGTGATAGGGAATCATGAGCCGCTGGTTTCGAAAGAACTGTTTTTGAGAGTTAATGGATTATTAGACCAAAACGTACGTGGATACTCCATAAAGGAAGAAAATGAGGCCATTCCATTAAAACGTTTTATTCATTGTGATGATTGCGGAAAGCCGATGCGGGGGTATTTGGTAAAAAAGAAGAATATCCATTATTACAAGTGCAATACTTTAGGGTGCGGCAATAACAAGAATGCCAAGTCCTTGAACCAGGCCTTTGCACGTATATTGGAATACTTCAAAATTGATATCAATATTGAGCTGATTGACCTAATAAAAAAGCAGGCTATCGCAACGTTCAATCAACTTACCAAAGGGCACGAAGATGCGTACCAGTTATTGCAAAAAGAGTACCAGGAAATCAATAAAAAGATTGCACGGTTGGAAGAACGGTATATTGAAGAAGAGATAAACGGTGATTTGTATACCAGGTATTCAGAAAAATATCGTCTTGAAAAGAAGGAAATTGAAGCGAATTTATTGAAAGCGTCCCAAAAGGTGTCGAACCTCGAAGAATGTGTTGACACAGCTATCAGTTTTGTCACCAAATTGCCCTCTAAGTGGCTTTCTGCTGATTATTTTACGAAACAACAGATTCAATTTTTACTCTTTCCAGAGGGAATGACCTATAACAAGCAAACTGATGAGTGTCGAACCACGAGGGTAAATAGCGTTTTCGCTTATATTACCCATTTAAAGCAGGTTTTTACCAAAGAAAAAAGCGGCATTCCAGAACTAAATCTGGAATTTGCCGCTTCGGTAGCGGGGAGCAGGATCGAACTGCCGACCTTAGGGTTATGAATCCTACGCTCTAACCATCTGAGCTACCCCGCCGTAATATTTTTATTTTAAGAACACATTTTCGAACTGCCGTCCGCCTCAAGGCGGATATGAATCCTACGCTCTAACCATCTGAGCTACCCCGCCGTAATATTTTATTTTTAAGAACACATTAT
>Ga0307517_10012806_pt1 | contig 11463 bp, 9 predicted proteins | sample 23_EM_MG_FD_194515 | JGI IMG/M metagenome (GOLD analysis project Ga0307517, IMG submission 194515) | Populus trichocarpa ectomycorrhiza microbial communities from riparian zone in the Pacific Northwest, United States - 23_EM | ecosystem: Host-associated > Plants > Roots > Unclassified | place... | reverse complement strand
GTCACCCCTTACGTTGTCTCACTTAGGAAACAACGAGAGAGCGGACTGTTGCGACACCTGCAAACACACTTGCCAATCGGCTCTCATACGTCCTGGGTCTCACCGGCCCTTCATTATATCTGGATACAGCGTGCAGTTCCTCCCTGACCGCCCTACATCTCGCTCTAAATGCGATAAACGCGGGGGAGTGTGAAGCTGCCTTGGTTGGTGGCTGCCAGCTGAACACCAAGTCGGTCCATCTTATCGACAAACTTTGACGTGTGCTGATCATCAATTTCAAGTCTCTTTGATTGGGATTTCTATTCAGATGCGGGGATTCTTGCCCCAGACAACGTTTGCAAACCTTTCGATGCGCACGCGAATGGGTAAGCTAGGCCATATTTGACTGTCCTTCTTCTCACCGTTTACGTTTGACAGTTTCGTTAAAGGCGAAGGTTCCGTTGTGGTTGTGTTGAAACCGATAGACAAAGCTATTGCCGATAACGATCACATTTACTCTGTGGCAAGTCTTGGTCCTTGGCTACATCACAACTGCGCCCATTGATCGGGCCTCATAGGTTCTTGGGAGCTCGATTAACTCCAATGGGAATCTGTCAAACCTACACGCCCCGTCTCGGAGAGCGCAGAAGGATTGTATTGTCCAAGCGTTTGCCAAGGCGGGACGATCTCCTTCAGAGGTCGACTTTGTAGAGCTGCATGCCACAGGTTGTGTCCTCTGTTTCCCGATCGATTTCTGTGCTGACACCGGATCCCAGGCACAGCGGTTGGAGACCCCATTGAAGCCAACGTGGCTGGGGAGACATTTGCTCGAGGCGACCGGATACTCATTGGGAGTGTCAAGGGAAACATCGGGTAAGCACGACTTCAACCACTATCAGTAACACTTAGGCCACCACGCTCACTCCTTTGCTAGACATTTAGAGTCGGCAGCGTTCCTTGCATCGTTAGCTAAAGTGTGCCTGATACTGGAGCACAAACTTATCCCTCCAAATGCCCACCTCATAACGAGGAATCCGAAGATCCTATGGGATCAACATCAGTTACACGTTCCCCTTGAACCGACCCCACTCGGTTGCCGATCAGAATCTGGTCGATCATTAGTATCTCTCGCGTCATCTGGCATTGGGGGATCGAACGGTCACGTTGTGGTTGAAAGCGCTCCAAAGGTTCCCGTCTCCAACGGGTACCTGGCCCCCGACATGCCAATATTATTTCCCGTTGGTGCTCTGACTCCTAGGTCCGTTCAGTCACTCAGCGACTCAGTCATCTCCCTTTTGATGAACGACTCGTCACCGGCTGCGCTCTCCCAAGCCGTTGCTCACTCACGACGGGCTCGCCAGCATCCGTGGAGGACGTATTTTCTCTTCTCGCCTCGCTCAGCCCAGGCACCCAAGGTCCCGGCCCCCGTCATGGTTCCGTCTACTCCTCCCCCCATGGTTTTTGTCTTCGCGGGTCAAGGCCCTCAGCATATTTCTATGGGCAAACGGCTCTTCCACGCGTACCATACCTTTAAGCAGACGGTTCTTGAAATGGACGCGATCTATCAATCCCTGGTCGGTGTATCATTGGTGGAATCCACTGGTCTCTTCCACGAATCGGGCTCCAAGATTGCTCAGGACACCTGGTCGGTCGAAATCACTCTTCCTGCCATGACTATTGTCCAGATCGCCTTGTACGACCTTCTTATCAGCATCGGAGTGAAACCTCACGCTCTGATCGGTCACTCTGCGGGCGAGACGGCGTTAATTTACGCTTCTGGAGCAGGCAGCAAAACTATGACTCTGGAACTTGCGATTGCCCGTGCTCAAAGTATGAAGTTGGTCGAATCCGCGGGAAACGGCATGGCTGCTCTTGGCTGTGGTCTCAACACCGCGATCGGTCTCGTTGAACGGGCGAAACGCAAGGGAGATGGTGTTTTGGAAATTGGCGCGATCAACTCCCCTGACGCGGTTCTTATCTCGGGAGATGGTACCCTACTCAATCACCTGGTGGGTACTGCGAAAGCGGACGGGATATTTGCGCGCAGAGTCCAATCATTGGTGCCTTCTCACTCTTCTCTGATGGACTCCTGTCGGAAGAAATACTTGGAGGGCATTACAGCAGTGTTCTCACGACATGGTGGGTTGCACCGTCCGATCGTCAGAACATACTCGACGGTGGCTGGGCAGCCTCGCATTACCACAAGATTCACCCCAGAATATTTCTGGGACAACCTTCGCAATCCTGTTCACTTCCATCAGGGCACCACGTCGGTCTTGGATGACATCCCCGACGCTGTATTCGTCGAGATCTCACCTCATCCCGCTCTGTCTTCGTACCTCGCCTCTTCGGTTGGTCATGATCGTGTGTTGTGCCCTATGCGCCGTCCAAAAACCCCATCGGACACTGACGCCGAGGCGCTCGCGTTCACCCGCACGATTGGAGACCTCATTGTTCTCGGAGTCAATCAGATCGACCTGACAAGTCTTTATGGTCGATCGTCTCGAGATCCTGCTTATGACATTCCGTATCCGTTCACGGAACGCTATTTCCCGATGCGAATCGATGGTCCAAGGTCGTTTGGAGCTCCTAGCGATGGATCCGGTCTGCACCTCCAAATCAATGCCAAGACTCACCCCGATCTTGCCCAACACATGATCAACGGCGAGCCCATTATGCCAGGTGCAGGGTTCCTGGACATGGTAAGTGGGTCGCGATACCCACCTAATTCTGACGTTTCTGATCCCCGAGATGCATCTCCAATTCCTCCCCTCAGGTCCTGCAAGTAGGCGCGCGCACCATGTGGGATGTAGACTTCAAGGCCATCCTTTCTCTGACATCAGAAACTCCTGTCGACGTCTATGTTCAAAGAAAGGAAACTGACTGGACATTGTCCTCATTTCAGTCGAATGTATGCCGGCATGCACTCTCCAATATTTGCTGTAATTTATGTTTGATTACGTTCTTAGAGCAATAGGGTGCATGCTAGTGGGAAGTGGAGTTCGGCCACAGGAACGCCACCAAGGTCGGTCCATTTGGAGGGGATAAAGAGCAGGCTCGCCCCCATTGAATTGAATGGTATGTTCCTCTTGCGTTGTCTGATATAACTATTGGCTTGCGTTGATCCACCACAGACTTTTATTCTTCATCCCCTCTCGCGGGATTTGGCCCAGTCTTCCAGAGGGTGACAGCACTAGCAGGTGATTGGGAGGAGGTAATCGCAGAAATCGAATGTAGGGTCGACTCGGAGCTTTCGCACAGGTGGGTTTTATCTGTGCTTGATGCCGTTCCCCAGTATCTTACACCAAGCACAGTTCAGACTATGTCTTCCATCCCGTAATCCTGGATGCTTGCTTGCATTTCGCGTTGCATCGTACGATATCACAGCCAACAAGCGAGGATTCGCTCTATCTCCCACGTCGGTTGAAGCGTTTCACACATCACAAGGCACCACCGTCAGAAGGGCCGATCTATTCCCACTTTAAATTGGTTGATTGGACCCCTGGTTTGTTCCATCCGATGGATATATGTGGCATATCGTAACTCATCGACAATACCCAGGGTCGAGGACTTACAACATTGATGTTTATGATGCAACCGGATCAGAGCTTTGTTCAATGGCCGGGCTGCAACTCAAGGAGGTTTCAGGGGCATCACCAACCGAGGTCAAGACTCGTTACGATATCATTTTACAACCAATCATCGTCGAGGGACCGATGCCTAGGCTCCCTTCTGCTGACTTCACAGGTCGTGAGGTCCAGGATGAAGTGTACAACTACCTCGATCGTATTGCGCAAGAGGCCATCCGGGATTCTATTGCGAAGGAACCAGTGGTTGGTGAAGAGGTACCCCAAGGTTTATAACATTTCTAGGGATAACGTGCCTAATCACCGTGCTAGATTCACCGCCTGAGATACTTCGAGTTTGCCCGTGAGGCCGCTAAAAGGGCCCTTCCACCCATGCCACCCGCGGATAAGATCTTGGAACTGAAGGAATCGTCTCCGTGCCACTTCGAGATCACCCAGCGGCTCCGGGAAGTACACGAGGATATCTACTTCTCCCCCACGGTACGAGAGTATCTTCATCGCTGTGAGCCACGAATTGATGAGTATACAGGCTGCCGTCGAAGCCCTGTTCTCGGATGACATTATGACACACTTCTATACCCGGCAAGGGTTTGCCGGTCGCCCGCTTGAATATCTTACGCAAGCGTTCGACAAGATTCTCGATAACTTCGCCAATCATGGAAAGCGTGCCTTGAATGTGCTCGAGATCGGTGCAGGTGAGTAACATCGGAGTTCACGCCTTCTGATCCCATTTGACGTTGTTTCGAAGGCACTGGCTCTTTGACGAGGAATCTCACGGAGGTTCTGGACAGGAAGGAAAACCTCGTCGGCCAATACCTTGTGAGCGACATTTCAATCGCTCTCGCCAACACCGCTGCGCGTTCCTGCACATACCCCCATGTCTCCACATGCGCGTACGACATCTCGAAACCACCGGAAGAGCAAGGGCTCCATCCCAAGACCTTCGATATCATCACCGCGTTCTATGTCATCCACGCGGCGCCTGACCTATCTCCCACCCTGGAATCACTCCACCGGCTGTTGGTTCCCGGGGGATGTTTACTTGTTTGCGAACTCGATGCTTCTATGTGGGGACAGACCCCTGGCTCCCTTTGGCATGACATGGTGTTCGGATCATTCGCGGAGTGGTTTGGTAGTACCGATGGTCGAGAGCATTGTGCCTTGACCCCTGCATGCTGGGTGTCCACCCTCGAAAGCGCGGGGTTTACCGATGTTCAGACCGTCTCTGATCCAACCCTCATGAACCTGGACTTCACTTTCGTTGCGCAGAAACCATACGGTCCTCCGACCATCACATCTGTCTCATTCAAGACTAAACCGCACTTCTTTTCTTACCGTTGGGGGGACGAAAGAAAGTTACAAGAGGTTCTCTCCAACCTGGACACAAACGTTTCCACGACTTTGTGGTTGCTCGCAACAGAAGGAATCGATGGGGATGCTGGAGCGGGAATTGTGTACACGCTTGTGAGGGAGTTCGTGGGTTGGAACATTCACGTCGGTGTTTTCCCCGAGGGTTGCGAGACACAACGCCGGATCGACACCATCATGGGATACAACGGACTGCTGGATCTCGATAGAGTGGTACACTTCACTCCGGAGGGAATCCCGATGGTTCCCAAAGCCGTCCCTCATCCTCCACCTGTTCCTGTGACTTCATTCGACCCTTCAGCTCCTTGGGTCAGTGACAGGACCACCATCAAGTCCGTTTCGGGGGTGCGCATCGTTGACGGAGAAGTTATCGTCGAGCCACTTGCTTGGTCTCAAGAGTTTCCGTCGCTGCGTGGTCTTGTCGGTACGGTCATTGACAGCCGTTACAAGAACTTACCTGTTGGATCTTTGGTTGCCGGCATATCAGAGGTCGGTGAATTCAGCAACCGATTTGTCACTGAAGGTCGCTATCTCGTACAAATCCCTGCGGAGGTGGCGAGCTCGGGCCTTGCAGGAGACCTCCTTTCGATCCTCGTCGCTGGGCTTTTGCTCGACCGTCGTCACACAAAGACCACGAAGAAGCTCCGCGTGTTGATCCCGGAACCGCAAGCGATCGCCGCTGTGCCTCACATCCTCGAAAAATCCAACCTCGGTGACATTCAAGTCGGGACACCATCCCAGGATGACGAATTTGACTTGGTCGTCCTGGACTCTACCACAAACGCTGAACATCCCGAGTTCTCCTCGTGGTTGAACGAGGGTGGCCGGGTGCTGATCTGGGACACAAGGCTTTGCGAGACGGATCGACTGGACCAGCTCTTTACGGCTGGTCGGCTGTATTACTCCCCCACCACTCAAACCTGTACCAAGATCGTCACTCCCGGGGATATCCTGGCTACCTCAACGCTAATATCTGCCGAACTTCCGTTATTCAAATCTGACAAGGCATACATCTTACTCGGTGGTGCGAGTGATCTGGGAGTGGCCACAGCGCTGTGGATGTATCAGGTAGAGCCTAGGGTCTTCCGTCCGCTTTCTCGTAAGCTGATTACTGCTGTTTAGAATGGTGCCAGGCACCTCATCCTCACATCAAGAAGAGGTTCTGCCTTTTTTGATGCGACCGACTCCGTTCCAACGAAACAGAAGTTCAGTTACCTCAAAAAGAGGAGCGATCTCGTCTTCCGGGCTGAAGCCTTTAACGCTACCGATACTGAATCGATGCGTTCCTTCGCTGAGACGGTTACATCCCCGATCGGTGGATGCTTCCTGATGGTTCTCCACCTCATCGATGGGTTGTTTATGACTCAAACCGATGATACTTTCTACACCGTTGCTCGGTCGAAGCTTACTGTGTTCCAAACATTTGCTTCAGCCTTCGACGTCGGCTCGTTGGATTTCTTCATGTCCTTTTCGTCCATGATGGCCGTCACCGGAAATATTGGCCAGTCGAACTACGCCACTGCCAACGCGATTCTTGACGGAGAGCTCCGTAAATATCCGAACGCATTCTCCATCATGATTCCCGGAATTTCAAATGTTGGCTACTTGGCCAGGTCTGAAGGGGATGCCGAGCACTCTCGACTAGACAGTTGGAGTATCACACCAGAAAGTATGTAAACGGTCGGTCCGAAGGGATACGTTAATAATCGTTTCATTTTAGTGCTTTTTGCGTGTATCAAGGATGGACTTCTGCACCTTGCTGCAGGAACGAAGTGCTCGCAATATATTCCATCCTTATCATGGGAGGAGGTCGAGAGGGACATAGGCCTTTCTTCGACGTGTGCTCATCTTCGTTCTCAGGATCCCTCAGACCCCCCTGGACGAACGCGGAACGGCAGCGAGGCGAACGGCCACGATAATTCGGAGCTACTGAAGCAAGTTCTCGATCTGCTAGACGTTTCCATAGCGGACTTCTCCCCAGAGCTCCCGTTCAGTGCTTACGGGTTGGATTCTCTGGGAGCTACCAGGATCTCACAGGCAGTTCGACCATACGCCAGCGTCTCTCAGATGCAGTTGTTGGGAGGCCTCAGCTGGAAACACCTCGAGGAGCGAATCAAGGAGCAATCGATGGGAGAGGATTCTGTCCTCAAGCGATCACCGATAGACGACGTCCATGAGATGATGGCGCAGTACTCGAAGGAATTTATCCCTCACACCGGAACAGATCCCGTCCCTTCACACGATATCGTGCTCGTCACCGGTACCACTGGAACCATTGGGAGCAACGTTCTCGCTCAGCTCGTTGTCGACCCTAAGGTCGGAAAGGTGTATTGTCTCAACAGAAAGGGGCCGATACCTTCGGAGACTAGGCAACAAATCGCATTGAGGGACCGTGGTTTGGACCCGTCGGTTGTTGATTCACCGAAGGTCGCCCTACTCGAGGGAGCGGTTTCTCACCCGAAACTCGGTCTGGCCGATGATTTATACGAGGAACTTCGGACATCCATTACCCATGTGATCCATATCGGTGAGTTCCGTGATGGCTATCATGCATATGTACGCTTACGGGTGTTGCAGGCTGGAGGGTCGATCTCAACACGGGACTTGCTGGTTTTGAAGATGATATTAAGGGCGTCCGTAACATGATCGACCTGGCTCTCTCCTCCTCCCTTTCCTCGCCACCCCACTTCCTGTTCCCCAGCTCCCCTGCCGTCGTACACAGTCCGTGTCACCCGCTATGTTCTCCCACGTTTCACTGATGGTTCATTCATATAGACTACCCTGGACCAGAACCAGTACCAGAGGTATCGGCTGACGTCGAAATGGCGCTCGGTACCGGCTACGGTGAATCAAAATGGATATGCGAGGAGATTCTCGCAATATCTAGAGCGGAAACTTGCTTGGAACCAGTGATTGTCCGTATTGGACAGGTTTCTGGGGGTGCGAACGGCTACTGGAAGCCGTCGGAGTGGATTCCATCGATAATCCTATCTGCGGCACTCACCGATTGTCTCCCATCGCTAGATCAAGTAAGCAAGCCACCGAAGATACTCACGAGCAAAACTAATCGCACCTGTGTTTAGGGCATCCATCTACTCCCGGCTAAGACCGCTGCTGAGGCGATCGTGGACCTACGATCCTCCACGAAAGAATACCTGCATCTATCGCACCCTCGTTCAACTCCTTGGAACGCGGTGATGGGGTATGTTGCGCACAAGTTCAACATTCCGTTGGTGCCATGGACGGAATGGCTCGATCGGCTGGAGAAATCAGAACCATCAACCCTCGAGAACGAGAACGCGGCTTTGCGCTTGCTCGGGTTCTACAAGACCGCGAAGCTGGAGGAGCATCGTGATGCTGGAGGAGTTTCTCAGTACGACTTGAGCATTGCGATGTCAGAGACGGCGGTCTTAGGCCCAGAAAATCTGAGTGACATCAGTACTGACGATGTGCAGAGGTGGTTGGATTTCTGGGAATCTATTGGTTGCATATCTTACAAGACCTAGACATTATTTCTTACGGACATTATCATATGACTTATACGATGACAAGAAAGACGGATTTCGAAAACGGCTGACCAACGTTTCCCTCGGATAGCTAATCAGAAGTGATATTATAAAGCACTCAAGTTCGCATAAAACCCTATCAGACCTATCAGAACTGAGTGAGAGAAGAGTCCGTACATTTGTCCAACCCATAAATCCTGCGATACCGTCTTCAGCCGCTGACGACCCTTTTGTTCTCGGACACTTCCATTGATCTGTGCTACATAATGACCGTCACGTTTGCCACATTCCTCGCGGGTCCCAACATCCAATATACTCTGTTGGACACCACGAGCCCAGTTACCGGGATCTCCTTCTTGCTGATCGTGTTACGCTTGAATTTCAGCAAGCACGGGTCGACTACCGCCAGCAATAATACATTCAATCGGCGTGAAGCTTCAAGCAACGACCCCCTGCGGCTGATTAGCGTCAACGTCGACTCGGAATTGGAGAGCAATACTGCTGAAAAACGCTCTTACGGCGGCGTCGCGTAAGGTTGTCTATGATACTTGTATGTGCACAATTGTTCCGTCGCCCACCTGTTGCTGGTGGGTGCCCCAGGTTCACCTGGATAGATGTGTTTAAAGATCATTCTCTGCCGTAGCCTCCAACTCGATATTGTCTCATTCACTGCATCGTATTCATGCTGTATCACTTCGTACTGTACCCCGCTCAAGACTCGAAATGTAAAATTCCGACTCCTTCGCAGACCCTCGGAGTGATCGCGATTCTCCGGTTGGGCGCTTGGCTGTGAGGGAATCCGAACAAGGGTCGGAAGTTTCCGCGGCCTCCCAACAAAGGTAGAGGCCCACAACTCCTCCGGTCCCTCGCTTGGGCGAATTGCGAATCGGCCGCAGCCCCGGGACGGAGAGCTCGGAAGCCGTCACTTCGCTCAGACATGTTCCTAAGTATATAAAGAACTTCGAATTCTAGGGTGCGTTGAGATTACCTCGTGACACCCTCGAACGAGACAGCTGGGGGCCATTGAGGCTGAAAGAACCACTGGTCGTATGACGTGTAGTCTCACCAAGCGAGCACTGAATGTGTTACTGGGTGACTATCCGTACCACCAGATAATATTATTTCCGTCGTAGAAGGCTGCCAGTAGCCGAGGTCCGCGCTGCCCGCGATCCGGCATGATGGACGGGGTCCTGACAGTTCCCTTAAAAGGCACTGAATATTCATTTATTCGAGGATAAAAAACCTACGGATAGTCACCCACTTGAATTTTACCGCCGACAATCGCCTACTAGTGAGATGAGCCTGATCTCGAGTCGAAATGTAGAGAGAAGTCGAGTATGGTATCCGAACACCAGATGGAGATGTTGAGTATACTTGGTGGCTGTGGTGGTACGAATGCGGATTCAAAAAAGAAAACAAAAAAAGGGTACTGAGTGACTGTCCGTAAGGCTATGACATGTGCACACAAATACCCATGGAGTTGTAAGGGAACTGTCAGGACCCCACCCATCATGTCGGATCATGGGCAGCGCGAATCTCAGCTGCTGGCGCTGCACTATTCTATGACGTTTAGGGATACCTCCGGGTCTTATGGACGGTCGCCCACTGGGCGACTAGTTGTAAGGCTACACCATGTGCACACGGGTTTAAACTAATATCCAGGGATTTTCAAGGGAATGCAGAGACCCCGGTTTGTCGGGTTATGGGCAGCGCGGGTCTCGGCCACTGGAAAGCTTAGAGATGTCTCTAAACTCTCCCGCGTGGTTCGCTCGCCGTCGGCCTAGCCAGCTCCATTCCCACCTGGGCGAAGGAATGCAACGTCCGTTTGACCTGGTGTGACCCGTGGCCTCCGCAGCCCATTCAACATATTACTCAATCGCGGTTCCACCGACCGCCAAACCCATGATGTCCCCTCTGAGCCCCCGTGATCACGAAGTGCATGCGCTAGGACAGGCTCCGGGTTGTCGTGTACTTGCCAGAACATCGTAGCCAACGCGCGCTAGCCAATTCGCGGAAATTAGATACATATGCAGTGCGCGTTACCAAAATACTAATGTGATGGGCAATCCCACCAACGCGGTCGTCATTGTTTACTTTTGTTGGTCGTCGCGACGGTAGATCGATATCATCATGTAATCTGTGAGGAGCTCCGCCTCAGATCGGTGGCAGAGAGCATGTTTCCTCAACCTCCTTTCAATGCAGCTCATTAAATCAATCGCGCGACTCGCGTGAACAGACGTGGCGACTGCGTCCGCAACAGCTGATCCAACTCTAGTCCCACAGAGCTAATTTTGTTGAAAACAGGTTATGGATACCATCCTCCGATGTGGGGCATTTTCCCTGTTCGTTGAATTACTCCCGACTCCATGTCTGTTTCGCAGCCTAACACCTGTACGGTTTTGAGAAGTACTAACCAGACAAACCACTTTTTCTGACCCCATAAAAAAGAAACCAGTACATTTACTGACCAAGCTAGGACTCGAGTCGGACCCTTCCCCTAGAGGACACGGGCGGTCCTACCCCCGCACCGTGGCGGCGAGCGGACGTTTTTGCTGTCCAGACATATCGAGATACCGTGGGAATAAACAAGCGGCCCCACTTGGGAATGAAGCTTGAAGCTTGAAGCTTGAAGCTTGAAGCCGCGCGTCATCTGGACTGATGTTGAACGTACACCTCACACCACATCGGTATATTTTGAGGACCGACGTCATAGTAGTGGCCTTCCGCATACAGGCTGGCGTCCAGTGGTCAGGGCACTCTCGAGTCAGAGCCCCGGCTCAATCGTTCTTTTTTTGTTGCAGCAATTGACGAGCAACGCCTCCTCAACAAAAGCGCGGAGCCGCTCTCTAAGGAAGGCTCAATTGACCTTCTCCATCCCAGTCTCAGTCATGTAGAGCCCTCGCCGTGTGGATGGCCGCCAAACTCGGACCCCACCAGGGATCTTAGGCGCGACTGTTCCCCGCCTTTTTCCAATCTTTTAGTAAGAAGAGTACGTACTTTTAGACGCTATGTCGGATCCTAGA
>Ga0307517_10012804_pt1 | contig 11465 bp, 9 predicted proteins | sample 23_EM_MG_FD_194515 | JGI IMG/M metagenome (GOLD analysis project Ga0307517, IMG submission 194515) | Populus trichocarpa ectomycorrhiza microbial communities from riparian zone in the Pacific Northwest, United States - 23_EM | ecosystem: Host-associated > Plants > Roots > Unclassified | place... | reverse complement strand
AAATATTTTTTAATTTCATGTATTTTTTTAATCTTTTAAATTTAATCATCATTATTTTTATTACTATTTATTTTATTTGACATCATATATATATATATATATATATATATATATATATATATATATCTTATCAATATTAAATTTGATTATCATTTTTTTTATTATTTTTTTTTCTTTCTTTTCAAGTGGTATTTTTTTTCTTATTTTTCTTTTTATGAAGTTATCTTAATTTTATATCTATAGTCTTAGAATTTGTGAGTTAACTCGGTTTAATTGGATTTTTATTTTTATTTTTTGTATTTTTTCCTTTCAACATTGAGGTTTTTTATACTCGGTTCATGTTGGATTATTTTACTTTTTGTCGTTAAATTTTTTATCAATTTTTTTATTGTTGTTATATTTTTTATTTATATTATTTGAATTATCAATTGGTCCAATAACTCAATTATCAAAAACAAAATTTATTAATATATTTTTTATATCAAAAAAAATTATCAACTCGCAACAAAGTATAGAAAACAAATTTAGTTGAAAACTACTTAAAAATATTTTTAAAATATTTTTAAAAAATAAACAACCAGGACCACTTTGATGGCCCTCTCGCACAAGCTATGCGAGTTGGATGGACAGACACCTAGCACAACCCTTGACTCCTCAACAGTCCTCCTTCGGTGGTTGCCTAATATTTTTTTCAAACTTTACATTCTAATCCTTAAATTTAATTTGTTTTTTTGGGATATATTATTGGCTCCTATAAATTATGTGTGTTTTATTGAAGTTCCAGCTACTTCATAACTTGTTATTCCAGGTAATTTACCACCTCCAGGTTAGCTTTTTTTTTTTTTTAACATGGTTGTCCGGATCAGCTTGCACGTATTTTGATTAATCTCACGGGTTTTGAAGTTAAAGACCATGTAAGCCTCCAGTGGCCCTGAGGTTTGTGGTACTCAAACTAGTGATCTCTAAGGAGCAAACTCAAGGTCTAACCAGTTGATCTACACCTCTTACTAAAATAGGTGACGTGATATTCATTGTTGGCCAGCTTAATTTGTTTTCAATATAAAAAAAGAATGTTAAGGAGATGCAAATTTTTCTAAAAAAGCAAAAAATAAAATTAAGACTTCAGTCATTGACTCAATTGAATTTAATAAATTCAGCTAATTTAATAACACTTATAAAAAAAATAATGACAATAAATAAAGTAAAAAAAGCTAACAATGAAAAAAGGCCAATAAAACTAGACTAGAGCCTATTCAGATTAACATGATAAATATGCAACTTGATCGTAACACTAGGATAACCTCGTCGAAAGAAAATTGAGTAAAATCATGAAACTCAATAACTAAATAATCCAATGTTAAAGGGTGAAGTTTCAAAAAAAATTATTTTTTCTAAAAAACTATAAAAAACAATCTGAGTTAAATAAGATTAACCCGCTAACCCTGCGATCATGAACCTATGATAGGTGCTTATTCAATTCCAATTGAACTGCATCTTTACAAGTAGCTAGACACTGAGGGAGTCATTAGTTAAAAATTTTCGCAACAAATAAATGTACAGTTCATAACTTGAAGGCATTAGCCATCAAGAAACATTAAAAATGCTGATATATACCATCGCCTTAGGGCGGTGGGGCTGGGGCTGAATATTGGCAGGGAGCCTAAACAATGGCTTCGCCGGTAGGGAATCGGGAGCACGGAGCTTTGGCGAAGGACACGAAATACGAGATCAAAGTTACATCCATATCTGGTTTTGGTAATTATATGTGGCATTCTTCTCTTGTTTGATCAGCACTTGAATGGCCTTTCATTGATATTGATTATAAGCTTCAGCATATCATTCTTCGACTCCATTTCCTCCCTAGCTCTGTATCTCTTTCGCTTTCTAGTTTCTAATGACCATCGGTATTCCTTCCTATGCGAGTCTTGTCTTTATATTGTGTTCTCCTAACCCTTTCTTGAGTGTTCTTTCTTTCTTTTACTTATGGTTGTACATAAAGAAGGCCCTTGCCTGATCAAACAAGAGAAGAACGTCACCTGTAATGCAATTTTGAACTGATAATCTCCCATATCAAGGTTTACAGTTAGACAAGCAAGGTACTGGGTAATTTTGCATGCTATCTACAAGTTAAATGGAATATTTTAGTCATAATGCACAAGGGAAGAGAGAAATATTGGAGAAATGCAAACCAAGTCCACAGAACATTAATTCAAGTTGTCCGTGAAATAATAAAATGTAAATCGTGTTTTACAGCTACAAGAACACCAAAGAATCGCTATAATGAAACATCAATTTTCTTTGTTCTTTGGGAGACATCATTGTTATTATTTGTTGCAAGTAATTCTAATTAATCCAGGGAAAAGCTGGTTGTAAACAGGAAAGATCTTTGACCACAGCTCTGCTAGAACATTTCAGGCCAGCAAACCTGATGATAATACCCAAAGGGTGACAGAACAGCTCTTGAACCTTCAGGAAATATAGAATCCTTCAGGAATTTTGCTTTGCTAGAAGAGTGGACATGCTGGACCTTGATGGGTGTCTACCCAAAATTGATTCCTTGTGCCAGTGGTAGCTCATTACCGTAATTGATTGTACTGTCAAATAATTAATAAAAAGGATCAGTGGCAATTTTATTGGAAGTTCTATTTATTTGCATTTTTTTTTCTCTGTCGAGAAAAAAAGTTATATCTAATTTCCCAACGTGAAAAGGGCTAGAGTTCGATTCAAGCATCAAACAGAGAAATCCAAGAACTGTCAATGATTCTTAGATTTACCAAGTTGAGCGTCGCATATATTGCTTCCAAGAATCACTCCCTGCTTCACGGCCACCCCCTGTAGCCTTTTCGCCACCAAAAGCACCACCAATTTCGGCACCATTGGTTGGTATATTTACATTCACAATTCCACAATCACTTCCTAGTGGCCTGCATTAGGTAATCAAGTGAGGAATTTCTTTAGCTAAGCAACAAAAGAGGAATACTTATAAAACACACAAATCATTTTAAGGAACTCGGCTGTGTACAGGAATTAAAGAAATATCAACAAAAATGTCACTTCTTGTAAATATTTTCACGAAGATCATTAAGGTGAGTGAGAATCAAGAACAGCCTTCAGAAATTGCATGGGAGTGAAAAACTCCAAATTCAGGAGCAAAATATTTTTATTTAGATAAAAAATGGAACCTACAATCACATAATTCACATCCAAGGATTTTTTAGCATGTAGAGAGCATAGAATAACATAATTCACTCTACAGACATGACTATGGAAAAACTCACCCAATCCACTTGAAGATAATTTCAGGTTTGCGGGTGAAGATAGAACTACTTAATCCTTGGGGAACTGAATTGTTTATTTCAATTGCTTCTTGTAAAGTCTGCAGAGAGGGTTCAGCTTTCAGAATTTAGATTAAGTGCAAACCCAACAAATGAAACTCAGAATTTAGATTAAGTGCAAACCCAACAAATGAAACACCAAATGCAAATTAATTATTCAGCAATCTCTACATGTATAAAATAACTGTAGGAAAAATAGTAGAGATTAGTTATCAAAAGGGGAAAAAAAGGAAAGAAAGAAAGAAACTTTAGTCTTGCGTACTTCATATCTCACGAAAGAAAGAAAATCAGTTTAAAAAAAAAAACTCACCAAAGGAAAGAGCTGGATGAAGAATGTACCTGAAATTTCATAACATAAAGAACAGGAGCAAATAATTCTTCTTTAACAACGTCAGCATTTGGAGAAATCTCAACTATTGTGGGCTGCACAAAATTCCCCTCGGATTCTATCACTGAACCACCTATTAAGATCTTACCTCCCTGCAAAATGAAAGTCAGTGATTTTTATTTTTTTTTATTTTTTTGTATTTCCAGTCATTTTTCACCTAGAGAACTAGGAACATAAAGGACAAATGAAAGCTTATATTTAAAGTATTGGAACAGCTGGATAACCACAGTAGATAGGTGAAAAACAGAACATGCCTGGGACTTAATTATCTCTATTCCCCTTTCAAAGCTCTTCCTTGATTCAGAAGTATGCAATGGTCCAAGCAAGTTGCCCTTTTCCAATGGATTCCCGATTTTAACTTGCTTGTATACATCAAGTAGTTGATCAAGGACTCTCTGATATATGCTTTCATGTAGAAGCTTCAGCACAAACAAGAAAAATATTAATATTGATTTTGACTACCATTGACATGCATGAATGTCAAGGAAAAGTCAGATTTTAGAGTACCAGCCTGCGGCATGTTGTGCAGCGCTGACCAGCTGTCCCAACAGCAGCAAACAGAACCGAATGAACAGCTAGCTGGATGTCAGCATCATCCATGATTATTATAGCATTATTACCACTTAACTCAAGCAAGCATTTACCAAATCTCTGATTAACTGTCTGTTGCAACATTAGGCCCACCTGTACAATATGTAGAATTTGCGTGTAAGAAATATGTACCAATTATAATTATCAAAATTTCCCCTTTTATAAGAGTAAATTTGTATGTACATGTTCTAAACTGTGACAAAACTCAAACATCTGGGCACAAATTAGAGAGAATATCCAGGAAACATTATCCAAGTAATAGTCATTGATATTGCAATAAATCACATTACAAAACCACAAATTCAGTAATTTATTCTGCACAGGCAGAAAGAATATGAATCCAAATTCAGTGTTGAATACATGCAGCAGATGATTATAGCGATACTATTGGAATAAGACTAATATATTAGGAAACCTTAGAATATAATGAATGAAGAGAATGGCCTATAGATCAAATAGGATAAATAATTTGACCAAGAACAGAAATGTTTCTCTTACAGTAAAGATCATGAACGATAAACATTTTCTAACGAGAACAATTTAAACACCTTTGAACTGCCAGTGAAAGAAACCAGAGAAATGCGTGTATCTTTGGCAATTGCTTGGCCAATATCAGCACCACCACAAAAGGATGTAAAAATTGCAGGAGGTAAGTTATTCTTCTCTAACACCCCAGCTACCAGCCTTGTCATTGCAATGGTAATCAAAGGAGTTGTTGGTGCACCTTTCCTATAATTAAGAAGGAACAATTCAAAGTCAGGCACAAACAAAACTTTTGTAAGTTGTATTTGCAACAAAGGAAAGCAAAGTAGATGTAGGTGTTTATTCATATAATTTTATGCTGATAATCACAATAAGCAGCTATGAAATGAGGTCAAAGTGGGAACTAGTATGCCAATAAGGGAGCATAAAAAGCTTAGCGGACTAATATCACTTCTAAGGCAAAAGATGCCGATTAGACATTGAACCCACATAATCTATCTGATTATGGAGAAAAGGTGGATTATCCAAATTTCAATTATTGGTTAATTTGAAAGGATAGGCCTGTTAAATATGACACCATCCAGAAACCACAGCAAGGACAGGTTTTATGCTGCCTATTTTTAATCATTTGCATGCTAAGCAAGTCAACGTAAATATTCCCTAAAACAGTTCATAGATCTTTCTAGAATACAACCCAAGGAAAGAAATGGACAATGGGCTAGTGGTCCACCAATAAGATACTGAAACCCGAACCCTTCAGGATGGCATAATCACATAATGGAGAAAAAAGAAAAGAAAAACACTGAAAGTATTTGATTGAATAAGGACAAATTGACATGTAATTATGAGCTTCAAAAGCTGAAATTAGACATTTAATGAAAAGAAACTAGACTGCAGTGCGCACATTCAACCAGTAATGAAATGCACATTATGTCTATCTAAGAACGAAATAAAGCATGATGTCCCAGCCAAGACAGGTACAGTGACTTACCAGACAACACAATTGCCACATACTAGTGCAATGCAAGCATTCCATCCTGCAGAACAGCAGCACACATAAAAATCCATGTCATAACTGGAAGAAAGCCATTTGATGACTTCATTAAAACAAATGGTGAAAATATTTAGATGTTAGAGAGGTACAATACCAGTAAAAAGTTTGAATACCATTCAAGTTACACTACTTTATCAGTCACGATGCATCCAAAAGGACGCACTTCACCATCAAGAAAAGTACTACTGGCAGAAGAAATAACTATAATTGTGAAGACAAACACAGTGTTTTGGATACAGCAACCTCCCATGATACAGACATGGGATATATCTCCATATACTTGTTTATTGCCAAATGTAAATGTGTGTGTGTTTCTGGATTATTTCTAAGGCTAATATTTTTTAAAACAGGATATAACACTCACCAAGAACAGCACATGGAAAGTTGAAAGCTGTAATCACACCAACAATTCCAAGAGGATTCCACATCTATGCACAGAACAAATGTTGAAAATGTCAACAGTATTAAAGAACTAAAGCAGTGATTTGAATTCAAAAGTAGAGGTGATCAACACACCTCCAGCATTGCATGATTTGGACCTGTTAACAGATGAAAATGAGTTATTCATTGACTATCATTTAGAAAACTGGGGAAGATACCCAATTTCAAGAGTTGATTTTTTGAAACAAAATGACAGCTGGAGATAAATGCCTAAATTCCAGCATTATCCACAACATACTGCACCCAGTTGAACTATGGCACTTAAATATGTACTTGAAAACTATTTTGAAAAGGCAATGAAAGAAAAAAAAACTACCACAAATTATACATAAAATGGTGAGAACTAATCATGGAGCCTACGTTCAGAAGGTATTACTGATCCGTTCAGCTGTCGACTTAAGCCCACACAAAAATCACACATATCAATTATTTCCTGCAAAATATAGGTGCTTATGATGTTAGAAGAGCTCATTGAAGAACAAGATGTATCACGAATAATAAATCACAAAAGATGGTTTTACAGCAAGTGAAATGAAAATCCTATAAACAATTTCATATGAAATAGCAAATTAAAGCTAGGCAACATACTTGAACTTCCCCTATTCCTTCAGGAAGTATTTTTCCCATCTCAAGTGACACAAGACGACCAAGCTCCTGAAGTTTAGTTCTCAAAGCATCCCCAATCTGTCTGACAATCTCACCTCTCTTTGGAGAAGGAACCTGCAAAATAAGATGCAAGGCAATTGGGAGGTCTCAACAGTTGATCACAAACAGAATATATGCAAGGGATAGAATAGTGCTAGTAAGCATATTAGAAGTTCACGTGCTAGAGAACTCTATAATGCATCAAACTCATATATTTGTCCCCCAAAAAAATTTTAATAGGTTCTACAGCAAGGAAAAAAGACTTGCCTGCATCCATATCTTAGCAGCTTCACTGCAAGCTCGCATGCCTTCCTCATAATCTTCAACAGAACCCTCCACAACTTCAGCTATAGCCTAGATCAATACAAAAAAGAAAATGATTAAAGTCGATGGATGTTGTGAGGCAAGGAGTTAGTAAATTCCACGGCGCCTCAAATGGCCTCATTTGTGATTCATAGCAACTTAGCACTGGAGCATAAAAGCTGTTTATACAAGCAAATACACAGAAGAATACAATAGATACACACACAGATACACATATATTATACAGAAACACATGTTATACATACGTAAAAGAATCAGTAACAACCTGATTGTTTGCAGGATTCACACTGGTGACCACAGGGCCATTTGCTTTCCACGTGCCATCTACATAACACCCCAAATTGCGAGAGCTCAGCCCGATCTCACTCAAAAACTCATAATCTTTCCTAGCAAAACTCATCTCTGCATAAACAAATTAACAAAATAATTTATTATTTCACACATTAAAACTGAAATTCAAAATTATAACACCCCATGATTTTAGAATTGAAACGTATAATTACAATCGATCCTTTTCCTTTTTAGAATTGAAACACGTATGCAGGCGCTTCATTAATTATTACGGTTCAGAAGTGAGACTAAAAATTTCATGCCTTCAGATTTCTAAACTTTCTCAGTAACCAAACACCGAGCTGGAAAAAAAATCAGGGTTCCAAAAACGAGAAAATTATAAGCTTCAAAATCAAAGCTTTCAGCAATAATTACTTAGAAACCAAAAATATAATAGAAAATAAGAGCACATGTAGAAATAACAAGAAGTTCACATATTTTCATTCACTGTGAAATCAAAGTCTCTAAGAAGAATACAACCATGCCTAAAACACAAAAAAGGGAGAAGGGAAACAAAAATACTAATACAAATTAAAGAGAACCCAGTTTTTATTTCTATTCAATCTTCACTTGCGATCCTCTCATTTTATTGGCTTTCCGAACCAAAAAAGAAAACCCAGTAGGGGTGATGCATGTGTGTGTGAGAATGAAGGATCAAAACAAAAAAAAAATACAAACTTTGATTTGTCGTCGTCGTTGTTTTCTGGAATGAGAAGAGAAACTCTGCAAAGTAAGGAGATTAGAAGAGAGAGCGTAAGGTGCTAATGGGGTATGAAATGAGTTGATAGTTTTGATTGATTGGGTATGGAACGGAGACAGACGGAAGAGAGGAGTGCGGAGAGAGTAGCCGTGCCTCCATATATATATATATATATATTGATATATTACTTCAATAAAAAAACAAAAAAGGGAGAGAGAGAGACGTGAGGGTTAGTGTGTTTGGATGAGTTTGATGATTTGTCCATTTATGATTATTGAAGGAAACAAACGATTATGGCATCCCGTCATCTGATGTGCCTCCTCCCTATCCCCTCTAATACACACACACATCAGATTTTGAAGAAGGGAAATCGGCGACGTAATGTTGCTCGCTCGGCCAGCTGTGAGTGTGACTATCAATTTCTTTCTGTGGGGGATGATTTTAGGTGCTTAGCAGGACGCTCAAATCTAATTCCATTCTTTTCTTGTGATGACTCTCCATTAAATTTATGTTTTTTTTTTATTATTAATATAAGTATCTAGATTAACTTGCACGTACCTCAGCTAATCTCATAAGCCTTAAAGTTAATAACCATATAAATATCTAATGAACCTGAAGTTTGTAAAATTTAAATTGATAATCATATAAATTCAGGATCTGATCAATTGAGTTATATTCCTTATAATTTTATTAAATTTATATTTTGATTTGTTGCATTATTAAATAAAATAATTTATATATATATTTCAAGTGAGTGTATATTCGGGTCAGTTTGAAAATATATATATTTGTTATTCTTAAGATAAGATAATTATCAAAAAAAAAGGTTTGATGGTAACAAGCACAGGTGAGTGATTTTAGAAAGGATAACTAGATGCTTGATATTTCAATTTTATGATCCTTAATTTAAATTGATACGGGACCGTTTTTTATAAGATACAAATTTAATCGTCTACCATTATAAAAGACCACACATCCTCTAGTTTTAATTTAATTAAATGAACGGATTAGCCATGTAATTAAATCAACAGATTAGCCATGTAGAATGTTGACTAAAATAATACATTTTTTACTCAAGAATTTTTATCATCTGATTTCTTAGAAATGTTTTTTTAATAACTATAAAATGAAATAAAAATAGATGTTAAAAGTATACAGCACATCGAAGCGTAAAAAATGATTATTTGGATAAAAAATTAAAGCAATTAAATAAGTAATTATAAAAAATTAGATGGTTGAAATTCAGTATAAAAAAATTGTGTTTTTAGTTAAAGCTCTCTTTTCGTTGTTGATTTATTCTCTTTTTATTTTGATAAAAGCATGTATTTTTTTTATCAAAAAACATAGTTTTTCAAATAAAATAATTTTAAAAAAAAAAAGAATTAAAGTTTGTTTTTTTTTATGTGACTATATGAAAAGATAAAAGAATAGTTAAACTGAGAAATTATATAAATAATTTATAAGAAAATTATTCTCATATTTGTTAGCAATATTTTTAAAAAGAAACTTGCACATTATATTCACATATAATTATTTATAAAATGATTATTAATATTAGTATAAAAACCTCTAAACTAATTTGAAAACATTTATAATAAAGATGATTTAACATATATTATTTTAAGAATTTTATTTAAAAAATAATTTCATTGTAAAATTAAAAAAAAAACACGTGAGACCTAAAAAGAGGTCAAACGCTGAACACTTAACATATTAAAAAAGTCTAGGTTCTAGATTTGTTCTATAGAGGTCACTAGTTCGAGTCCCACAAATCTCAGAACCACTGAAAACTTACATGATCGTTAACTTTAGGATCCATGGAATCAGTCGAGGTGCGCACAAGCTCACCCGAACACCTATATTAATAAAAAAAAAATCTAAACACATCTAGACATGGAAGCTCATGCTCATACATCTTTTTTATATATAAAAAAAATTAGGTTAACAACGTGTATTATCGACCTGAGCTGTTATTTTTAAACAAATGAGATGACACGTTATCCATCTAAATAGACAACATGTCGCTCTTTTCGATAAATTTTAGTTATCTTCAATGTTTGAAAATTAAAATCTAAATAATTTGAGTCTTAAAAACCCAAATTTCAATGGTTTTCATCTTAAAAACATTATAGAAGTCAAAAATAACTTATTTTCAATCCAAAAATATCTTTTAATTGGTTTCAAAAAAATCAAAAGTCAAATCAAGAGAGTTTTGCATAAAACCATTCTACCCCTTTTAGTATAATTAAAATGAAAAATTATTTTCATTAAATTTCTTTCTTCAAAATGAACATATTAACATTAAAATTAATTTTTTTTTATCAAAATATAATTATCCAAAACCTTTTTCAACAAGTTTCTCTCTCATATCTCAATATTTAAAGACTAAAATATAATAAAAATAAAGTTTGTGATTCAAACATAAATATAAAAAATTATAGGGATCGAATATGTAAAAGAACCATATTGTACAAATTGTAAAACTGAGGGACCACGAACCTAGAGCATTGTAGTTTTAATTTGTTCAGTTTTGACTTGTTGTAATTGTAATGTAATTATCCTGTCCTTTTGGGCAAAGTTTGATATATTTGTTTTTTTAATTTTTTAAAAAATTAAGTTTTTTTACTTTCTAGTAGTTTTTAATTATTGTGATACGATATTATTAAAAAAAATTAAAAAAATATATTATTTTAATATATTTTTAAATAAAAAAAATATTTTAAATAACAATAATCTCAAATGTTACTAATTAGGCAAAGTCCAAATTATTGTTGTTGAAAAATCAAAACAAAGTCCAAATTATTGTTCTTGGAAAATCAAAACAAAGGTAAACTAAAACGTGTGAAATATCCTCGTTGAGGTCTGTCTGAAACAAACAGACGACGAAAGATCAACCAAAAAAACCCAAACCCAAAATTTCTTATCATTTCCCTCCCTCTCCCTGCTTCCTTCAGCAACGCTGCCATTCTTTAATCCTAATCTTCTGTATTTTTTAACAACTTTTCCCACACTTTTTCAAATTCTTGGTAAGTCTTCAAAATTTCCCTTTAATTTCTATACAGGCTCTCTTTCTAGGCAAAGTTCTTAACTTTGCTTGAGAACTAGGGTTTCGTTTCCCAAAACATGACAATAAAACCCTAGGTCTGGATTCTCCATCTGGGTTTTTATTCTTTT
>Ga0307517_10012803_pt1 | contig 11465 bp, 8 predicted proteins | sample 23_EM_MG_FD_194515 | JGI IMG/M metagenome (GOLD analysis project Ga0307517, IMG submission 194515) | Populus trichocarpa ectomycorrhiza microbial communities from riparian zone in the Pacific Northwest, United States - 23_EM | ecosystem: Host-associated > Plants > Roots > Unclassified | place... | reverse complement strand
TTTAAGCTTAAACAGGATACGCTACTCGAGGATAATGCATTAATACAATTACCATAATCTTTAATGATCTTGCAACCTTTATCTCCATATTTAATGTAAGTGTAAAAAATAGTGGTTCTCCTCCAATCCTCGGTTCCTTTAGGTTGTATTAAGGCACATCTAACTACATTTAACTGAGTTGTCTCTCATCCTACAAAATCCTGCTCGATTTGAGTTAATATAGACCTAACATATCCTAACAGGTTGGACTCATCCCCCTCGTCATTTAGGTCCTGAAAAATCATCGACATTGAGTTTATATACCTTATCATCACAATTATCTTCCTCACTCATATCCTCTTGATCCTAATGAACAAAGGCTTATTGGGACAACTAGAGGAAACATGACTAAAACTATGACACTTAAAACACTGAATCATTTAGGTCATCTTAGGTGCTTCATGGAACATACCCTTACCCTTGTCTTCTCTAGGTATCTGGGAAATCATAGAATTGGGTTTACAGGATGAAACACCTAATATATAGTTATTAAATTCTGTAAGAACATTTGAGTGCATGTATGGGTTTTCAATTCTAGTAATAGAAATGTTGAGTTTTCGATTCATACAATTAAGTTTTTTTTAAAATGCCCTAAAAGATAATCATAATTGAGACTAATTGAATAAACTCACGCCTTTAAAAAAAATATAACGCAAGCCTAACACATCAACAATATTATTTAAAAATAAATATTTCTTATTTTAAGAAATAATATCTTGAAAAATCAAACACAAACAAAACAATTCTTAAAAATCTTATATTGAAAATGGCATGCAAAACTTGTGACTTATGTCATGAGACCATGATAAACCTATTGAAAAATAAATAAATATAATCACAAAACCAATATTTTAAAAAAACTAATGCAGAACAATAAGATCGCACAAAGCTGAATCCTCGAGAAAACAAATGTCGAAAGATGAAACCAGGAAAAAAAATCAATTACACAAAAAGATCTAAAAAAATTGAGGGTGAAAAAAAAGAGCATTAATTAGAGGGAAAATAAAAATTTTCAACTGGAGGGTTAAATTAAATTTAAAAATAGCTTTAACAAAAGAAAACAATTCAAAAGAATGAGGGTTAAATTGAAAAAAAAAAACTTTGAATGAATAATGAAATTAAGTCAAAAAAATACTTCAACAAAGGGCCAAAGAAAAAACATTAAAGATTAAAATGAATAAGGATTAAAATGAAAAAAAAAACATTTGAGAAATTGTAATTGAAGGACTAAATTGAAAAGAAAAAAAACTTCTATAAAAGGAATAAAAACAAAATGATAAATAAAAAGAATGAGGAATAAAAATAAAAACAAAACAAAATGATAAGTTGTAATTGAATGACTAAATTAAAAAAACATTCTTCAAAGGAATAAGAATGAAATAAGAAATTAAAAGAATGAGGACTGAAATTATAAAAGGAATAAGAATATCAAAAATTAAAAGAATGAGAACTGAAATTAAAAATAAAACATATGAGAAAATGCAATTGAATGACTAAATTCAAAAACAAAAAAAATCTATAAAAGGAATAAGAACGAAATAAGAAATTAAAATAATGAGGACTGAAATTAAAAAACAAAAAACAAAGAGAATAAAGATGATTTTATCTGTCAGGAGAGAGAAAAGAAGGGGAAAAGAGCAAACAATCATCGATGATAATCTGACCACCATAAGCAGACATGCGCCACTTCGTGTGGAAAAGGACACGGTTACGCATCTAGGAAAATGATGAAATGCTAGATTTGGCCACCGGGTGGCATCACATCCGTCGCCTGAATGGTGTGAACGCCACCCCATTGTTGGCCAATGATCAACATGCGCCAATAGTTTTTTTATTTAAATATTCAAAAGTAAACATAAAAATACCAAAATGTCCCTCATGACCCTATTAATTACACAAAATGCCAGTGTGAAAGTATAAAAATACCTCCAAATGTAAAGCTACTTTTTTGTCTAATCCAAGGTTAAATTCGTACTTGTACTATACATGGACAATGAAAACATCAGAAAAACCCTTTATCCAATAGCATAACGGTTTTTTATTCTTAAGGGCAAAGAAGTATTTTTACTCTTAAAAAATTGTAAAAAAATAAGAAAGTCCTTGGTCAACAGTTTAAAATTTTGTTGCTTTAGGGGTAAAAGAATATTTTTACTGTTTTAAGAAAATGAAAAAGACACATATACCTCCAAACAATCTTTTAATGACCAATAGAAAAGACACAAAAAAACCCAACTACCAATCGATCGGTCAGTTGGATACAGTTGTATAATCAGTCGACCGTTTCACACAAAAACTATAATTTTATGAAATTTTTTCTTTCAAACATGTTTTATGAATAAAAATATACACCTTTATAAAACTTGTAGACTAAAAAACATAATCCAATTAAAATCTTAAGAAGTTATTATTCACAGAGTAGTTCTCACAAGTGATTTTAAGTAGTTAGGTGTGGGTCTGCTATAATTAGATAAGGATTTATCCCAAAAGGATTATGTGGATGTCATATCAAATGCATTTATAGAGCAATGAGAACCTAGTTTTGGTAGTTTTATGATTTTTCTAATGAATCAGTCGACCGATTTAACGAATCAGTCGATCAGTTAGTCTTGAATTTAAATAGATGTCGTAGTTATGAACTGTAGCATCAATTAAAATTTTATCGTGGTTCCCAACAATAACATATAATGAATATCTTGATTGGAAACCGTGACATCTAAAAGTATGTTATTTCACCAAAACTTTTTGCTTTTGTATCATTTCACCATATATTTGAATTTTACATGCTAACTGCCCAATTTATACTCTAATTTATGTTTTTCCAAAGATAACACAGAGTCACGTCAAAGACAGTGGCCCATATACAACCTTTCTTAATAATTTCCTTATTAAATAAGTTGTTAATAAGCCATGTTGACATACCTGCGTGGAAGAACTCCAGTCTATCTTGTGCCTTTAACAACAAGCCCCAAATGGATTGGGCTTTATGACAATCTCTTAGGACATACATAACATATCTACAACATTTAGGCATAGTTGACAATGAGACTGATCAATCAGGTGTCTAGCTATGCGATTCTCCTTGATCCTCTTAGGACCCTGCCATTTCCATATAAGTCTCTAAATTGGATCATTACTCCAGTGATGATTAGTCAACTGCTCTTATGTATCATATGTTGATTCCACAATGAAATGCTCACTCTAGGAAAGTCGCCAATAAATGATGTCCTTATCCGCCTCTTCTCTTGGTGGTGGGTTGCTGGCTAAAGTCATTATCATATGTATAAGAAGAATGTGTGCAAAAGTAATGATGTCCTAGAACCTAGAATGTTTATGTAACACGTTATTTAGTTTATAAATAATGGTTAATCAAGATATTTAGGTAAATAGTTTTCTTCTCCATAGTTTAGGAAGCACCAAATTAATGGTAAAGCCTTAAGTACCTATAAAAACAATCTCAATCGGGGGGACTTCAAAACTTTTTAATTATAAAGTCAGTAACTTTATGGAAAAAATAATAAATGACTTAAAAGAACTTTAAATTCAAAGAACAAGTGATGTTTGTTCTTATATTTTAGGGTGATTAATGCTCTGAAATATATGCAAGCTATTGAGAAATAAAAAGATTTTGAACCTTATCTAGATGGTTCAAGGGGTATTTTGATTCTCTGGATCTTATTGTTTTTAAGAAAGGGAGAGACCGAAATGTCTCTTGCTTTTGATGGCATTAATAAGGGATAAATATCAACTACATATCATTAATGACATGATAAGTGTGGTAGGCTATTTAAGAGACCTTATATACATTTATAAATATAGGGAGATCATTACCTTTGACATGAATAATTCATGTCATTGTTCTAGAGGTATGATTCCTTAGTCCTGGATACTCAAGACTTGAGATGTAACCAAATTTAAAGAAAAATTCATGGTGGTTTATCCAACCCATAACACTCTCAGTTTAGATTATTGTCTAAGGTCTAGCATGTTGCCTTGAACCCAATTATTTTAAGTCTTACATCTCGCTAGACCTATGTTTTCTTGGGTTTGGCTGACGGCTAAACCCTAGTATGTTGAATCTGACATCTCGTCAGACCTATGTTTTCTTAGGTTTAATTAACAACTAAATCTAAGTATGTTGGGTCTGGTATATCACTAAACTCAAGTTACATTGGGCTCGACTGATCGCCGAACCCAAGTATTTTAGGTTTTGATATAATGTCACACCCATGTTCTCTTGGGTTCATCAAATTGATGAACCTAAAACGCATTTGGTTTGATATTTTACCAAATCTATATTTTTTTAGGTTTAATATATTATCAAACCCAACTCACATTGAATTCAGCTAATTATGTAACCCAACTATTTTTTAGTCTAGTTTATCACCAGACTCCTTTTTATAGACTTTTTGAAGTCTAAACACATACGCCAATAATAACTTGCCTTATCAAAAAGCTTCCCACTTCCATTGATGACTCAAATCCACCATGTTCTCTACTGTCACATTACTTTCCTTCTCTAAGAGTTCTTGTTGCGCATGATCCATTACCTAATAATCTACAAAAAGATTGTAGATACAGAAAAATTAAAACCCAAATCACAGTAACCAAAATAACTAATAAGCAGATTGTCAATTCATAGTAAAGTTTCTGTCTTGAAACTGACAGAGGTCTCAATCAGAACTAGAAGCCGAAAAATCAAGAAAAGAAAAATCATATGGTTCATATTCAGAAAGTAAGATCTTTGAAATCTAGTATTTGTCTGACCTGAAAGAAAAATAGACAGGCGCCACGAGTGTAGAATTTAAGGAAAGATAAAGAGACTTACTTGGAAAAAGACGAAGAGGTTTTTGAGGGTTCTTCTCCTCCTCTACAAAAGAAGCACAGAAAAAGAAGTCATGCACGCCATTTTTGGATGTCATTACTTTTTACTCCCCTCATTTTTGAACGTAGTCCTTATCTAGTATTTGAGAATTGTTTTCGCTAGTTGTCAGATTCGGCTTCAAAACTAACGTGAAAATGTGTCTATAACTGGATTATTGGAATTAGGCAAGGAGACCCTCCGTACTTATTTGTTTTGTGCCTAGAACGTTTGTCCAATTGATAAATAAGGAAGTTGAGACAGGTAGTTGGAAGCCGTTCAGAACTGGCAGAGGGGGACCGAACGTGTCTCATTTATTTTTTGTTGACGACATGTTATTCTCAGAAGCGAGGCACAGCTGAATAGGGTGGTTGACTGCTTGAACTTGTTTTGTGAAGTTTCGGGTCAGAAAGTCAGTGTACATAAAACACAAATTAGGGATTTTAGGAAGTACTTGGGAGTACCTGTGCTGCACCGGAGAATAACTGAACAGACTTACAATTACATTATTGAGAGCATGCAACAGAAGTTGGCTACCTGGAAAGCCAAAAACCTATCTCTTGCAGGACGGATCACCTTGTGTAAATCAGTACGTACTTGCTGCAGTTCCTCTGTATCCAATGCAATCCGTTCTTCTACCGAAATCCATTTGCAACGAAATAGAAAAAATTGTCGATGATTTATATGGGCAGATAATGTCGATAGGAGAAGGACACATGCACCGGATTAAGTGGAAGACATTGTGCCAGCCGAGGACAGAGGGAGGGTTGGGTTTAAGAGATATGCAGCAGATGAACAAGGCTTTCGTTATGTAGCTTGGGTGGGGCATCATTCATAACAAGAGCAACTTATTGTTAGTTATTAAACTTGTTTATCATAACAAGATCACAGTTTGGATATTCGCAATTGGGGTTACTATGAACCAACATCTGTTAAAGGAAATGTGGGTCTTCAGCTCATGTCCCCAACAATGCCTGAGAAACCCCTTTCGGGTTCACGCAGTAAAACGATCATGAAAAGTGTGAAAGGAGGTTTTCACCATAGGGATATTGGTGTTTCCCCGTCCATGTTCCCCATGGAGTACATGAGGGGTGCTTGGATTGGCCAGAGGGAAAAGTTTCTCAAAATGTTGCCTGGAAACCATAATTATGCTGAGGTTTTGCCTGAAACATCTGCAGCTCGTCATATGCAAATGTTTCAACCACCTTATTCGGCAAATGACGAAACACTGGACCAAGTTGAAGATGCTGGTGTTGTTGAAAAGGCAAATGGTCCTGAGAAGAAGAGGCAGCATCCAAAAGCTTTGAAATCCCTTAAAGCAAAGAAGGGTAAGAGAGGCCCTCAAGTACCCAAGCCTGACGGTAGTCCTTCTGCTCAACGAGGAAGGTCTGCCAAGAAAACCGCTGAAATTATGATAAATGGGATCAGCATGGACATCTCATCAGTATTTCCTATACCGGTTTGCTCATGCACTGGCAGCCCCCAACAATGCTATCGATGGGGTTGTGGTGGGTGGCAATCGGCATGTTGTACGACATGCATATCTGTGCATCCCTTGCCTATAAGTACAAAACGGCGTGGTACAAGTATAGAAGGGAGAAAAATGAGTTTAGGAGCTTTAAGAAAGTTTTAGAGAAACTTGCTGGTGAAGGCTATGTCTTGTCTAATCGGATTGATCTAAGAACTCACTGGGCTAAACACGGTACAGACAAGTTTGTCACTATCAGGTAGGTGTACCATTTGGATCTTTCTATTGCCCACTGCTGCAAGCCACCATGTTTGTATTTGTATATATTTTATGCATCTGATCTTGGCAGAGGCTTGCAGTACTGTAGTTTGTAGTTGTTTAGTTTCGTCACATTCCATGATTTTGAAATCTTGCCTTTCTGGCAATGTAGCTGTTGTTTTATCTTCTTTTTGCTTGTAGTCTTAGCTGTTTCAAACTTTTTGATGCCAGGGAGAATGATGTCTAGATGAGATCATTTTAATGGATTCATGTCTCATAGTTTCTTTTTCTCCTGACCTTTTAAAATATATGTGATGGATTTTTTTTTCTCTCCTTGCTACTGTTAATTGTTGAGAGATTTCCTTGATCTTGTTTTTTAATTTATGTATGTGCATTCTATTTCATCTGATTTAGCATACATTTGAAATGCAAATCTAACTGTGGTGAATCTGGGTGCCTCATTCCTTATGCAGTTGTTGCAGCTTGTGTAAATGAATGAGCGTTCATGTGGCTTACCTATGACCTAGTTTAGATTTTCTGAGGTAGTTGCTTGAGGCTTGCCACATTGTTAGTAAGACAACTTTTCTTTGCTAATAAGTCCATGTGGATGAGTTTTGGCAGGATGGTACAGTTTCATCGAACTATCAGTTGGTGTTCTTGTTTTTGTTATTAAGAAAAAATAGTTTATGTGGATGAGTTTTGCTAGTTAAATGTTGGAGTAAGGGGTAACTGGTGATTTCTGGTGTCTTATCATTTAACTTAGAATATTCAAGACATCTTTTAGGTCTTTTTCATGGATTCATATCACCTGATAATCATGCTTGTATTGCATTAATTTGTTGCAATTGCTGAACTTGTTGTTTAATCATCATAGTTGCTGTAAAATCCATATGTGTCTGTTCATTAAGATAAATCATAGAGGATATTTTGCTTCTTCTTCTTTTTTTCTGATAGAGTTTTAGCAAAATGATAATTTTAGACCTCCCCTCATCAATGTGGGGTATTGCATGTGTCAGTGATTTATTTTGTCTGGTGAATGCATATTTGTCATCAGTCAATGGTCTTATATCATGCATAGGACTATCCTGCTAGTTTTCGTTTTTAGGTCGGATGGTCTAATAAGATGGTTATTCTTTTGATATTGCCATAGCTATCCTGCTTGCTAGGCCTGTTTATGCTACGTCTCTTGCTACATGTAGTGGTCGTGTTGGAAGACAGCTATGAGGATTCCTTGCAGTCCTATAATTGATAGAAGACATTTGTAATTGAAATATTTCAGTTCCTGAAAGACGGCTATAGAATTGAAAGATTGTCGCTATGATTGGAGTTTGTGAGAGGGGGTTAAATTTGGAGTGGAAATTAAGTTTTTAGAACCTGTTCAAAATCTATCGGGGTACTGCTGTGAACAGCATCTTAAGGTTTTTCATGTTATTTGACTTTAGTTTTATGGCGGGGTGGATTAGGGTATTGACAGGGAAGAATTTGAGGCTTCAGCGACATGAAAATTGAACATGGTTTTGCTGTGAAGCTGCTTTGAGTAAAAAGGTATCGAAACTCTTTCCAAGGCATAACAATTACTGCACTGAAGGTTTAATATTCGAAAACCTTGTAAATATATTCATTCCAGAAATAGAGTTCCACACCTTCTAACCCCACAAGACTTAATTGGTACCTGAAAGAAATCTAGTTAATTTAGAATATATTCTAGACTTTGCTGGCATTTAAACTTAGAACAAGAATTTCCTGCTGTCCAGGACAGCAGGAGTTCATGCAACCCAATACATGGCATGTAGCCATGCTGCCATGTGCGGACATCATTAAATATTTAGCCAAAAAAATAGTTTGCTATGATTAAAAAAAAAAAACAAGGAAGCTTTGTAGTGAAAAGGGAAAAAACAAAGAAGGAAAGCGACATGGCATTTAATAGCATTTGCTTGACAGTTGATATTTCTTAACATTTTTTTAACTGAGTTGGAGAAACCCTACCGTCTTGAGCAGCAGGGAATTATCTTTGCTCTTAAACTTACACTTTTATGATCCTCCTGTGCTCTAAGTCACCTGTTTAGCTGTTGTCAAGTATATCCTACGAATTGTAGCTATGTTAAGCATGCCTGTGAGGAGAATCTTAAGTAATCCTTAATCTGATGGTACTGAAATAGTAAAGGCAGGGGTTTGAAAGGGATCTAATGCTATTATTGTTGGAATGTTTGGAATGCCACTTAATCTGATGATGTGTTCATTAGAGATTAGGGTGTTAGGCACTAGGGCAAGGTTAACTAGCTAGGCATAAAGGTGGCATTGCATTTCCTCAAATTTGGCAGTGATGATCATGATAAGGTTACAAAAGATGTCTTGCATTGGTAGTGACATGGCGGAGATGATGACAGTATGATACAGTGGAGCTAGATGATCATCTTGACTGGACGTAGATATTGCTGTGTTCAACAAAATGAACTAAAGTTGCTGGCGCCGGTGGTGGTGGCATGGTGAAAGCTGCAGCAGTGTTGGTAATTTGGTGGCAGCCATTATGTTGCCAGCATGCAGGGGTGATGTGTTTGCACCCGTACAAGCAATTTTTGCTTGATGAATGGCCAGCCTCGTAAAATGAAAAAAGAAACGCACAGAAAGCCAGTCACTTCCAAAACCTTTACACCGTTGATACCCTTTTCTTTTTCTTTTTCTTTTTCTTTTTCTTTTTTCTTTTTATTTTTATTTTTATATTTCAAAAGTATATTTTACAAAAATAATTTTTTTATTTTTATTTCAAATTAATTTTTCTTTTTATATTTTTAAAATATTTTAATATACTGATATTAAAATTAAATTTTAAAAAATTATTTGTTTTAATTTATTTTTAAATAAATTTTTTAAAAAAAAAACAACCACTCCAACCCATACATAATTGAGTTCAAGTCATGTATTCAGTGCTGTTACTCTTTATATAAGAAAGTTTTGTCCTTCCTCTCTATGTTAAATGTCCTTTCCTCCTTCTGAAGTCTTTTGTTTTTGGAAGAAGCTGATACATTGAGGGTTAATCAGAAAGTAATCAAAAATAAGATATAAAAAAATAGAAAACAAATTACAAAAATAAAAAGCAGATAATAAAAGATTAAAAAACCAACCTATACAGATAAAAAGAAAAGCACCAGGAGAGAAGGAGCTGATATGATAGGCTGAAGGAGGCACTCAGACAGACCAAATGAGTTCTCCAGCCAAGCTCTGCCTGCCACAGATCTAAATTGTTCTGCCAAGTCATTGATGGCTAAAATCAAAGCTTGCCTCATGGTTCCCTAGTCAACAGCAGCATTTCATAATTTAGTAATTATAGCCCTAGCTAGTTAACTCTCAAGTGGGTTTTGAATTTAATCTCCAAGTAGTCTTCTGCTTAGCAAAACAAAATCTTTGAAGGCAGAGAACCAAATCTTAAAGTTCCAATTTTTATTTTTATTTTTTTGGTTAAGATTAGATGCATGATAAGTTCTGTACCTGATGCATATGTGCACATGAGATGGAAATATTTTACTAACAAATGCTTAGGATCTAGCTAAAGGAGAGCTGGTCTTCTGGATTCATGCATTGTTCACCTCAAATCTCAGTTTGGGAGAACCATAATTGGGTAATTGAAAGTCCCTTTCAAGATCTAGCTGTAGTTACTGATCTCAAGCTCAGTTTTTTCTTTGCCTTCACTTTTTAATCTCCATTTTAAGACCAAACATCTTAACTATCAATAAAAAACAAGGTTCTCTTAAGAGTTGCCAGCATGGTGTCTGATTCTGTAACCAGGTTCCTTGAATATAATGGAATTTCCAGCCAGTCTATATATGTCTAGGCATGTAACCATGTCATTTGTTGGAACATTAGATAAAAATCCAACTTGTCTTGTGGTCTCCTGTCGAAGATCAGCACAGCCGCACCATTGTCAAGATTCATCATGCCAAGATCGCCGAAAGCTCTCGCGCGTTATCTTGAAAATTACAAATAAACTAGTGTGAAAAGATAAAAACATCCTTAAATATAAATCTTATCTTTTGTATTTTTTAAGGGAAAACATGTATTTTTATTGTATTCTAATAAGAAAAAAACTAAAAAAATCTCTTGGTTAATTGTATATAGTGATATAGTGATATAGTGAAAAACCCGCTCCCTGGATTTCTTGTTAATTCTCGAAGTTTCATCTCCAAATCATCCAGTTTGGTCGTAGATGCATGAAAGGAATTCTGTACTCTCGAGGAACATGTGCATATTTAGGCTTAGTGATTGTTTGTGTTCCAAGCATTTTGATATCGAATCTGCTCATGCGCCATTGAAAGGAGAGAGAGTATAAGCTAGGTTGAGTGCTTCTTTGTGTTCCAAGCATTTTGATAACAAATCTGGCTCATTCATCGTTGAGAAAAGCAAAAAAGAAAAAGAAAAGGAATGGGAGAATAGATTAATGATAGCTCGTGTTCCAAGCATTTTGATATCAAATCGGATCATAGAAAAAGAAGAAATGTGAGAGTTGTCACCCATTGCTATTCCAAGACTTGATCGGCACCCTAGTTCAAAAAAAAAATCAAGTGTATATATAGCTCAATGGTTAACATTTAAGGTTTCTATTACAGAAAAAAAGGGTGAAGCATAAAAAATAATTAAAAACAAATAAATTACACTACTCATTAATTAAACATTATATTCCATATAAATAATAAGTTTTAAATTACTTTAAGAATAACTATTAATACTGTAGTTTTTTTAAATAAAGTTGTTCCTAAAACAAACAAATTAATTACACTACTCATTAATTCAACGTTATATTCCATACAAATGATAAGTTTTAAATTACTTGGAGAATAATTATTAATA
>Ga0307517_10012802_pt1 | contig 11467 bp, 8 predicted proteins | sample 23_EM_MG_FD_194515 | JGI IMG/M metagenome (GOLD analysis project Ga0307517, IMG submission 194515) | Populus trichocarpa ectomycorrhiza microbial communities from riparian zone in the Pacific Northwest, United States - 23_EM | ecosystem: Host-associated > Plants > Roots > Unclassified | place... | reverse complement strand
TTTTATTTAAAGTAAAATTCGTCTCCATAACATGCAATTTTTTGTTGCTACAATACATTATCTATAAATTATAATAAAGTAAAATTAAATAAGATAACTAAAAAATAAAAATAAAAAGGAACAAGACAAGTGCGGGTATCTGCCTAGTTAATAAAGGAGAGCATTGATGGAATAGTTCTTCTAAAATGGTTGCATTAAATTAAGCTTCTTTCAAATTGTTTGATGGAGGTTGGTCCAGATGGGGCTATGCTATGACTCTCATTACAAGTGCCAACCGTCCCGAAACATGATGATAATACCCCCTCTACTTGCAACCCTCAAGGCCGTGACCAAATCTATGATCACCATTAAAGGAAGCTCATAGGAATTCATCTCTAGATGCTTCTCTGTCTTCCTGGACATGCATGTCTTCGAGGAACACAAGGCGATTCAATGCTTAAGCATGGATGGTGTCTTTTTCTTGCCGTGTTCAAACCTTAGAAATCCTAAAAAGTAAGAAAATTGTGGGAAACACACACTAATTTCCAACAAACAACTTTTGATTGTGCAATCCAAATCCAAGTGCAAGTTTATAAATGTCTCATTCAATCACTTTTGAAATCAGTGTTATTAAACCTGATCTAGCTAGATATATCAACTCGAGATCTGATCGATTTAACATCTAGCGTGAGCTATGCTTAAAAAAACAATTTTAATGGGAGTAGACCTTGTCAAACATGAACGATTTAAATTTTTTAGTTTTTATTTTTAAATAATGTTATCTTAATTTTTCATGTGTGGCATCCTTTTAATAATTTTAGTTGGTAAGAAAAGTATTGAAAGATTTAAGGAGTATAACTCTGATGATTTGTTCTCGTACACTGCAATTGCATTGTGGATAAGCGAGCACAAGCTTGCACACTGAAGAAGCAAACATAGGTCAACTACCACCAAAAGTTAGCCCTCGCAAGCCATGTTTCCAAAGGCTTCAATTGAATCAGATGCCATTGTCTTTTCTTTACGTATTAATCAAGTTTTGCTCGAGTTAAAGCAGCCATATTATTGAATAAATAAATAGATTTTTCAGCATTTTAAATGCGGTGGGATGGACATCAGACTCCAATTGGTAAAGGGTTTGAAGCCTGGCCTCGACTCTAATTAAAAAAAAGAGCCTCTTTCAGTGACACCATTACTTTTTATTTAGTGGCATCAAAGTAGATGCAACTACTTTTGAGGAAAAGCCCTCTTAAATAAGAGGGCAAGTACCCTACAATTTAAGGATGTGCAGTGCATTTTTCAGTAAAATAAATGATGGCTTTAATTTGGCAATTATGTTCTGATTTAAGCACAGATGTTTAGCGTCGAAATGTGGTTGCGTTTAGGTCAGCTTTCATGGCAAAAATTAATGCTTGCAGTTTAATATTTTTTTTATTCCTTGGAAGTAGATGATCTAATATGAACAAAAAGAACATTTTTAAGTGAGATTTTGGAATTAAATTAGATGAAAATATTCTATTTTTTAAACAAAATTAGGTTGGCTAAAAAGTCTACTGTCAATTCAAGAACCGAGGCCAGATTTCAGAGATGTGAGCAAGGATCTCCAAATACTGTGTATGAGCGTATGGTGGTTTGGGAAAATGTTACAAATAAAAGTTTTGTTTTCCAACTATTTTATACACTGTCTCCATCAAACTTTAAGTTAAATGAATATTTTTGAAGGTTTTATAAAAGCAATATCATTTTTTTTTCATATCAACGTTATGATTAATCTAATTAATATTATGATTTATGAGTTGTTATATATTTTTTTTATTAATATGGATGTTCGGATTAACTTACGCATATCTTGATTAATTTTATAGATCCTGAAGTTAACGATTATATAAATATTTAATAATTTTAAAATTTATAAAACTCCGACTAATAATCTTCAATCTTCGAGAATAACCTCAAAATCTGATTAATTAAATTATATTAATACATTCCTTATAATTATGCCTTTAATAACTACGTTAGTGGCCGACTACCCAAATACCCAGTTTTTTTTTTTTTCATATTTTCAAATTAGTGGGAAGTACGTGAATAGTTTTGGAGGAAAAGTAAGAACGAGAAAGAGAAACAAAAGAGAAAGACAAAAGCTCTCAAAGCCCAACAAAAGCAGGTCAAAGGTGGAATACACAAGACAATGGAAGCTCAGTTTTCTTTAACTGTAAAGAAAGAAAAAAGAAAAGAAAAGAAAAAAATGTTAAAACATATAATCAACAATGCAAGAAAAACCCACCACATCCATCCTGGTTATTTTGGGATCAATAAGGACAGGCTGGAAGGATCCAAACTCCAACCCCACTTCCATTATTATTTTACAACAAGAGAAGAAGAAGAAGAAGAAGACAATCATCAATCCACAAAATTAGCTGATATTTCCCTACACAAAAAAGGCCAAAAACCATTGCAAACACAAACACAAAAAAGAAAAAAATGTAATTGAAAACAAAATTGAAAACAAAGAAGCAAAGAGAGTTTGCAAAAAAGCAAGGAAAAGAAGCCTTGTGCGCTCTTTTTTCCCTTTTCTTGCTGCCTCTGCTAAGCATCTTTTCTTCACTTTTCCCTGTGCTTTTGCCCCTCTCTCTCGCTCCGTTCTTTCTCTCCTGGAATATAATTCCCTCGCAGTTTTCTCTCTTTTGTTTCTCTCGTCCTCTGATCCCTTCTCTTCTCCAACAATTTGCTGCTTATTTATTTGTCTCTTCCTTTCTTTCCGAGCACTTGTTTCTTTGATCAGTAAAGTCCAATTCCTTTTCTTTTTTTCCCACCCTTTCAATTTCTATTTTAAATTTCCCACCTTTTCAATCCAAATTAGCTGGCAAATTCTTGTGCTTTGGAATTTACAGTGCCAATCATTTCTGGGTTCTCTTGATCATATTGTAAAAATTTAGTCTTGAATTCAGTTTCTTGCTGACTTCCTTTTTTTGTTCAAATTGTCTAGATATCTGTACCTTTTTTTTTTTTAATTCTCCTTCTTGTATAACTCACTGTGAAAATTTCTTTCTTTAGCCTCAAATCCTTGAATTTTGTCACTCACTCTCTTTGTTTTTTTGTTTTCTTCAAATGGTCTAAATCTCTTTACTTTTCTTTGAGTTTCTTGATCGAAGTTTTAAACTTCCTTGATTTTTAAGTGATTTCTTGAATTCTCTGTTTTGGGTTTTGTTTCCATGGGACTTTGTCATGGAAAACCCATTGAGCTCCAAAAAAATCAATCCAAAAACAACACACTCTCCATTGAAACAGACTCAACACAGCCAGCAAATTCACACACTAGCAAGACCTCAAACTTTCCCTTTTACAGTCCAAGTCCATTACCAAGTCTCTTCAAGACTTCACCTGCTATATCAAGTGTAAGCTCCACTCCTTTGAGGATTTTCAAGAGGCCTTTTCCACCTCCTTCTCCTGCAAAGCATATACGTGCATTACTTGCAAGAAGGCATGGCTCTGTTAAGCCTAACGAAGCTTCAATTCCTGAGGGAAGTGAAAGTGATATTGCTTTGGACAAGAATTTTGGGTTTTCTAAGCAGTTTGTGAGTCACTATGAGCTTGGTGAGGAAGTGGGGCGTGGACATTTTGGGTATACTTGCTCTGCTAAGGCAAAGAAAGGGAGCTTGAAAGGCCAGGATGTGGCAGTCAAAGTTATTCCGAAGTCCAAGGTTTAGTTCTAAACCTCTCATTGATTATGATCTTTTGATTTTGACTAGCTTTTATTTGTTAGAGTAATTCCTTAGATTAGCTTAAAATTTCGGATGTTTTAATTGTTAGGTGTTGTACTCATGTATAGATGTGATTTGTTTTTATGTTTGTAGGCGCATCTTTCTTTTGTGGCTGCTATTTAGCATCTATAGAGGTTTAATGCAATTTTGGCTGCTATTTGTAATTGTAACTGATCTGTCTACCTTCTTTTGTGATAGTGGAGGAGTGTAGGATTACATTCAGCTGTGCTATGTGTTATGTATAAAAGGGTTTTACTTATTATGTTAAAGTTGTTTTACAATTATTGTTCTTTGGGTATGATAAGAATGATGGATTTGCTCGAGGTCCTTCCTGAGATACGCAGTGCTTCTCTTTTGTTAGGACATTTGTAGCTTAACATTGCCTTTCTTTGTTAATTGGTGTATCAACATTTATTAATGGAGGCTCAATTTAATGTTTAGGCAATCCAGGCTCAAGATAAACATGTTGCGGGTCACTATGGCTCTAATTTAGTTAGTGATAATTGAATTCAATGCTCTTTTTTTGTCTGATTGGCCATAAAGTTTAGGTAGTTATTGCCCCTTCATGATAATGATATTATACCATAGCTTAATCCAATGCAAACAATGCATTCTGTAATATTCCCCATGTTGCTAATATCAATCTACTTGTGAAAGCATATCCTATTTTTGTTCTGAATTTTTGGGCAAAGGTACAAGGATCACTATTTGTACTATTTGTCTGTTTGGAAATTGACTGTGGAAACCAATGACAGTCGCATTTGTCTTAGATGGTTGAGGCCTTAGTATGAGGATACCATGTCATGAATGATAGTCCTTTTGACCATTGAAAGTAGAAACCAATGAGTTGTTGTTCTCATGTATATCGGGCAATGTTTTACAGATGACCACTGCAATTGCTATAGAGGATGTGAGACGTGAAGTGAAAATATTACGGGCTCTAACGGGACATAATAATCTAGTGCAGTTCTATGATGCCTACGAAGATGATGACAATGTCTATGTTGTAATGGAGTAAGTTTTGTCTGCACTTGTTTTTTTTTTTGTTGTAAATACATTCAATTGTTTTACTTTTGCCCTGGTTATACATTTATAATGTTTATGGCTCGAAACTGTGATAATGACTGTCAAGAAAATGACTAAAGATAAGGAAAATCAGATAAGCCAAGTAACTAACTAATGATACTAACCCCTCCATGTCTTAGTGAATTTTACAAGCATGAAGGACTTACAATTCAAATTTCATAAGCCTTTTGGCCGGTTGATATTCAATGTCAAAAAAATGTAGACCAATTATATAAATTATTCTGCCATGTTTGATCAATTTTTCTTTTAATGAAAAGCTTGATGGAGTTGACTAATAAACAATCTTCATGTTAACCAAAACACATGGAAAATATAACTATACGAGTCTTTTGGTACATTTGCATGGTTGTCATCTGTAACACATTTGCATCTAATTATCAAGCAGCAAAAGAACTGAAATAAGAAGTTAATCCATCGGTTAGTTCAGTTTTGACGTTTATAATAGCATAGACTTCAGACAAAAAAGTTACACATGTGGAACTTACCATCTACATATATTTTTGTTCTTTAGGTTGTGCAAAGGCGGTGAATTATTGGATAGGATACTCTCAAGGTACTGTACTCACAAATGTTTTCTTTATGGTATATCCCTGGCTTGTTGTGTGACATTCTAACTGGCTGAAATCCTCTTCATATTATGCAGGGGTGGAAAATACTCAGAAGAAGATGCAAAGACTGTTATGGTTCAGATATTAAGTGTGGTTGCCTACTGCCATCTCCAAGGTGTTGTCCATCGAGACTTAAAGCCTGAGGTAAGCAATTAACAAAAATAATCATAACTTCTGATCATGTTACTTTTGATTTTTTTACAGTTTGGATGCAGTTTTTTAGCCTCCATTTAATGTGGAATGTTGCATTTTGTTCATGTATTAAGAAGTTCAATAATTATTGCAGATCTTTCTCTCTTTCTTTTCTTTTCTTGTTTTTTTTTTTTTTGCCGTGTGGTTGAGATGGAGCTTCGATAAATAAGATTGCACATTGCCATTTCCCTTAGAGTTTTGAGTTCTTACTTTTTACATCTTACTCCCTTTAAACATATTTAATGCTACTAAATGGAGGTCAGAAGTGTCCACTTTGCCCATGCTATGCTTTCTTGTATGGTTACTTTTCTTGATCAGGGATATTTTCTACGTTCCTTCACTGATGGATTGTTTAATTACTGTTCTTGATCAATGGATTGATTCATTATTAGAGCTGTGCAATTGATTGAACAAGACGGTATATGTGCTTCCATTCTGGCATATCCTCTTTCTTTTCTAATTGTTTTCTGCTATTTATTTCAGAATTTTCTCTTTACCACCAAGGAGGAGAATTCCCCATTGAAAGCCATTGATTTTGGACTCTCTGACTATGTAAAGCTAGGTTAGCATTGCTGGATACAGCTATTCACCTTCCTCTCCTTTTTTTTTTTTTTGGGGAATGGGGAGGAGGAGGAGGATTCAATGGTGGATGGGAGTTTTGACTATTTGAAACTATTGCAGATGAGAGGTTAAATGACATCGTGGGAAGTGCATATTATGTAGCTCCTGAAGTTCTACACAGATCATATGGAACTGAGGCAGACATGTGGAGTATTGGTGTAATTGCTTATATTCTTCTATGTGGTAGCCGACCGTTTTGGGCCCGGACAGAATCTGGCATCTTTCGAGCTGTTTTGAAAGCAGATCCAAGCTTTGATGAAGCTCCTTGGCCTTCTTTATCCCCTGAAGCAATAGATTTTGTGAAGAGACTGTTGAACAAGGACTATCGGAAGAGACTAACAGCTGCTCAGGCTCTGAGTAAGTTCCTAAAGTTAAAGTCCTTATTTGATCACCCAACATATGTGGTCAACGATTTAATTCTAAGGTGTCATTTTTATGTTTAGGTCACCCATGGCTGGCTAATCATCATGACTTAAAAATTCCATTGGATATGATAGTATACAAGCTTGTAAAAGCTTATATAAGCTCATCTTCTCTTCGGAAATCTGCGTTGGGGGTAAGTAGGATCCTGTGTCCTCCCTTTTTAGTTGCAACTCAAATGTATATTGATTTGACTTGGGAAGTGGCCAGTTTTTTTTGTCGAGTCCTATGCTATTTGTTCAAAGTTAAATTGTCTATGATCCAGTCATCCATCTGAAGTTTATGTGCTGTCTTATTCCCCTAAAAAACAAAGAGAAAAAAGAAAAGAAAAGACTGCATTTATTGAGGATTATTGTAAAATGTACTGCCAATTCCAGAAAAATGGATATATAGGATCATTCAATGCATGGTGTTGTTGTACTGGTTTTAGACACTCAGCACATGGGTGCATAAAGCAACGGGTACAATTATGTAGAGTTTGTCTGCATCATGAGCCAAAAGTCAATTCCAGCTGGAGGAGACGAAAACTTGTTTATTTTTTTGGTATAATGTCCTTCATAAAAATCTTAATACTTACTGTGAAAGTCACAAACTTGTTGTTTTTGACAGGCTCTGGCGAAGACATTAACAGTTGCTCAGCTAGCTTACCTGCGGGAACAATTTACACTGTTGGGGCCAAGCAAAAATGGCTTCATTTCTATGCAGAACTTCAAAACAGTGAGCTCTTTCTCTTCCACCTTTTTTTTTTCTTTTTCATGCGTACTTGTGTTTCTCATGTCATTCTGAAATATGTTGGTATTTTCAGGCTGTAATAAAGCACTCTACAGATGCTATGAAGGATTCCAGGGTCCTTGATTATGTTAATATGGTAATGCTTAACACATGTTCTGTTTATTTGTTAATATGCTTTTTTTGTTTAATTGTTTGTACTATTCTATCAAATTTATTTATCAGAAGAATTGATTTAGAGTTCTAGTTAATTGTTTGCTCTTGTGTGCTTCAGATTAGTACTCTTCAATACAGAAAATTGGATTTTGAAGAATTTTCTGCTGTTGCCATAAGTGTGCATCAGCTGGAAGGAATGGATTGTTGGGAGCAACATGCAAGGCGTGCCTATGAGTTGTTCGAGAAGGATGGCAACAGACCGATTATGATAGAGGAGCTTGCCTCGGTATGTTCTTTGACTGCTAAAGTCTTTGATAATTGTTTTGGACTGGTTGGTCCAAATTAATTTCTCACTCCTGTATGACCTTTTTGATCAAATTCTCTTGCAATTTACAAGACAAGGTGATTACTGTGTCAAAGACTCAAATTTGAAGTTTCTAATCATCTAATTTTTTACTAACATAGAAAAATGGAGGTACAGGTCTATTTTACTGAGTAGTTTCCTCCTCCAAGAAAGGGAAACTTCGATGATGAAGCGAGTCTGCTCTATTTAGAGACATGTTTTGTTCTTCATATTGAATCAAAGTACTAAAATTTATTTGTTTCTCTGTTTTCAGGAACTTGGCCTTAGCCCATCAGTACCAGTTCATGTGGTTCTCCAGGACTGGATAAGACATTCAGATGGGAAACTAAGCTTCTTGGGGTTTGTCAGGCTTCTCCATGGAGTTTCTTCACGAACATTTCAGAAGGCTTGAAATGAATCCTACCAACACGAACTATTTTGTCCACTGTCCTTGTTTACCAAGAACTGCAATGTCAACGGCATGATCACCCAAAACAGTCTCATGCTCTCTTGATCATCACAAAGGGTGCTGTAAGCTGAAACTTCAGTCAATACAGCATGCCCTGCCGATGAAGCCAAGGCATGATGTCTTGTTAAGTATGTTTTCCACCTTTTTTTTTCTTGACCTATATAAGTCTTTTTTTTCTCTCTATGATTGGTGCACCTGGGATTAGAGGATTGTACAGATGAGGGTAGATCAGAAAAGTGTATTTAGGGTTAGCAGACAGCTTTAAACTTGAAGTGAGTTGTGTTTTTGGGTCTATCCTTGTGTACCCATCGCACTAAGTTTTCTAATAAATCCTTCATGTGATCTGCATGAAGTTATCAAACCACAGAACATCGATTCAGATGGTTTTTACAGCATTTCCAATTCCAAGCTAAAACAGTAATTCTTCCTGTTGCCATTTCGCTACCAACTCCGTCAAAACAAGGGGTTCGAAATGACTTTCAGAACTGTAGAATCACACATTTTCGTGGTGTGTTTCTTGACTTCCTGTCTCTCAATGATGATCTAGACACTGGAACAGTACTGCCATCTGCTCACGTCTACTTTTTATGATGGTGCACTGTTGGGATGGCACTCCTCATGATGACCATTGAACTGCCCTCGTAATAATGATCTTCGCCCACTCAGGGAGTTCTTAATTCAACTGGTATCTATGAAGTTTCGAGTTCAAATCCTTTTTCTTGTAACCAAAAAAAATGTTAATTTTGTATTTAAGAATTACTGTCAACGCTCTCCATGATTCACGTAAAACGTTTGATGCTGCCTATGAATAAATGTGTTCATGAAGAACTTGCGATCCATTTCCAAGAGGGAAGAAGACTCCAGCATTTAGTCGAATCTGCATTTCAGGCATGACAATCTGAATACTAGCAAGCCTGCATTGCCTAATGGATTAACTGATTAACTGACTTGGTCGAGTTTTAAAAAAACTAAATGAGAATTAATTAACTTTATAATATTGTAAGAGCTCGTTTGGGAACGCGGCTGCGGCTGCGTTCCCAAAAATTTTGATTTTTTTTTATACTAAAATTTAATATAGTTTGTATGTTTTGGATCGTTTTGATGTGCTGATATCAAAAATAATTTTTAAAAAATAAAAAAACATCATTGATATGCATTTTGGCACGAAAAGTTATTTAAAAAGCACCCGCAACCACACTGCCAAACACGCTCTAAGTCAATACAGTTTACAAAGTCGGCGCTGCTACGGGCTATATTAATAATAATAAAAATAATATAAGAAAAAGAATATGAATGAATTATTTGATATTGTTATTATAATTGATTTAACAAATTAATTTTAAAAGTTTTTAACTTGATTTTTTTCTAACTTAAATTTAAAATTAAATTATACAGGGATTACCTTGAAATAATCTAGTTAATTTGATGGATCCAAAAACAATTCGAATAACATGTAAAAAACATAATTTGACTTAAAAGTAATAATTCAAGATGATTTTATTTTAATATTGAGAAGTTGATATTTAATACTATTTTTTAATTATTTTGTATTTGATCTAATAATAATAATAATAATAAATTATTATGAAAATTTAATTAAAATTAGTTATTTATTATTAAAATATTTAAATAGATTTGGAACATAATTTTATCAATTTATAATTTTTATAGCTTTCAATCACACAAAATATATGAATATACTATTTTGATTTTTAAAAAAAACTTACTTTAACAATCAAGTTAAAAATATTATGTGAGACTAAGATAAATAAAAGATATATTAATATAAAAAAATATTTTTATAAAAATAAAAAAGTGTAACATGAATATACAAGTTAATATGCATATGCTCTAAAAACATAAGGAAATTAGATTTAATATTCTTCAAAGTTTAAATTGTTATGAGAATGCATTAAAAAAATAATTAAGTATTTTAATTAAATAATTACTTGACTCGGTAATAAAACTATTATCATTAAACTCGGTATAAGGTAATCCAGATCTAGCCAACTCATCCCTAAGCATGAGCCAAGTGTCAAAAAAATATCAACTCAAAGTTGATTCAATTGACACAATGGATTAAGTAGAGATTAGACTGGCTCAGTTAAAACAAAACTTGATTTTACTTTTAAAAAATTAAAATATTATTGCTTTGATTTTATTTTAATTTTTTTATTGGCTTGGATTAAATTGCCTAATCTGGGCCTTGTGCTGGGACGACCGGGGGAGTTTAATTATTATTATATTAAGAAAAAAATCACTCAATTTAACGGCCCAGTAAAAATACTAATGCTGACCTGGCAGGAAAAATCTAAAAATCTAAGGTTAACCAATAATAACACTCTTCACACTCAGCTCTTATTAAATCTCCCTCTTCCTCTACCTGCAACTTCAATCTTTCAATGGCAACAATAAACAAACCCCTAAAGCCAAAACCTTTAACAAAACTCAGATCCCCAATTCTCACTTTAATACTTTGTATCTTAGCCATTGCATTATTGTGCTTGTTTTCTTCACTAATTTCCACAAATGGGTTCTCTTTTTCATCTCCAAAAACCTTAAAGAACTTACCAAAACCCTATAGACAGCACACAATTCATGAGAAGTACTTGTATTGGGGTAGCAGAATTGATTGTCCTGGTAAACATTGTGAGTCTTGTGAAGGTTTGGGTCATCAAGAGTCTAGCCTTAGGTGTGCTCTTGAAGAAGCCATGTTCTTGAATAGGTGTGTTTTTCTTTTTGCTATGTGTATAAAGTTATGTTTTTTTGTGTTCAAATGTTACTGGATTTGGTGTTTTTTTTTGGTCGGTTTTTGTTGGTATTAGGTTTTATGCTCTGTTTCTATCGAATTGATTTTGGATATTACTTGCTTAGTTATGGGGGTTTTAGGTGTTAATGACATTGAAGTTGGATTAACTGAAATAAGCAAATTTTTTGGATCACGTGAGACTCTTGTTAAGAAACTGTATTATGCACCTAGATTGTTTGGGATTTAGGGGCTTGAGTTGCTATAATAATAATAATTTTTATTATTATTATTTTATTTTTTAGGAACTTGTTGAAATGTGCTTTTTTTTTTCTTGGGGGGGGGGGGGGGGGAAAATAA
>Ga0307517_10012801_pt1 | contig 11467 bp, 7 predicted proteins | sample 23_EM_MG_FD_194515 | JGI IMG/M metagenome (GOLD analysis project Ga0307517, IMG submission 194515) | Populus trichocarpa ectomycorrhiza microbial communities from riparian zone in the Pacific Northwest, United States - 23_EM | ecosystem: Host-associated > Plants > Roots > Unclassified | place... | reverse complement strand
ATGGAAGGCGACCAGTTACAGGGCATTTAGGAGGCGACCGTTACAGCGCCAATCGATCTCTGGCCTTATAAAAGCTGGGCAAAGGCAAACTCGCAGGGGAGCAGGACTGAGGGAGAAACAAAAAAACGAGAAATCAACCCAGAAACCAGAGGAAAGAACAAAGTAAAAAACCAGAGCAAAAAAAAATATACAGAGAGAAGGAGAGAACAATAGGACAGCACATATAGTGACGAGAATTATCTTTGAAATTGTCCTCGCCCCTGCAAACAAAAGAAAGACCCGTATTCATTCAAAGAATACTCACAGCAGACCGGCATCATCTTAGTAGTTTTAAAAGCTACTGAGAAAGCAAGAAGGAAAGCACATACAAGTGGTCATAAAAAGGAAGACAAGGGGAGACAAAAGGCAAGAATCATCATCGGCGTTGCAAACGTTTTCTCCAGAAGCAGGTATGACTTCATCCCCTTTGTATCTTCATTTCAAAATGTAATTGTTAGTGTTATAAGAACACTGTGTGAAGGTAATTTAATTACCTTCACCAGTGTTCACGCACGCGTGATCAATTCACGCGTGCTTTTGTTTTTTTAGTTTTTGCCCAGCCGGGTCACTGGCTTGGGCCAGTGACCGGGCCGGGCTGGCTGGGTCCAGCCCAGCCCATGTGGGCTGAGTTGGACCCAGCCCCAAAAAAAAAAGATAAAAAAAATAAAAAAGTAGAAAAACAAAAAAATAAAAAAGTAGAAAAAAATAAAAAATGTGTATGCATGAATAAAAATAATGTAAATTTATTGGTTTATTCACTGACGCCAGAGTCAGGAATAAAAATACCGGTTTAAATTTATATTATTTTTTTTCGTTGTATTTTATTTTATTTCGCTAGAAAAATAAAAAAAATATGTACATGCGTAAAAAATAAATTTATTTTTACTCACTAGGCGTTAGAGTAGGGAATAAAAAAAATATTGATCTAATTTTTTTTTTTTGGTGGCTATGAATTTTTACCAACGCCAGAGTTGGAACTATTTGTAGTAGAATTTTTACCAACGCCAGAGTTGGAATTATTCGGGTGGAATTTTTACCAACACCAGAGTTGGAATTATCCGCGATCGAATATTCACTGGCGCCAGAGTTAGGAATATTATAAACAAATTATCATAGCATAAGCGAATAAATGTTTAGCAATTTAAGACAAAACCAGCAATGCAGTCTGCCTTAGGCAGAACGTTTAAGGGGTGATAATATCTTCCCTTTTACGTAACCAGTCCCGTACCATAGAATCTCTGTTGACCAGTTAGGGTTCCTAGTGACCATAATACTAGGTGGCGACTCCTTAAACAAGACATTTTCCCTAAAAGAACAAGATGCCAGATATATGTTCTTTTTTCATAAATCTATGATTTTTAAGGCCGCCGCGATGTCGGGTGCGACAACTATCATGGAATTAAGCATGATGGGGGTATGGTTTTGCCTTCCAGAATGGTATGAATTCCATGAATTGGTACGCTAGTCTACATGGTACAGGTGCACCGGCGAACTTGATGCAAGTTTAAAAAGGCTAAGGTAAAGCATATTTTTATTTCTTTAAAAGAAAATGAACACAACATAATTAAAGAAAATTGAGGACAAGCATTAATGAGCATCAAGGTTGAGCAATCCCCTTCTTCACAAGTATATCATACACCCTATCAACTTTGCTTGCTTCAATCTTGAACAAGGGGTGAGCATCCAATTTCTTAGTGATGTTACCGCTGAAGATCTCTTTGGTCATGACCTCTTGCATCTTGAGGTAGACAGGAGGAGGTAGGTGAATCTCACGGCATAGCCGTTTTTCCTGCCGACGCATTAAAGTTAGCAACCTCAATGGCAATCCAAAAGACATTATACTTGGGAATTCACAATGAAGCCTCAAGGGCAGTGCATGACATCGTTGGACAATTCTTTTGCCATTTAACTTGAGGTATGATGAATGCTCAGCAATAAGATGTTTGTTGTTGGTGCACAACAAAGAACCAGATCGGGCATTGTTTACAAATGTTGATGAAGAAAAGCTACCAACCAGGGATTTGATACTTACAGTTTCAGATAGTAGCTGCGTTTCATAAAAGCCTGTTGTGTCCAAACCATTGGCATAGCTAGCAGAGCCCTGTCCTACAGGTCTAGTACTCGAATCCTTCCTAACAGACTCTGACGGAATAAATGCATTGGGAGCACCATGGTTGCTAGGACCAACCAGAGCATTGTCTTTCAGTCTACTGGAATTTTCCTCGGCTTCTTTTTTCCTCTTCTGCTCAAGGTACCTGTCCGCCTCAGCTGCTGTGCGGCAACCAGCTGCTTGAGCTTCCTGCATAGTTACAGCAACATGGTTACAATTAAGCATATTAATCATTCACATACAGAAGTCGATGTTCTTCAGTGTGAGTGGCAATTTTTCTGTTCAAATCGGTGTCTGCCAAATCCTGTTTATACAGGACATAGCAGCCGGTATTATTTATTTCAAGGGAAAAAGTGAATCAAGTAATTATAAAGGTGCATTTTCAGAATAAATCAAAAACCTTCAGCTCTTCGATCCTTTTCAGCATCCGATGCTCTTCGATAACAACCTGAAGCAATTCCTCATGCTCTTCCTTGGAATGAAAACGCATGAAAGGGTCATAACGCCGACATAATGCCCTCTCTTCTGGAGTCAAGTCCTTTTCAAAAGGACTTGGTTGCAGCAGATTTCTTTCTAGTATGAAATCTTTTCTGCGCTTTCTCTCGTCGAGCCTGTCAATATCCAGCAAGGTTATATAATTGTGAGATGAAATTAAACAGAATGACAGATATATTTGGTATAAGCAAGCAACTTGGCAGTATATCTTTTAACATTCAAAACAAAAATTCAGCATTAGAATTGTAGGTCAAATATGTTTGCTCTGTGATTTCATTTTCATTCCCCTTTAGTTTATGCACCTTTTACCTTAATGCCTATATGTATAGCTCCCTAATCCTCCCATGTGAACAAGCATGATGTAGCAAAGTTCATTCAGACTAACAAACATTGCCAATTCGTTTACTACCTACCGCTTTGAATATATATGCAGCACTCGCAATTTCAGCTCCCGCTCTTCCTCAGTGTCAGTATCTTTAAATTCCATCTCAGCTAGCAACTGCTCAGCATCATTATCATATTCGGGATCAAACTCCTGCCTCTTGGGGTTATAACCGCTCAACTCCATTAAAGATGGACCCTCACTCCCAGAGGAATTCGGTTTCTTCCCTTTAGCATTTCGGTCCACCTGAGGATCTGCCACCAACAAAAACCATGATGACTAACTGATCCTCCATAGAATTGTTCACACATCGAGTAAGCAGACAATAACATAGTACTATCCTACAAATTAGAAGCAGGGAAGCAACAAATTTCAATGAGCAACAACATCCAAATCACATCAATTTCAATTATATCAGATGAGAGAGATTATTTTCAAAACAATCAAGCATCTAGAGGACAATGACAACAGCAACAACAATCACCTACTAAAAGCAATTTGGATAAGAAAAGTCATGTATCAAACCTTCCACTTTAACAACATTAGGTCCATCTTTAACCCGAGCAATGCTAGATGCCTTCTTATTAGCAGCTGTTGCTGCAGAGTTTGTGGTAGTAGGACGGCCAGCAGATTCTACCTCTGAAGGTTCAAAAAACAAGGATTCATTGCAGAAATGAGATTATTTCAATTCATCTTCATGAAACATCTAGTTATTTGAGATATTATTCAAACTCACCTGAGTTTAATGTTGATAATCGGCCAGAGGAACCTCCTTTATGCATTTCTTCGACTCTAAGTTAATCAAGGAAATTGGTAGAGGCATGTTTAATAGGTGATCAGATATAAATTATTAAGAGAGAAGAATGGAAACCGTACTTCACTCTTGAAGGAGAAAATGGAGATTCTTCCTTCAAAGTAAGATCCCCAAGCATAGCAGCACCTATAAATCATACATAATTTGTGATCAAAATTTCTTTTCAAAAGGTCATAGTTCAAGAATGTGTATAGCAACAGTAAGTAACACAAAATGACCACGAGTGGCTTGTTCACCACTGAAGTAGGTTTTGCTTCCTACTTCAGCAGAAAATCCATTGCTTTTATGCTAGGAAATAACAAGTTGAAACTAAGGCACACTAGAGCACCCTGCACAATGTATATCAGGAACCACAGTTACAAAGAAAAATTCTAACCAGTACTGGGGATCAAAATATTAGCCTCACACCAAAGAACAAACTAAAATAAAGTTCCACCAAGGAAGCAGAAGTAGAAGAAAAATACAAAAACAACTATTGGTAGAGATATATAATGGTAAGCATTAACACAAACCTTTTTTGTCCTCACTATATCCCTTGGCCATAGCAAGAAGTTCCTTTCTATTTTTCCCAACAACAAGCGACATGTCCTGGAAAGAAGAAAAATGTTCAATTTTATCTTGTTCTACTTAAATCAGAAACAGCTTGAAAAGAGAAGAGTATTTCTATATCATACCGGGAGAGGGAAGTACTGGGATTGCATGTAAACACTATTATAGTGTTCAATACATGTGTCTTTACTCTTTGTCCCCACGTGCTCAGCAATTTCTGCCCAGTTCCCCAATCCATACATTTCAATTCCCTAAAGATCAACAGCATATCTGAATTACCTTGCAATGAACACTAAAATTCCAAACTAAAAAAAAAAAACCTTTAAGAAATTGAAAAAAAGAAAGTTAAACCAAACACCTCTAGAAGCAGTATTTCTTCATCTGCATTCCAATCAGGGCAAATAAGCGGGAAAGATAAATTATCCTGTAGAAATGAAAATACATAAAAAATCATCTTGCCAGCTTTCTAATGTTATAGGTTGAATGCTATGCCCACATAAGAATTGAGACTTATAGGTATTCCAACTAATTAAACCATGAAGAAACAAATGCAATAAATAAGTGAGCATTTGCTAACATGAGAAAGAACAGTTCAAGTATAGTACAGTTATTAAATACTAAATAGAGATGCAACAGGAAAGCCAAAATTTCCTAAATATTTCATCAAACAAACCAGTAAGGTTCCCATGCTGATACAGGGACAAGCTCAATGCCAGATTAAAAAGGAATAATGAACAGAACCATGCAAAATAACAAGTTGGCAAGTTGTTAGAAGGAGAAGCACTGACCATAACCCTGTAAGGGTGATTGCTTTTATGAGGTGTAACCTCAGCTCCTACAGAGAAGCACTCTAAGCATAGGTCAAAATCAGGGCACATAGCGCATTTGATACGGGTCTTCCCTGTTATATCTTTATTGCAATAATTGCAATGGTATAATGCCCTTTTCCCATCACCACTTCCTTGGCCTGGGCACATTAAAAAGTAAAGAAGAAAACAAAGAAAAAGGTCATCAAGATGAGGAGGAAAACAAAATCAATCATCCTTTGGATGCATAGAGATCATATGCATGATGGTGCTTAGAAGAACAAAGAATTTGAGTAATAACAGAAGCATCAATTTTCATGATGTCTTTGAAATATTATTCTGTAATCAGTACAACCTTAACTATCTAGAAGTCTCTGCAATTACAGTTTTTAAACCCCCTATTAGATAACAACTACAAGACACTCATAGATTTCATGTTCAGAATAGGACTCTAACTTGTATTTTCTATTCTACGAACTGCTCATGAAGTAATTAAAGCTTTAGATGAAACAATTCTGTAAGATGATGTTCTATTATACTGTGCTACAGGTAATCATGAAAAAAATTGCTGTGAAAGTTCAAATCTAAAAAACTTATCATTTTTAATTTTCCACAAGGATGGAAAAATTACCAGCCAATAAAGATTCGGAATTATCTCCACTTGCCGCATTCTTCTTCCTTCTTGATCTGCAATGCCAACAACGAAATTCAGGATATACTACACTCATATAGCCAAAATTGATACTCAGTAATCACATAAACAAAAGTAATAAGAGACCATCTACATTAACCACCTTCAATTATGCAGAGACGAATTCTACATTACTAAATTCTATCAAATGACACTTCAAATTCATTTCCATTTTCCATCGTACTAATTAACATTACAAAACACGCAAAAGTAACACCAACAAAAACAGAAAATAAAACAATCTAAAAACTGAATCAGAAACCAAGAAAGCAAACAACTTCAAAAAACACAAACCTCTGAGTAGGGTCTTCATCATTAGAGTGAAAATTCCCTCGAGAACGACCCATTTGTTTCTGTAATCGAGTAAGCTCACGAGTACCTGTATATGTATTGGTATATAAAACAAATAAGACAGACCAACCAAAAACCTGGTATTGATAGACCCAGAAAAACCCTAACAGTGTACACCTCAAAAAAGGTTGAACATCCAAAATTAGCAATGAAAATCAAACATGTAAGGATAATTTACGAATGGGAAATAATGGGTTAGAATCAAAATTGAGATAACACAAATGGGTTGGTGTCAAAATCTAAACTTTTTCAGATTTTTTGCATTTTCTTGAGGATTTTGGATAAAGATAGTTCTGATGATGATTTTAAAATTGTGGGCGTTGTATAGTTTGGTAAAATCTGGATAGTCCTTGCCATGTATGTAAGAAAAACAGCTTGGAATAATCTGTGAGTGTTGTAAGTGAGGTCTAATATCAGTTCTGAGGTTTTATTGCTATATATTTGCAATACTGGCAACTATGACAGGTCTGTTTGTTTCGCGAGAAAATTAAGTTGCCGGTCGAGAGAGAAAATAATGTGTGCTGCGTGTTTTTTTTCCCCACGCCTTTTCCAAGGTGGGGTCTACTTGGTCTGAAAAAACTATTATATTTTAATTATATTATAATTTCTATTTTTTTTTTAGTTTAACGTGAGTGTCCATGCCAGCTTGCGCACACCTCGACTAATCCCACGGGCCCTGAAGTTAACGACCATGTAAGCCTCCAGTGGCCATCATATGAGCAACCACAGGGCTCGAACCTGAGACCACAGAGGGAGCAAACCTCTTTATCTCAAGTTCTTATCACTGGACCACCACCTAGATGGTTTATAATTTCTATTTTGTTTTTACAGGAGTAAATTGATAGAAATTTAAGGTTATGTTTGTTTTTGTGGTATAATTATATTTTAAAAAAATTAATTTTTTTGGTATTTTTGAATTGTTTTGATATGCTGATGTTATAAATAAATAAATAAAATAATAATTTGATGTATTTCAAGTAAATTTTTTTAAAAAGCAACCTCTACTTACAATTTCAAATACGTTCCTAGTTAAATTGTGAATAAAGAGAAAAGTCAAAGAAATAGGACTAAACTAAAAAAGCATAATATAATAGGTGGCATTTTTAAAATTCAAGTGAAAAGTTTACTTTGATCCTTTTAATTTTAAATTAATATATTTTCAACCCTCGATATTTTAAAATTTTAACTGTTGTACAAAACTTCATTTAAGTGGTCAAATTTTGGTTATAGAGAGAGCTTCAATTGACACGGTCTTCGATCATAAAATGATCAATTTTGATGTCAATCTGTTTCATTTAATGAGAAAAGTTCTACTTAGGTGTTATATGTCTTTCCCATCGTCTATGAGGATAGATTTAAGCTCGAAAAGTTTGTTATTTCAAGATGATTTTGGATTTTGAGACTATTTTTGGGCTGTTTGAGGTCATGAATGGATTTGTCAATATGTGTAGGGTGTTTTTCTAGGTATTTTGGGTTTATTTTTAGGCAAAACAAAACTCATGGTTTGAATTTTTAGTCTTTGGTCACCTAAAATTGGTCCGACAAGTGACACGTCACCTGTTTTTTTTTTTAAAAAAAAAAAAATAAGAGGCGGATGACAGGTCCACTGTCTCTTGAAGAAAAAAATTAAAACACAGCCCAGGCATAAGGGCCTGAGCTTAAAGGTTGACACGCCTAGGCTTTTTCTAAGCTAAAGAGTGTTAAGCCACCTAAGCCAGGCATGTGTGTCATGATTCTCTTTTTCATTGTTTTTTCATTTTATTCTTCTTCTTCAATTTTCATCCTTTGATGTTGGTTTTTTATTGAATTTTTTTATTGCCTATGTTTTCAATTTTGATAATTTTTTAACAATTTCTTATGATGTTTTTAATATAATATGATTTAATTTTTACTTAGTTTACAAATAAGATTTCAAAATTTTTTATATATATTAAAAGACATTCTTTCTACGTGGCAGCACATGAATGTTTTTCTTTAATTTTATGCAATTGTTTTCCTGGGTGTCTTTTTTTTATGATCGTTTTTAAATAAAACATTGATTCCAAGAAATAAAGCCATTAGATACAATCAAGACTATAACCCATATTTTGATATTAAATATCTACATTCATATCCATCTCTCAACTTTTTAACTTTGTCTTCGGTTAAATTGTGTTTAGTCATTACTTGGTTTTTCACATAAATTGATAACATTTTTTCTAATATGCGCAACCTTGAATAATATTTGTTTTTCTTTGATCGTTTTTATATGTATCTATTTCTATTATGAATTGATCAAATGAAAATTTGATTATAATAAACAAAATCATTAAATACAACTAGATGCATGGTCTGTATTACGAAATCAAATGTCTTGATTCACATCCATCTCTTAATGTTTTCAGTTTAGTATTTAGTTATTATTTTTTTGTATTTACATGGCTTTACTATCTGAATATACATTCAAGAGGACCACACAATGTCCAAAACAAGGACAAGCTTCTGGTAGACCTTTTTTTTTTCATGGTGGTGGTTATTGTATTAGACATCCTAATACATACATGTACTAACACTACTATACAAGGATTGTACGCTCGATTTAAGCCATTTATGTTTCAGATTATCTTCGTCATGCCCTTAAGCATAAGCTCTTGGCTCCAAGCGAGGATGCTTATGTTGTATTTATTTGGCTTCAGGCCATTGCCCAGTGTGAATTATTTGATCAAAGGATCACGAGCTACGTTGATTTTAACCAAGTATATGTAGTTGGGGATAACACAAGTGGAAATTTAGTTCATCAGGTACCAGCTCGAGTCGGGTTGGATGACATTGAACCATTAAGGATAGATCATTGAGGATAAGTGGTTATGTGGCTATGCACCTGGGTTCGCATTGAAACAAGTGTTGAGTAAATCTTTTTTTGAATTACCATAAATCCATTATAAACACGTGAAATGGAAAACAAGTTCATGTCATTTGCTTTGCTTTGCTTATTGGTAGCATTGTAGCACTAAAGACCATCCAATTACGTGTTCAATGGGTCCAAAAGCACTACTACTAGCCACTTTGAAGCTTCCACCAATGTTGGTTATAGTGACGAAACTGGATTTCCTTCATGATGGTGAATTGGAATATTATAAGGAAATGGAAAAAAGCTGGCAAGGAAGTTGAGGTTTTGATGAATCATAGAGTGGGTCATACATGAGAGGAATATGTAGCAACTTTGTGATGAAATGAAAGAACGTGCTTAAGATGTGTTAAAAATTGTTTTTTAAAGTATTTTTCACTAGGAAAAACATCAAAATAATTTTTTATTTTTTTATTTTTCTTTTTAATATCAACATATCAAAACGATAAAAAAAACATAAAAAAATAATTTAAACCTAAAAAAATTTCAAAAAAATGCAAAAGCACGATCCAACCGCAAAGATAAACGCGACCAAAGTTGTCATCTTATAATGAAACGGATATATGCATCATTAACACTATGTTTCTATATAGGGCATATATGAGATAGCATTAGCATACAGATTGCAAGGCACATCTAAAAGTAACAACAAGATTAACAATTGCATTTATGTAGAGCACAAAAATAAGTGAAAACAAAACAAAGTAAAAAGAAAAAAAAACAAATAAAGGGAAAAAATGGAAGGACTAGCAGGCAAGGAACTGAATGCCTTAGAGTGAATCAATAAATCATAGACATGTAGAAATAACCTTTGCCCAAGACCAACCTTGCAGGAAAGGAATAAGCACAATTAAAGAACAACCAAAAGCTGAATCGATAAATCGTATGTCAAAGGAAGGCAAATTGCTTTCCTAGTAGGATCATAAAAATAAAAAAATAAAAAACAAAGAGAACCCTTCAATCACAAATACAAAAGAACATAGAGATCGAAAAAACAATAATTGAAGAACATAATTTCAAGAAAAAAAGGAAAAAAAATATCAAATGAGTAAGGCTCGATAATAGACATCCATATTTCTCAAAAAAACAAAAGGTGAAGAACGAAATAACAGAGAAAATACACAAACATCAAGACCTCAACTCATTCCAAATAACACAAGACAATCAGACCTACAAACTAAGGCATTACTTCCTCCATGTAATCAAATTTTCCAATGTCAAAGAAAAAATTCTCTTTCTTTTAAATTAATAATTGAACCTTACAAGAATCACAAACAAGATAACATTAAAAAATAAGGTCCATAATTTGTAATTATCTCTTTAATTTGATTGAAATCTCATCGATTGACTATGAGGGCCTTGACATTTTTTTCCTCTTCAATAGATATTGTTTGTATCCAAATTTCCTTCATATTTCTAGAAGTAGGCTAGAAAAATGAAACATGGAAGATGAAGATTTAGCACCTACAACTAAACATACATAACAACAAGATAAACTGTTAAAACTTACAAAGTATATCTTTTGTCTTTCCAGATTAAAGATAACGATATTATTTATTTTCGTGCTTGGGCAACGCTTTTCAAAAAAATTGATTTTTTTTACTTTAAATTATTTTTTATGTTTTTTAGATCGTTTTGATACATTAGATTTTAAGCTTAGTTCAACAAAAAATAATTCATGTTTTGAAACTTGCTAAAGTTGGATCCTCATAATTTTTGTATAAAAATATTGTACTTGGACAAGTTTAATATTTCCTGACATAACTTGATCCCTCTCTATAACCATGGAGGCCATAATTTTTTATGTGCCTTCCTCATTCCTTCTTGTTTCTCTTTTTCTTTTTCTTTTTCTTTTTTGTTTAGGTGGATTGCATAAAATCTAAAAGTGGGATTTAAAGTAAAGCTTCTTCTAAGGCATATGAAGTTGCCTCTCATAGGAAACCTGCACAACTTAACAGGTTCAACACTACCACACCATGCCTTCAGAGATCTAACTAAACCAAGGTTGTCAATTCTGTTTTGGTAGGTGTTTCGTTTTATCAATTGAAATGAAATGTTTTGGTTTCAAAGCATTTCGGCGTGCCGTTTCAGGATTGTACTGTTCATATATATATATATATATAATTCAACAAATATAATTCAAATTCAAGATAAATTAATTATAAATTATACAATACAAACACAATGTTAAACAAATATAATTTTAAAATTTAAAATATTCCTAAATAGTCAAGATTAAATAGAACTTTAACTTAAAGTAATTCAACTTAAACAAAATACCAAAATATTATGAAAGTAAAATATTTTAACACAAAAGAAACATAAATCAAACTCGAACTTTTC
>Ga0307517_10012800_pt1 | contig 11468 bp, 8 predicted proteins | sample 23_EM_MG_FD_194515 | JGI IMG/M metagenome (GOLD analysis project Ga0307517, IMG submission 194515) | Populus trichocarpa ectomycorrhiza microbial communities from riparian zone in the Pacific Northwest, United States - 23_EM | ecosystem: Host-associated > Plants > Roots > Unclassified | place... | reverse complement strand
TCTGAAAAAAGCCTACCAAAAACACATGTATGATGGAGTTTTTTTCCTACATAACTACAAAATGATTGAATTTTTGGCTTCTAATTACAAGAAACACATTATACATATTGAACTGCTTAATATATATATATATATATATATTGCAAATATTACGTAATTATGAATGGCTTTGTATAACGTTTATATCAAAACATTTTATGCTTGTGGCACTAACATTTTGTTCTTTTTTTTTTTAATTCAATTTATCTATGATAGCATTAATTAGAGAAAATCCATATGCCAACACACTAAACTTCCAAGCATATCCACATGGAAATTATACGTGGAGGCAGTCCCTCTTCGATTGGAAATGGAAAGGCCTACCCTTTTGCCAGGCGGCTAACACAACTATAGCCATATATAATCACTTTCAAATTTGCCAATCTCAGCAAAAACAAGCAATAATACAGGAAGAAGTTAAGTGTGTGGAAGAAGAAGGCAAAATCTGGACGATTTCTTAGGCCATCTTACGTGGGACCAGTCACCATTTCCTCCATCACTGATCCAGCTAAAACCTTACTCCCTTTTGTCACGTTGGCTGTCTCTATAGATGCCACAGTCTCCCTCCCTCCCTCCCTCTTTCTATCTTTGCTGTGCGGATGTTATTAATACCACCATCCCCCCTCTCAACTCTCTATAACTTTCCACTTCCATTCCTTCTTTTTCTCCCATCAACTTTTTTCCTCTCCTTTTGTCATCCATTAATTTACACAGTACTATATATTTTAGTGTTTCTTACAAAAAAAAAATATTATATAATTATATATCATGATGAGCTTTTGCAAGAAAAGTGTTTACTCCTTCTTAGCTCTTACATACCATCCCATGAGTGTTAGTATTGATGGAGAATATAATTCTAGTGTTGAAAAGCCTTCTTGCAAATGCCAAGGTGTTTGCAGTTCTCCCCCCGCAGGAGGAGCAGGGTTAATGACGGCAACAACATGTGATCCTATCCATAAAACACCAAACATTCTTGAATCAACAACTATCAAACCCTCTTCACCTTCAACCACGCCACCTCACTCACCATCACCACCATCATCTATAGCCTCCATCTTTAAAAAAGACCCGCGTGGGATTGGATTCCTTGATGATATTGGTGGTGGTATTGATGGTTTGATGTCTTGCACTGAGAGTCTAGGTTTTGAGAGCTCTGATGAAAGAAGGTTTGATGATGAGATTGAGTTATGTTCAAGGGAAAGATCAAAAATAACAAAGGTCAAATGTAGAAAACTTGGTGAGAAAAAAGAAGCCAAGAGATTTCCACCACCTCTTTCCTCTTTAAACCATAATGGTCAACCTAATTTTTTCCTCAAGTCAGTGAGAAAAGATGGCAGGCTTGAGTTGACAGAAGTTAGGATTGATAGGCATGAAATATTACGTGCTTCACGGCAAGATGGAAGGTTGCGATTACATTTTGTTGCAGATGAAGAATATGAAGTTGATGAAGAAGAACATGAGCGAGAACAAGAACAAGAACAAGAACAAGAAGAATATCTGGAGGTAGAAAAGGAAGGTGAAAAAAAGGAGGAGGAGGAGGAGGAGGTTAAAGAAGACAATGAAGAAGAGAGTGTAGGGGAATGGGGATTGCAAGTGAATGGAGAAGGGTTAAGAACAAGGTGTCATGAGCTGGTGGTTCACCACCACGATTACCACCACCATAACCACCATAGCAATGTTTGGAGCCAACAATGTGTGCCAACAAGGTGAAGTTATCATGGTCACGTGAAAATGTTAAAACGAGACAAGAAGGGTCTCTAAATGATGTGTGCAATTAACTTTTCTGTGTCCTTCTGGGCTTGTAATTTTGTTCTGTTTCAATTTATCGGCCGGGTAGTAATTAGGCTATGCAGACAGAAATGGTTGATAATTAGTCTCAACCAAATTTGAAGGAGTGGATAATAAATTAAGGATATTGTGCTTGACAGCAATTGAAAAGAGCACTGTATGTATCACTTATTTTTCCAAATTTAGAAGTTTTAGTTATGGTTTGATATTTCACATACGTTTTCATCTCTTCAAGAAATAATTGGAAAATGTCAAATATCATGCAATCCTTCTCCGCATTTGGTACGAGATATAGATAGTTCACATTTGCAAAATTCTTACAAAATAAAAATAAACCGAATCCAAAAAACGGAATATAATTTAATTTTTAAGCATGTTTATAAAAACAATTATCACCATTAAACTCTCCTTATTAAATAAAAAATTATTAAAATCAAGAACGATGAATATTATTATTAAAAATGATCATTCATCAACTTTCTCATTTATTCATCATTTTATCTTACTTTCTCTTTTTTTTCAAACTTAAAAGTTAAAATGTTCAAAAAATAGATTTTTAGACCAAAACTAAAACTGAAAAAATTAAATAAGCCGCAAAGTCAAAAAAGAAAAATAAAAGGATTAAACATAACTTAATTTTTCTAGCAAATTTGAAATTAGGGATTTCTCGTTCTTTTACATTTTGATCCTTTTTTGTTGAAATGTTTTTTTCCTTAACAAATCTTAACAAATTGATAATCAATTTAGACATGAAAAGTTGTGATTGCAAAAAAAAAAAAAAAAAGGGGATAAAAATGGAAGAAATTAACTACGACTAACTGCTACAGTGTTTTAACTAGATATTTTAATATGTTTTATAATTAGTTTGGAAAATACACAGTAAGACCATCATTAATATTTGTGTGTCACTATGTGTAAATTAATTAACTTAAGTGCTAATTCCATTATTCTGCTCTTATCATTTCTAAAAATGGTTACTATGTTATTTTTTATTATATTGCCCGAAGATATCTTTACAAAAAAACCAAAAATAATTATATTAATTTCTAAGGATTAGTGGAATTCCCATTTCTAAGAAAATAAAACCTTTCTTTCTCTTACTTTAAGGGGTTTGAGAGTTTCTTGAGTTTTCTTGATGAACGTAGTATTTTTCTTCCTTTTTTTTTATCATTTTCTTTCAATATATAATCCCATATTTAAGCTTTATGCCATTATAAGATCTAATGTTTCTGTTCTGTAATATATATCTATATATATAGTTAATTTGGTTTTAATTTCTTACTTTTATGGGTCTTTTCTTTAGATGTTATATTACCTTTTCTTCTACAAATTTTTTTATGGAGGTGTAGTCAACGAATCTTTAATAGATTGATGAAATTTATTTGGTAGACGACGAGCCTGATTGGGAGTGTGGTTATGATTGTTTTTTAAAGTGTTTTTTGTGCCGAAATGCATTAAAATGATGTTTTTTTATTATTTTAAAAATTATTTTTGAGATCAACGCATCAAAACGATCCAAAATATACAAAAAAATTAATTTTTAGCAAAAAAAATTATATATTTTTGAGGAACGCGGTTTGCACCGTGTTCCCAAACAAAGTTGACATCTCTTACCCAAAAAACAATAGAGCTATTGATCATCACCTACTACATTGTATTCATCTTTCATCAAAGAAATTTCCTATCAATTTTTTTTTTTAGTATTTTAAAAGCATATCATAAAATGAAAAAAAAAACCAAAAAACAATAATTTTATAACATCATTCTGACTAACACAAAAGTGGAGGGGCCACACTAATAAAATGTTAGGTAAGGGGACAAAAAATGTGTTAATGCCGGCACCAAATTCTTGTTACAATAGACAAGATGACTCAAAACCCTAATTTTTCTCCATGGAAAATGGATGTGCTTGCATTAATGATGTTGGTGATCTATGATTAGTTTGATGTCAATCTCAAAGCTGTGTTAAGAGGCATCAGATTCTTGGTTGAGCTGGAGCACGCGGTTAGCTGGATTGACTTCATTAAAAATACAGATCGTCAATGGAGTGGAGGCCAAATTAATGTTGTGATGAACACGATCATATAAAGCTAGTTGAGATCATATGATCACAAGTCAAAACCATAAGAGAAATAATAATAATAATAAAAAAAGCAATGGAAAGGGTCTCCACCAATGACATAAGCCTGAGAAAAATATACCACTTCAGCAGAGAACTGTTCTCCAAGATACTACACGCGCAGCCATTTGTGGCGGCGAGTGGATGCAACATTCGTGCAGGAGGGAGGAGCAGGGTTGCAAGAAGAAGTTTCCGGTTGGTCTTGCTTGTGTTCGTTTGGGCTTTATATGGCCCTAGTACAGTTAGGCATTTTGGTATCCAAGCCTTCATGGACTGAAAATCCAACTTGATTAAATTAGAGCCCGTTTGCCAAACAAAAAAAAATTCAAGCACTCTTTCCATTTCAACTGCCGCCAGGTTGACCTGAAAAAAAAATTAAGGTATTAAAGTTTAATTTGAATTAAGTTTTAAGTTGAATTATATAAAATATTAATCCTGCGAGACACGTTCGGGATGCAGCTTGGGAGGTTGGCAGGGGCCCGAGCCCTGCAAAAAGAATATTGGTAATGCTCTCCCTCGAACAATTTAAAATTCGAGAGCCGAAATTTCTAAAATTTAAGTCTCACAACAGAAGATGCAAATTGAAATTAAACTCTGGACGGCCAGAACATTATACAAGTTGAGATTAAATATATTGGGTTGGAAAATTTACCAAAAAGGGTCAATTTCGAGTATTTAATAATTTAAAAATACTCCCTAAAACAAGTAGACAAAACTTACACAGAAATATAAATAAAATCTCTAAAAGTTAGTAAAATTAAAAGTAAAAACACAAAAAAAAAAATATTAAATGATAAAATCTGCGTCCAAAACAACCCCCAAAATTTTATAAAATATAATTATAGTTTATTGTTAAGAAAAATTAAAAGAATAAAAATCAAAATTACATAAATAAAAACAATCTTTTTTCTTGTTGCAATGTTCAAACGGGGTGAAGAACTTTACTTTTTTCCTTTAATTTTTATTTTCATATTTGATTACTATTAAAAGTAACATAAACAAAACATAAAAGACCTTATATAATCTAACCAAATAAAAAAAAACAAAGGATGTAGAAATGATATAAAAAACCACATCGCTTAATATCCAATAAACTAAATATCGAAAGATAAAATCTAAAACAAAAAACATCAGCGAAAAAGAATTTAAAAAATAAAAAGCAACTCCTAACGAACGTCCTTAAGCTGAGCTGATTTTTCAATTTGAAATCCATGAAATTCCAAAATAGAGTTAATCAAGAAGCTCAAATCTAAATCAATCCAATGTTGGAGGATATAATTGAGTGTAAAAAAACACAAAACTAAAAAATTTAGCAAAGCAAGAAAAAAAATCAAAAGAATAAAAACAAAATTAGATAGGAAAAAAAATGATTGAGTGTGAAATCATAAAAAAAAAGTTATACTATAAAAATTATCTCAGATGGTATAAATAGAAATTAAAAGAACGATGACTAAATAAGACACATTTAAAAAATCAAATGAGGATGAAATTAAGAAAATTTCAATTTTCATGAGTTATTCCAAATAAAAGAAATATCAACCAAAAGATTAATGACTAAATAAAAAACAAAGAGAAGTAAAAAAAATTAAATAAGGATGAAATTGAAATAAATTTCAAAATTCTTAAGTTATTTGAAATAGAACATATATGAATCAAAAGATCGTGGACAAAATAAAAAACAAAGAGAAGTTAGAGGGCTGATTTAAAAAATTACAGGCCAAGGAGCAAGAATCGAGGGAGGGAGACGGAAAAAAGATGAAAAAAGAGAAACGGCCACCGAAATCAAATTGAAACTTCATTTTCTATATATGCCACTTCTACATAGAGGAGACACCAAGAGAAATCTAATGATGTTCTAGAATGATATTTTTAATCGTAGAAATAAGCTACACGAGCCATCCAAATACCGCGGAGCAGCTAATGCATGCCCAACACATGCTAGAGTTTTTTTAAATCCTTTAATTTATTAGAAGACAAAAATAGTCCTCGTTTAATTCAATAACAAATAAAGTACAGTAACAAAAATACTCTCAATACAGCACAAGAGGTATAGAAATTTAAAACCTAGGAGCAATTTAAAAAGATGACCGTACCCTCAGTCTCTAGACAAGAGGTTTTTTCAGGGATAAAATGATAAATTTATTGTTACATCGACGATGAAATGTGTACTGGGAAACAATGAAGTCACCGAGTTTTTTTTCAACGACACAAATGGGGTTTGGTGGGATGTGATTAAGAGAGTGACAGGCGCGGGCTACTTCCATCAAAAGGCGGTAATGACTCCACGTCATCAAGAAGGAGTTTAGTAGTTCTAGCCTCTAGGGGCCATAAACTTGCCACAAGCCATAGTTTGGTAACATATATTACACTTTAGTCCTTATATTTTCACTTGGATAAGTTCGGTCCCTAACCTTTCAGGCAGGGGCGGAGCAAGAAAAAAAAGTAGCGCAAACAACACAAATTTTCTAATGTTAAACTAAGAGTTACAATATCTCAAACCACGTGTGAATCTTGAACTTCGCCATTAATCTCAAAATACCACATAAAATCTTAAGTAAAGTCAAAACCCTTTTAATGGATAAAAATCATACAAAATTCTAAAATTTAATGTTGAGATGATTATGGTTGCAAGTTTTAGAAGCAGCAATCAGGCCTTAAAAATAATAATAATATATATATGGTTTTTCTCTATAAAGTTAAGTCATTTGACTTATCTAGAATATTTTTTTTTTCTCAACAATACTCTCTATAATCACTCTCATCTACAAGAAAGAGGCATTTTCTTGCTGGGGTCGGGCCCTGCTACCCCCTGTTTTCAGGGCCAGCTTGTCTCTTCATGCATCATGTGTAATTTGAATAAAGCTGTCCTTTTTTCCTTAGTGGAGTGGAGGTGATGGTTATTGGTGACACTTGACAGAACAGTCGAATTGACTCCTTGTTACGACTTCCGACGAATGGTAGCTGGCGGTGGATGGTCGTGCCACCGTGCTCTTTTTGGGCTGGGCAGTATATTTCAGTCCCTTAAGTTGTGAGTAATTTTTTCAAGGAAAAAACAAAACTTCCAATGAGATAGTGGGAGCAATCAAGGAGATATAATTAGCAAGTTATGTCCGTCGGTTTTCAACCTGTAATTATATTTAATCTAATTTTTAATATTTTATAAATTATAAATATATTCATTCAATTTTTTTTTTGGACATGATTGAGTTGAATATATTGGATAGAACTAATTTTTTTATAATTTATGAACGACGATAACATTATTAATTGTGTTTTTTTTCAGTATTAATTTTCTCCAACAATGCATCTCATGGTTCCTTAATATCAAAATGAATCATGTGTTAGCTTTCAAATTTACTCACAAATTTACAATTTTTCATTTTATATGCACTAAGAACTTTATGGAAGAATATGCACTAAGAACTTTTTTTGTTTCGAAGGCATTTTTTGCATTTAGATGAATTTATGTGCTTTTTTTTGTGATAAAGCTATAAAAACATGGATCATTTTTTTTTTAATTAACGTGGGTGTCTGGACCAGCTTGTGTGCACCTCGACTAATCTCACGGGTCCTGAAATTAACGACCATATAAGTCTCCAGTGACTATCATATTAACAACCACAGGGAGAGCAAACTTTTTAATCTCAAATTCTTGCTACTGGATTACCTACTAGATAGTTTGGATCATCTTTTTATGTATTGTTTAATTATTTGGAAATTGTGCAATCGTTTTATAAAATGGTTGAATGATGCATTTCTAGAACCATTAATGAATTTTTCCTTACATGGTCCTCATCACTTGTAAAAGGGAAATTTCATATCAACGCAATCAATATTCTATTTAGCCTGTGGCATATTACGGGAGATTTAGTAGGTGATCAAGAACAAGTGGGTTTTTTAAGCAAAATATTTCAGATTATAATACGTTGTTTGAGTTCATTATTCATCGTCTAGTTTTGTGGTTGAATACAATATATTGAAAAAGACTTTCTATACAATAGTTTAAATTTATTTAGAGGCCTGGAGGGCATTTTTTGGAGGTTCTTCGAATAAAACTATGTTCATAGACTAGAAGACTTTTTATATATATATATTTTTATCCTCGTAATCCCTTCCTCCTCCTTTTATTTATTGTACATTGTAGTATTAATTTGTTTTTGCTAGATAGCCTCCAATTTTGAATCTAGCTTCTTTCAATAATAATAATAATAATAATAATAATAATCGATTATTATTTAAAAAGAAGTGTATGTCCATTAATTACTAGTATTAAATGACATGTAGAAGGTGGAGATTTTCTATAGGCCAGCGAAGAAAACAAGGGGGGAAAAAAAGAAATTTGTTGGCATCGTGTACTTCAACTTGTGTTGTGTGTATTGTAATTATTCATTGTATTTTTTAAAATTATTTTTACTTAAAAATATGTTAAATTTATTTATTTATAATATTTTTTTAATTTTTAATATTCAAATAATAAAATTATAAAAAACACTAAAAAAATATTATTTTAGTATTTTTATAAATAAAATATACTTTTTAAAAGCGGAAAAAAAAACCTGAACTTCCAAACACTCGCTCACCAGTGTGTGTATATATACATACGTCGCATAGTATATGGCAATAAGGAAACACAGGGTTCCTTGGTACCACAGAAACAAAAAAATCTGTGTTTCTTTGTTCTTGTGTGTACTTCCGTTCTGGTTATGCAACATGATTTTTGAGCTTATAATAGCTGGTTTTGCCGTTCTTCTGCTTACAGTCTTCATCTTAACCAATAAAGGGCATGGCTCCCTTCCTCCTGGTCCAGTGCCTTTACCAATCATTGGTCATCTCCATCTTCTTCAACCCCTAATTCACCGTTCTTTTCGTGATTTATGTTCTTGTTATGGTCCCATAATCTATCTCCGCCTTGGTTCTGTCCCTTGTGTTGTGGCTTCCACACCAGAACTCGCTAGAGAACTCCTCAAGACAAACGACCTCACCTTCTCTTCCCGCAAGCATTCTTTAGCCATTGATCACCTTACCTATAGCTCTTCTTTTGCCTTTGCACCCTATGGACCTTATTGGAGATTCATCAAAAAGTTGAGCACGTTCGAGTTCTTGGGTAACCGGGCACTTAACCAATTTCTCCCTGTCCGAAGAAAGGAACTGCGCCAATTCATTGGGGTTCTACACGACAAGTCTAAAGTTTGTGAGAGTGTTAATGTCACTGAAGAGTTGCTAAATTTATCAAGCAACATAATCTCACAAATTATATTGAGTCTGAGATGTTCAGGGACTGATAACGAGGCTGAAGGTGTTAGAACTTTGGTGCGTGAGGTGACACAAATCTTTGGAGAGTTTAATGTCTCCGATTTCATTTGGTTTTGCAGGAACTTGGACTTTCGGGGGTATAGAAAGAAATTTGAGGATGTCCATAGAAGGTATGATGCATTGTTGGAGAATATTATCACAAACCGCGAGATAGAAAGAAAGAAAAGTGGAGGAGAATACAAGGTTAAAGATCTTTTGGACATGATGCTTGATGCATTGGAAGACAAAAGTTCTGAGGTAGAGCTAACTAGAGAGCATATTAAAGCCTTGGTTTTGGTAAGGAAAACCCTATTAAAGCAGTAACTTGAATTATTATTATTATTATTTGTTTTGTTTTGTTTTGCTTCTGATTTATGTTGCATTTTTCAAAAGGATTTCATAACAGCTGCAACGGACACAACGGCAGCTGCAACTGAATGGGCACTAGCAGAGCTCATAAACAATCCGAAGGTACTCGAGAAGGCACGGCAGGAGATTGATACAGTCGTCGGAAACAAGAGGCTAGTAGAAGAATCAGACTCTCCAAATCTTCCTTATATCCAGGCCATCATCAAGGAAACTTTTAGGCTTCACCCACCAATTCCAATGATTACAAGAAAATCAATTCAAGAAAGCAAGATCAATGGATACACAATCCCCAAAAACACAATGTTATTTGTGAACATTTGGTCTATTGGAAGAGACTCCAGGTACTGGAAAAACCCATTAGAATTTGAACCTGAACGGTTTCTAAAATCTGAAGGGGACATGGTTCAATCCACTGCCTCGATGGACATTAAAGGGCAACATTATGAGCTGTTGCCTTTTGGTACTGGCAGAAGAAGCTGCCCTGGCATTGCTTTGGCTTTGCAGGAACTACCTGTAAGTTTGGCAGCCATGATCCAATGTTTCGAGTGGAAAGTGGCTGACCCACATGGAGTGAAAATCAAGGGCAATGCTCTTGTTGATATGACCGAAAGGCCTGGCTTAACAGCTCCAAGGCTCCATGACCTTGTGTGCGCACCGGTACCACGTCCAGCACTCGATAGCTTCCAACCATAAGTGTTGTGGGATATGCCAGATCGATCTATTTGTTAACATAAATTCTTTACTTGATTTGAAGCGCCTCCAGTGACATCCACCCTACCAGCCTTTCTAATCTGGTTGCAATAATCCACAAACCACCAGGACAGCTTGTGGAGACCTTAATTAATCCCACAAACGAGCCCAAAATTCTACTCTTATTTCCTTTTACTATGGCACGTCGTCTATTTGTATCACTATCTTCTTTCTTCATGAAGCCTTGCTTCCTTGTGTTTCAAGTACTCCATCGGTTATGTATGAATAATTGCATGTATTCCTTCCATGATTATTGCTCGTAACAATTATCGTCTTTTTCTCTTATAATTTCAATGTTTATATTTTAGCTTATACATCTTGAAGTATTTGATTGTACGTATATACTGCTATTGTAAGTAAATCAATGAATAAAAATTGAAATTGAAATGAACGTTTATATAAATAATCAAGGAGTTGAGATATCTAAATATTGTTGATCTTATCTTTAAAGTAAAAACTCCCAAAAGCATTAGACTACGTACAAAGAAGGAAGCTCAAGTGAAAAATAAAAATATTATTAGCATCCTAATAAAAATATCTTCTTAAATTATTTTGGTTTGTCATGAAACTTAAACCGATCAAATATATTAGCATTCCAATATTAAAAAAAGATATTATTTTAATTTTTTTTACAAAAAAATTCGAAACATATTTTGTATTAGTTATTTTGGTTGATTTTGAATTCCTCAAATCGACGTCTAAGATAAATTAAGATAACTTTCATGTAGTTTAATTTTAAAATCAAGTTAAATAAAGAATAGTGTTTGAAAATTTCAAGATTAATTTGAGTTTAATAACAATATCAAATAATTTAATATAATTTAAATATTTTTTTTTAAAAAAAATTATCCAACAACATAAGATATGTATATGAGCTATAAACTAGTAATTATTAACTAATAGATATGTGGCCCTAGCCAACACAGGTAGGTTCGTTCACTAATTAAACATTTTTAAATGTAAAGATTAATTTTGTATTAATTAAAAGGCTGACTTGATGAAGTCAAGTAATTAATAGTTCATCTCATATACCAGTTGTTGTTGTTCATTGGCATAACGTCTGAGCTGTGGAGGACGTAAAGATTACTTCGAAACTGCTAGTGGGCAACAG
>Ga0307517_10012799_pt1 | contig 11469 bp, 5 predicted proteins | sample 23_EM_MG_FD_194515 | JGI IMG/M metagenome (GOLD analysis project Ga0307517, IMG submission 194515) | Populus trichocarpa ectomycorrhiza microbial communities from riparian zone in the Pacific Northwest, United States - 23_EM | ecosystem: Host-associated > Plants > Roots > Unclassified | place... | reverse complement strand
TCAGGCGCGGGCGGGGGTGCTCCGCGCGGTGGTGCGGACGTTCGAATTCGTCGGCCTCGCCGACCAGGAGCGCCGCCTACCGTGCCCGGCAGGGCGATTGCAAAGTTTTGCCGTCAGCCGGTCATGACGCCGACCGCGATGCCGAGGGTCGCGGTGTTGTAGATGAACGACAGAATTCCGTGGGACAGAATCCTGGCCCGGATCGAGGAGTTCTGCGACTCGACGTCCGAGACGGCAAAGGTCGTGCCCATCGTGAAGGAGAAGTAGGCGAAGTCCACGAAGTTCGGACGCACGGCGTTCGGGAAGACGAGGATCTCCGCGTCGGGCAGCGCGGCGTAGTACGCCTGGGCATAACGCTCGGCGTAGCCGAAGTGAAGGATGGCCCAGGCGAGCAGCACGGCCGGCACGCCGACGAGGTTGGCGTTGAGGCTGGCGTCAGCGTTGCTCTTGTTGAGGACGATCTCGATGCCCGAGGTGATGCCGATGACGCTGGTGAGCAGTGTGAACGCCGTGCCGATTCTGGGGCTCAGCATGCCCTTGAGCCAGTCGGTGCTCTCGTTGTCACCGGCCTTCTTGCTGCGGCGGAAGCGGGACACGCGAATGAGCAGGTAGATGACGGCGAGCGCGTCCCAGATCCCGATACGCGTCAGGACGTGGTGCTGGGCGATGATGATGTCGAAGCCCAGGACGATGAGCAGGAATTCGATGGTTCTGCTCAGGACGGCGGATATCTTGCTGAACACTGTTCTCTTCTCCGATGTGCGTGGGCAGCGCAAAGGGAAAGCCCCGTTTCGGCGCCGCTGTGTGCGTCGCACCTGCTGGTGCGGTGACCGCGAATGTGCGCCGGGTTGCGCAGCCCCCGGCTGTGCTTGGTCCGGGGCCGGCCCGTCGTGCTAGGTCGTGCCGGTGTTGGTCCACCCGAGCACGGTGATGTCGCCGCTGGGGAGAGCGGAGGCGAAGTCCGCGCTGGCGTAGGCCTGGCCGGCGTTGTTGAGGCAGACGATGAACTCGCCGAGCAGCGCCATCGAGTTGCCGATGCTGCGAAGGACCTCGGCCTGGATCTCGTTGATGCCCGGATTGCCGTCCGAACCGTCGGCGAAGGCCCTGGCCTGCTTCTGGATCGGGTCGGCGGAGACGCTCGTCTTATGGCCCGGGAACGAGGCGCCGGTGCCGCTTACGGACGGCATCGAAGTGAGGGTCTCGGCTTGCTGGCCGTAGGCCCAGTCCTTGTCGGCGAGGAAGAGCGCCTTGGTCTTCTCGTACTGGTTCACGATCGTCGTCGAGGCCTCGATCATGGCGCTCTCGGCGGCGTGAATTGAGGACAGCCCGATGTGCATGTCCGCGAGGGGGGTCGTGCTGTTCAGGTAGTCAACGGTGATGTCGGAACTGCCGCCACTGGCCGAGCTCGGGATATAGGGCGGCGCGCTCGTCCAGTACATGGCGAGTTCGGGGGTTGCTTCGTCGCTCAACAGAGTCTCCGTTTGGGCGTGGAGCAGGGGCAGACGGTGCTGTCTTCGCGGCCAGTCTGCGGGGCTCCCGCGTACCGTTCCCAGCCGGCTCGCGGATTGTGCCCGTTGGGGACTCGTTTTCGCCCCTAAGGGCGAAAGCCTCTGCTGGGAGCGGGTTCCGGGGCCTTCGGGGATGTGAGAATTCAGTCCCTCAGCGCGCTCAACGGTGATCGCGCCCATCGCCGGGGACGACGCCTGCCGTCATGGCCGGGCATGTTCGTCCGAGTGGCCCGCAGGAGAACCATGCCGGCTCGCGCCGCCGGCCCTGTCGTCGCGGCGAGCGGATCCCCGCAGCCTGTCACTTCACGCGGACCCGTGCGGTCCGGTCGCCACGGGAGGAGAGTCATGCCGCACACCGTGATCATCGGCTCCACGGAATTCAACGTCGATCTACAACAGTTGGCCGACGCGATCACGAGGGTGACGGCCGACCGCGGCAACATCGAGTCGGACTTCGGGAAGATCAAGTCGCTGCTGGATGAAGTCCGTTCAACCTGGGACAGTCTCGCCGGCGCCACCTTCCCACCGCTGGAGGAACAGATGGCCGCCGCCATGCAGAGCCTCCTCGACGCGCTTGAGGACATGATCGCCAGGATGCGCACCACCCACGCCAACTACCTGGCGGCGGAGAAAGCCAACGTCGCGAACCTGACCTGAGGCGTCGGCGCCGCGGTGAGTGAACGATCCATCAGCAGCGAGGAGGGGCAGGACCGTGGCAGGAGAGCCCGACTACACCAATCTCGACATCAGGGTGTCCCCGAGCACCATCCGTGACGTGTTCCACCAAGTGGTCGGCAACGACGCAGACGCCGTCGGCGGCCTGCTCGGGGACGTCATGAACCAGCTCTCGGACATCCTGACCACGATGAAGAACCTGCAGCTCTCCTGGTTCGGCGATGCCTCCAGCCAGGCGCAGGACCTCGTGGACCAGCTCAACCATGCCTGCGACAGGCTGTTCGGCACGCAGGCGGCCCCGAAGGGCGGGGTGTTTCCGCGGATCCTGGCCGGCCTGGCGGCGGCGGAGGGCAACTACGCGGGCGCAGAGGACGTCGTCAAGCAGATGTTGTCCGGCTTCACGAGTGGTTCGGACGCGTCGGGCGGATCCGGCAGCTCCGACCACCACAACGTCGACAACTCGGGCGGCTCGGTGATCACCGCCATCACCGAGACCTACTGACGCCACTTGCGCCACCCGACCGGACCCGAACACTCGCGAGGAAGCACTGCTGATGTCAGACGCTGATGCCGCTGCCGGAATCTACGCCCCCTTCAACGGCGACGCGGTACGGGCCCTTGCCGCCGAGTGGATGGCCCTGGGCGAGACCATCGCCGGCGGCGTCATACAGATGGACCTCGCCGCCGACGGCGCGCAGTGGGTGGGCGCGGCGGGCAACGAGTTCCGCAACGCGTGGCCCCAGGTCCGGGACAGCGCCTTGCTGAACAACCAGTGGTGCATGCAGATCGCCACCGCGCTGTACAACTACGCCGACGAGGCGGAGGCGTTCGAGGCGCAGGTGAAGAAGGCGGAGACGGCCTTCATCCTCACCCTTATCTTCGGTTTCGTTCTGGACGCCGTGCTGCTGCCCGCGATGGGTGCGGTGTTTGCGGCGCTCGACCTGTTGATCGGCTCGCTGGTCGAGGTGCTGGGCATCGTCGGCGACCTCGCGATCGGGGCGATCACCTTCACTGCCCGGACCGTCGTCAGCACCGCCGTCCAGTTGGGCAATGACATCCTCTCCCAGCTGGCCGCTGACAGGATCACGCACGTGCCGTTCGTGATCGACTGGGCGGGCGAGGGATTCAATCTGGGCATGGCGGCCTTGGGCGGGGGCCTGACGGCGTTCGCCGACGGGGTCGCCGACCTACCCGTCCCTCCGAAGCTGGCCAAGGCCCTCGGCGGTGGGGTCGACCTGCCGAAGTCCATTCCGCACACCGACCCCGCGCCGAACACGGCGCACTCGACCTCGGCGCCGGGCGGCGACGCCGTTCGGATCCCCAAGTTCGGGGGCAACACGCTGCACTTCGCGGTGGACGACGTCGGCGGGACGCGGCACGTGCCGGATGCCGTGGGCGACGTCAATCTCGGGAAGTCGGACGCGCTGACGCTGCACGGTGGCAAGGCGGACGGGAACTTCGGGCACGACCCGTCGTTCGTCGGCGCCCCCAGCAACTCGACGCCGGCGCACGGCGGTGCGATCGACGTCGTGCACACCAGGGAGGGCGGGGACGTCGTCGCGCAGCCGCACACCCAGGGGGGCGGCACCTTGCGGGACCCCCACCGGGACGTGACCACGGGCGTGACGTCGGATCCCGTCGCGGTGGGTGGAACCCGCGCCGGGAACGACTCGCACACCCCGCTGGGGCTGCCGGAGCGTCAGGACCCCGTGGTCACAGCCAACGCGGCCGCCGGGCACACCGACCGGGCCTACGCGGGGAGCGTCGCGAAGGGCGAGCAGGTACCGGGCGAGTCCATGCCGGGCGAGCCGGTGCCGGGCAGGCGCGCCGGCGACGACACGGCGGTCCCCGGCGTCGTGCACCCAGCGGACGCGCACCAGGGCGAACCGGTGCGTTCTGCGGCCTCGTGGCCGACGAAGGACCAGCAGTGGGAGGGCTACCGTCAGGCACGCGACGCGGACTTCACCGACCGCCTCAACGCCGACGCCTTCGTGGCGGACCACGCCTCCGCCGTGAACGCCCATCTGGAGCGCGGCTACGACGTGTTCCATGCCGGCCAGAAGCAACGGCAGGAGCTCAGGGACCAGCTGATGCCGGACGGAAAGGGGCGCTCCGAAGGGCTTTTCGCTTCCGACGCGCATCCTTCCGACGCACACGGCGTCGAGGTGGTGAGGCAGCTGCGTGATCAGGTCGGGGATGAGTACCGGACGGGCCTGGCCAAGGACCTCGTGCAGCACATGCGCGACGGACGTGCCAATGACTGGTACGAGAGCTTCGACCGGCAGCCGCACCAGCAGGTGGCGAAGGCCGAGGATCTGTTCGTGCGGGCCGAGGTGCGCGCTGACCAGGGCTCTGTCTTCGACCGGCGGTTCGCCAAGGACGTCGAGGACTTCAAGCAGGGTGACCCGCTCGGCGCACATGTGCATGACCGGGACTCCGACTACCGGCCCACGTACAAGGTGGACGACAAGACGGGCATCGTGCGGCCGGAGGAACCGGACACGGCTTTCGCGAAGTTCCGGTTCGAGCAGCGCGACCAGGTCATGCAGGCCGTGGACAAGGCGATGGCGGAGACCGCGGGCCGGCCGCACTGGATGCGCGAGTTGCGGGTCAGCGACGAGGTCAGCCGGGTCGAGGCCTCCCACGCCGGTGCGCTGCAGAAGTTCGCGATGCGCGAGCGCCAGGTGGACCTGTCGGGAAAGCAGTTCGACGAGGCCGCGGGCGTCGCGAAGCAGCCACTGCAGGACAAGGCACTGGCGAAAACCCGCGACGAGTTCCTCGACGACGTGCGCGACGCCTTCGACGCCACGCACTCGCGTACCGGGCACCTCACCGACGCGGGAGCGGCGAGGGCCTGGCACATCCGCGAGACCAAGCTGGTGGAGGGCCTGCCGGAGCGTCTGGATCACGCCCACTTCCTCGACACCCAGATCCAGCGGGGGCATCAGGCGCTGGAGACCGAGGCCGACCGGGCCGCCCTCCATGACGCGCTCATGGGCGGCGACGACCGGCTGGTGAGTGTCGGCGACCTGAGCTCGGATGCCCTGGACCGCGTGCACACCGGCCTGGACAAGCAGATCAGGGAGGCCGTCGACGCTCACTGGCAGGAGCTGCATCCGGGCAGCGACTTCCGCGGGCGGTCCGACTCCGTATCCTCCTCCGCCCCGGCCAGGGACGCCGGGGCGGTCCTCTCCTGGGATGCGCACTGGAATGGCGTCTCCGACTCGGTGCCCACCCGGCTGGCGCACGAGCGCGATCTCGTCGAGACCGTGCACAACGCGGCCAGGGACTTCAACCGGCTCACCGGCCCGGAGGGCAACAAGTTCCGGGTGGCCGCGCCGGACAAGCGCATTGCGGCTCTCGGCGACGACTTCCGTGGGGAGACCGTCAAGGCGCACGACCGGATCTTCACCGGCGGCTGGCACGACACGGCGGAGTGGCTGAAGCACGAGGCCGCGCACGAGAACGACTTCGACGCCGCTTTCGACCGGTTGCAGCGCCAAGAGCCCGACGCGTATCGCGTCGAGCAGCTGAAGGACCTGCTCGAACTGCGGGACGGCCGCGATCCGCAGGCCGGGACCGGCAAGGGCACCGCACCGGTGCACAGCGACAAGGCCGTGGACGCGGCCCACGACACGTCGAAGCAGCCGCACGATGCCGGCGACCGGTCCTCCGCAGGCGGGACGCCGCACCAGGACCGCTCGGACGTGGGCGTCGCCGGCAACGCCGGTCGCGAGGGGGCGCACGGGCAGGCCCGGACCCACGAGCCGGGGACGGACGAGCCGGGCGTCCACCAGCAGATCCAGGTCCAGGAGCAGCTGAAGGCGCCGGAGCCGGTGCGGGCGCAGGCGAAGGCGCACGACCCCGCATCGGCGAAGGCGCCGAGGAGCCAGGCGCACGAGGACCCGGTGCGCGGGGACCAGGCGCACCAGGACCAGGCGCACCTGCGGGACGACGCGTCGAGCAGCCGAGCTCGGCAGTACCAGCAGGAGCTGGCAGACGGCCTGCGACGCCGCGACGAGGCCGACCATGCCCTGAAGCTGGCCGGCACCCAGCAGAACATCGAACAACTGCACGACTCGGTCGGCCGGCTGCGGCAGCAGCTGGAGTACGCGTTGGCCCACGCCATGCGGCTGGAATCCCACGGTGCGTCCTTCCAGGACGTGACGATCGCCGCCGACCGGGCCGACAGGATCGGCCGCACGCTGCGGGAGCAGGAGGCCGCGCTCCGCGGGCAGCTGGGGACTCTCGACTCCCTGAACGGCGTCTGGGCCGGCTCGGTGCTGCACCAGGTTCTCGAACCGAACCGCGACCTGGCGGACGTGGCCCGGCACGGTTTCCCCGAGGGCTGGAAGGACCGCATCCACGCCCCTCTCGACACGCAGGCGCAGGAGCAGCTACTGGAGCTCAAGCAGCTGCCCGACCAGCAACTCCACCAGACCCTGGTCCAGTCCCAGCAGCTGCTGCGGCAGCACAGCCCGATGGTGGTGGCCGGGCATCCGCAGACGGACGCCCGGCTCACCCACGACGACCCCCTGCGCGACCTCCGCACGGCCGGCTGGCTGTCCGTCGCCCACGCACTGCACCACGGGGGCGAGACGTCGGCGGTCTCGCTGGCCCAGGAGATCGCGCACCGCAACGCCCTGGTCGCCCAGACCCTCGCCCAGGACTTCGCCCCGCACTGGGACGCGCTGCGCCAGTCACCGGCGGCCGACGAGGCCCTCGCCCAGGCACGGGCGACGATGCACGACGAACTCGGCCTGGACGTGAACCTGGACGCCGGCAAGGCGTTCCGCGGCCTGTCCGACCTTCAGCGGATCGCCGCCAGGCTGGCCCACTTCCACGCCGAAGGCGGTCCCGTCGAGAGCGGCGGCGCGCTCGCGCGCCAACTGCTGCCCTTCGACCACGCCAAGCTCACCGAGGACCTCGACGCCCGGGTGCGGGAGTCCCTGACACCGGACCAGCAGCACAAGGAGCTCGCCGACTTCCGGGAGGACCAGGCGATGCGGGTGCGGTGGGCCGCGTCGGCGCAGCTGGAAACCCAGGCCCACCAGGAGCGGATCGACCGGCTGTACTCCGGCTACCAGGACGTCCGGGCCGTGCAGCTGCTTCTGGAGAGCGAGAGCCCGCACCGGACCGGCACCGTCGACGACGTCTCCGCCCGCAGCGCCGAGGGCGCCGACACCGTCGAGCAGTTGCGGGTGCGGGTTCTCGCCCACCGGCAGCACGACCGGCAGCTCCAGGAGGCCGGCCGGGACGTCGCCCGCCTGGAGTTGCTGATCAGGGCCGAGCAAGAGTCCCTCGATCACGCGTGGCACCGACTCGACTTCGCGCAGGACGGCCTGGAGGAGTCGCGCCGTCTCCAGAACGCGGCCACCGTCCGGCCGCCGCAGGTGATCGACTTCGCGGCGGCGGCCGTGGCGGTGGCCCAGTACATGGAGCAGTGGGACGAGCTGCGCCGCAGCGAAGCCGCGGCGGATCTGCTGGGCCGTGCCGAGGAGCTTCTGTACGAGGAGCTGGAAGTGCGGGCCCGCGCCGACATCGCGCAGGACTTCTCAGGCCTCGACGCCGCGCAGCGACTCGTGGCGCGGCTGGCGTACGCACTCGCCGAGGGCACGGACCTGCCGGAGGCGGCGCTCGTCGACTCCGTGCTGCCCTTCGAGCGCTCCAGGATCGAGGCGGCGCGCGAGCACCTGTTCGCGGCTGAGGCCGCGCTGCACGAGTCGCTCTCCACCGAACCCCTGGAGCGGCAGCCTGTGCAGGGGCTGTCCGAGGAGGAGCAGAAGCTCGCCGAGGCGCACGCTCGGCTGTGGCGTCTGCACGAGGAACAGCGCGCCGACCTGCGGCTGTCCGGTTCGTCCACGCGGACGTTCGACGATGCCGAGTCCACCGAAACGGACGCCGCCGATGTGGAGGCGCTTCGCGAGCGGTTGCTCACCAGGCAGCACCGGGCGGAGGAGCTTACGCGCACTGCCGAGGTGATCGAGCGGCTTGAGTACTCCATCGCGCTGGAGCGACGTTTTGCCGCCATGACCCACCGCGGTGCCGTAGCCGAAGACGACGCCTACGCCGCCTTCCCGAGGGACGTGCACGGCCGCTTCACCGAGAACCACGACTCGGAGACCCGCCTCAAGCTCTACGAGCTGATGCTGCACGCCCCGGGAGACAGCGTGCAGGCGAAGGACCTGCTGCGTAAGGCGAAGACGCTCGCCGCAGGGGTGCAGCTCCCCGATGTCGCAGCCCCGCACACCGCCGTAGGGCGGGAAATGAACGAGGCGTATCGGCTGGTGCGCCCCGCCTTTGTCGTCGCGCTCGCGCACACGCTCGCGTTCGGCGACGACCAGCAGCTTCGGGAGCAGGTGCAGGAGGTCGCCGCCGAATGGGGGGCGCTCGGCCGGAGCCTGGCGCACCGGTTCGACGCCGAATGGCAGCAGTTCGCCGCCGCCGAGGGTGCCCAGGAGGCGCTGCAGACGGCGACGGAGCTGGCGGAGGAGTGGGGCGTCCCCGTGCACCTGCCCGAACTCCACGCGGACTTCGACACCCTGACGCCGCCGGAGCAGATGGTCGCGCGGATGGCATTCCAGCTCCATCTCAACCGCGACACAGACGACGTGGCCAGGGTGTTCGACGCGCAGCTGCCCTTCGATCCGCAGCACGAGCAGGACTGGTCCGCGACCGTCACCGAGCACCGCCCCGGGCCCGACGAGCGCTTCCTGCAGCGGACGCTCGACGAGACCCGGGTCCGGCTGTCCGAGGAACGGGCCAAGGAGTGGCAACTGGCCTCTACCCAGAAGGACTTCTAGCAGAAGCCGGCCGAGACGGCCAGGCGTGCCCAGGAGCTTGAATGGAAGATCGGGGACCACGAGTCCCGGCTGTCGGAGCTGCGGAACCACTCGGAGGTCCAACGCCTGGTGGCCGACGCGGACAGCCTCGACACCCAGACCCGACGCGGGCTCTACACCACGCTGCTGCACACGCCTGCCGAGGAGTTGGCGGTGCTGGTGCGGCGCGCGAACCGCATCCTCGACGACGAAGCCGTGCTGCCGCAGCTGAAGGTTGCCGGGCCACCGGCCCAGGTGCGGTGGCAGGCGGACTTCCGGGCAAAGCGTGGTGCGGCCGTGGCGGCGGTCCTCACGGCGCTGCGGCAGGGCGAGGAGGCGGCCAGGGAAGTCGCCCGCGCCCTGGACGAGCAGGTCGGGGAGCTGGGGCGGTCCCTCCTCGTCGACCGCTGGTTCGAGCCGGCCTGGCAGGAGTTCCAAGCCGCGGAAGGAGCCGCGGCGACCCTGGACGAGGCCGAGGCGCTGGTCGCGGCGACCGTCGGCTCGGCGCTGCGCCCTGAGCTGGGCACGGAGTTCCAGAAGCTGTTCCACCCGCAGCGTCTCGTCGCGCGCGTCGCCGTACACCTGCACGCCGGGGCGGACCGCGAGCAGGCGGCGACTCTGATCGCGACCCTGCTGCCCTTCGAGGTGGAGCGGCTGGCCGACCTCCAGGCGTCCTATGCGGAGGGGGCCCGGCAGCGCGACGAGCAGGCCAAGGACACCGCCGCGTCCCAGCGGCGACTCGACAGGCTGCACAGGCAGTTGGAGCAGGAGCAGGCACAGCACTGGCACGAGGCGGCCGAGGCGTCCGCCCATGAGCTGCCGCCCCCGCCGCGCCGCACCGCCGTGCTGGACGAGGTGGTGGAGCTGGAGCACCGGCTGCGTCAGCAGCCGGACCCGCGTCAGCCCGAGGATCTGCTGCTTCCCGCGCCCCTGCGCGTCGCTCTGCTCTCCCACCCCGACGCGAAGGTATCCGCTCACACCCGGGACCTGCTCGACCTGCCGCCCGAGCAGTTGCGACCGCTGCTGAACGACGCCCATGCCCAGCTGCGCGACGCGGACCTGCCACAGGTTCGCGCGGTGCGGACCTCCGCCCAGGCTGCCGCGCAGGAGCGTTTCGACCTGGTGCGGACGCTGGCCCTGGTCGAGGTCGCGCACACCCTGCACACCGACGGCGTCGCGGCGTCGCAGCAGTTGACGCGTGAACTCGCCGACGAGTGGGGCCACCTGGGACGGGCCGTCGCCGAGGACGACGCGTTCTCACGCGACTGGAGCAGCGTCGTCCGCGCAGAGGGGTTCGACGAGTCCCTCGACGCCGCTCGGGACTGGGCGGCGAACCGTCTGGGCCCGATGCCGTTCCCGGACACGCGGCAGGACTTCGCGATGCTCGGCGAGCCGGCCCGGTTCGTCGCCCGTGCCGCCTACCTCCTCCACCACGGAGCCGGTGAGGAAGAACTCGCCGCGCTCCACGACTCCGTGCTGCCCTTCGACGCGCAGACCCTGACGCGGCTCCGCGCGGCGACGCCGGCGACGCGGACGACCGGGACGGAGTTCGCGGACAGGTTCGTCTCGGCACTCGTCGCCCACGCCAAGGACACCGCGCAGCAGGCGGATGCGCGGTTCGCCGAGTCCCAGAAGCAGGTGCAGCACCTGCAGGCCCTCTTCGAGCAGGCCGAGGTCGGAGCCTGGCAGCGGCATGCGTCCGGGGCGCGGCGGGCCGAGCTGGAACACGAGCTCCGGCCGTTCCTGACCAAGCAGCGCAACCGCCTCAACGCGGAGATCGCCGACCTGTCCCGGCCCACCCAGCAGCGCCTGAACGCCCGGCAGCACCTGGAGGCCGTCGACCAGGCCGTACGTGACAAGCGGGAGCGCAGCCGGCAGGCCGACGCGCAGGCCGAGGCCCGGCTCAACGAGCTGCGCAGTGCGCTGCAGCGGGCCATCGCGCGGCGCGACACCGAGGCAGCCGAGCTGTTCGGCGCCGGACACATACCGCGCACCGAGGTCCTCGAGCCGCTGCGGCCCTGGCTGTTCGGCACCCGTTTCGCATCGGGCGAGTCCCTGGGCGACGCTTTTCCCGAGGAGTACGACGAGGGCTCCGCCCAGCGGCTGCGGCAGCTTCAGGAGCTGCCCGAGGACGTGTTCCGCAGTGCCCTGAAGCTCTCCGCCGACATGCTCCGCAACGGCAGCCGGCTTCCGGTCATCGAAACGCCATTGACGCGTGGTGAGGTCGCCGTCGAGGACGGGCTGCGGATCGGACGCAAGGCCATCTGGATCGCGGCCACGCACCGGTTGGTGAACCAGGGAATCGACGCAGCCCAGGAGTTCGTGGAGGAGATCGACTCCGAGTACTCGGCCCTGGGCCGCAGCCTGGACCCTGATGCCCGATTCGGCGCGCACTGGGCCGAGGCGGTGCGGGAACCGGACTTCGCGGAGGTCCTCGAGACGGCCAGGGCATTCGTCGTGAGTAC
>Ga0307517_10012798_pt1 | contig 11469 bp, 4 predicted proteins | sample 23_EM_MG_FD_194515 | JGI IMG/M metagenome (GOLD analysis project Ga0307517, IMG submission 194515) | Populus trichocarpa ectomycorrhiza microbial communities from riparian zone in the Pacific Northwest, United States - 23_EM | ecosystem: Host-associated > Plants > Roots > Unclassified | place... | reverse complement strand
AATTCAAGTTAATTTATCTATTTGAATTGAAATTATAATTCAAGTCTACCGGCCTATGATTAGGCCTAACCATGCACTCCTAATCTCTTTAGTACAAGCGTCTAGTCTCTTTCTTTGGTTTTTTTTTTCATGATGATATTATTGATTACTTTATACATAATTGTGTGGTAACATAATATGCATAATTTTTTAAATAATTCGCTCACTAATATTGAATGAGAATAGAGATTATTTTTTTTTATTAAAATTATATGCCTTTTCCTTTTTAGTTCAAATTTTTATATTTTTCTTAGTTTTTTTTTATTGTTGTTATTTTTTATTGTTGCCGATAAAAAACTATTTTGTTGTCAAAACAAAAATAACACATGAATTCGAAAAGATAATTTGGATGAGAAAAATACATTTCTCCTCCACAATTTTATTTATCATTTTTTTTACAAATATTTATTTTTATTATCATATAATTAAATAAAAAATAAATTTTAAAAATTAAAGTTTTTAAACTTGTCCAGGTACATAACCTAGATCACGGATTGAGTGAATTAATCTGGTTTAAATTGGGCTCATTCCAAAACTTCTTTGTTCCTTTTTTTTGTTAAAACAATGTTAAATCAACGTGGTTTTCGAATATTTAAAACAATGTGTTTGGTATTGTGGTAGCTTTTGTGGTTGTGATTTGAAAAAAATTATTTTATAAAAAGTACTTTTAGTTAAGATTGATTTGGAAAAATATATGTTTGATTAAAACTGTGGTTGAAATTAAGGTCGAACAAAAAGTAGTTTAATGTGTTTGGTTAAGAATGTTTTCTATGGCTTCCTTAACGTGCAACAATATCAGGTAAAATATCATCAGGAATAAAATTAGGATTGCGATCAAATTCTGCAAATGTTACGTCATCATGAAATTTTCTTCTAATATAATTATGTAGTGTCATTGAATAATATTAAATACTAGTTTTTTAAATAAAACATAATACCTGATAAATTTTGTTGAATTTTTTTATTTTACTTAATCGAACCTAGTACAATACGTTTAGAATAGGATTGAATTTATCCGGGTCATGAACAACGGAAAGTAATTCACACTGTGTGAGAAGTGAATTATAATTCATTCTTTTCTGTTCGCGTGAACAGTAGAGAATGAATTAATTCAATCTCCATCTCTCTGCTGTTTAAATAAACAGTGAAGCAACTGAATTAATTTATAGAAATTTTGCTTTTGTTAAACTGCGGTCACAACCGTAATTTACTTAATTTTTAACTTAATTAAATATTAATATTTATAGCTGAATGTTAACCTCAGCCGTAATTTCAATGCCAAACTGACACAAACTCATGAGCGCACACCTAATTTATCTTGAAACACGACCCAATTGAAAGACCAAATCAACGTGTAACCATGTTAAAGTTGAGTTTAATGATATTTTATAAAATTCCTCCAGCAAACAAACTAGTTTGTTTCTAGCGGGAATATTTTTTCATGCAGAATTGAGAAGTTGTTGATATATCCATGATATGAAATAATTTTAGGTATATGTCAATTGAGTTTATTTTTTATTTTTAATATAAATATCCAAATCAGCTCATGCGTACCTCAACTAATCTTATAGATTCAAAAATTAACGACCATGTAAACTTTCAGTAGTTTTGAGATTTGTGAAACTCAAACCAGTAAATTTTAAAAAACAAACTTAAAATTTAACCAACTAAGATACATTTCTCGGGGTTATAATTGAGTTTATTTTGTTCTACACATCTATCAATTTTTGCATCAATTTTTTTTTCTCAAAATAATGATGGTTTTCCATTAATTTAACTAGTGACAAGCCATGATTACTATTTTTAACGTCTCATATTCCACCAGCCAATTCATGCTTTTTAAAAATGAAAAGAAATAAAATTATGGAGACTAAATGGATACGAACTAACTCCATAAAAAAACTCGTACAAGCTCTATTGTGAAAGAACTAAACCCAACTTGATCAATAATTTGAAACTGGTTTACTGCTATAAATAAAACAATTTAGGTATCATTTGCTGGTGATGCTTGACAAAAATTTTTTTTATATATTTTTAAATATGTGTTGAAATCAAAAATAAATTTTAAAAAATAAAAAATATTTTAATACATTTCTAAATAAAAAAAAAAATCATTACTATAATATAAAATATTACCTTAATACTACTCAGTTTGAAATGTTTGTACTTTACTGATAAATGTTTTTGAGGACTTAATTTTGAGAGAGAAAAAAGGTATGATTAAAAAAAATATAATGAATGCTGCTATTTTTTATGCAAAGTAATTATAAATAGGCACAATAAACTTAGGTGATAGGATGATTTTCAAATTGATACTGAAAGATGGATTGGTATAGTTTCCGACGGTTTTGAAAAAATAAGAAAACAAAGGCTGGTATTAAAGTAAATTAAATTTTTTATATTTATTTAATCTTGGATATTCATGGATAAGCTCAAGCTAAACAGATAAGAGTTCTGCTAATATAAACAAACCTCTAGAAAGAACCCAGAGTCCGAGGCTGACTGCTTCCCGTTTAGAGTGTTTAGTATTTTTAATAGTTTTGTTGTGGTGGTGGTTTGAAAAAAATTGTTTTATAAAAATTATTTTTAGTTAAAGTTGGTTTGGTATTTATATATATTTGATTAAAACTGTGGTTAAAATTGAGGTTGAATAAAAAGTAGTTTAATGTGTTCGATTAAACATGCTTTTCAAATTGAAGTTATAAAATAATTAAAAAAGATATATATTAATATTGATGATTTTTAATTTAAATATTGTAGATTTAATTACTATTATTACATCATTAAATAAATAATTTTTTATATCAATTTTTTATTATTATTCCATTAACTTATCTACAATTTCATCACGTATGAAATTCATCTGATAAGGACTATAGTTTCCATAGTTTTTTGAACGTGCAACAAAATCGAGTAAAATATCACCAGAAAAAGATTGAAATTGCGATTAAATTCCATAAATATTACGTCATCATGCGATATTCTTCTAATTTATGTAGTGTTATTAAATAATATCGGTTATTCACGTGAACAATACCTAGATAATTCACCTGACAGACGCGAGAAGTAGCAGCTCTCAGCTGCTTTGTGGAACTGACGGTTTCAACCCAAAATACATGGGTCCCATACGAACAGTTAAGTGTTTTTTTAGTTATCAAACATGATGTTTACGCGATTGGCTTTAAAAGCTAAAGCTATCGCGTAAAAAAACACCTTCTAATGCTAAGCAAACCGGAAGTTTTCATAAATTTTGAATTTTTTTTATATATTTAAGTTTATTTTGATATGTTAATTTTAAAAATAAAAAATATTATTTTAATAAATTTTTAAATAAAATATATTTTAAATTACAACCACTACTGTAATTCTAAATAATAACAGTAATTTAGATGCACAGAAACAACTTGGTTGGTGACGAATTTGGAACCAAAACACAAAATCAAAGCTGCGAAAAATGACAATAACAGAAGAAAGAGCTCAACTTTCATCAAAAATATTCTAATACGCGATTGCCGCCGCCGCCTCTGAATTCCATGTTCCCCGAACAAAACTTCTCGAAAACTTGATAGATCGATCGAAGACAGGATGGGAAAATAAATTTACAGAATCAGGACTCAGTTCCCAGTAGAAAATAACCTCAAAAATTCATTGAAAAAACAAGAAAAATGTGTGACGCGATTGCCGCCAAAGAATTCCACTTTCTATTCTATTCCCTCATAAAATCACGTCCTTGTCTCCAAATCCACCTTTGTTTGTCATAAGCCGAAGACAGAAGGAACCAAACCCATCAGAAGAAGAAGTCCACATTTGGGCAACAAAAACAAAACAAGTCCGATGCAACCTATGTAACTGTAGGCTGTAGCAATTCAAGCCAAACCCCACCCGCACACAGCAGAGCATCGTCTCCTACGTTATTCCCCTTGTCATTTTCACATCCCCAACAACAACAACAACAACAACAACAGCAAATCTAATACTATTCTCTCTTCCTCTTCAAGCTTCTCTTCATTCCTTAATCCTTATAAACCATTTCTCGTGCTGTTAGTATCATTCTTCTTCTTCTTGCTAAATCTATCTTCAGTCTTTCCTCCTTCAAGTCCCGTTATAATGTACGGTCAAGATCATCATTTCTTTGCCTCTTTATTCAAAGACAAAGAATCTGAACTGCCGGATCAACAACCCTTCATTCTCGGGGGTCTGTTCCTAGATCATAAAACCATCTGTCCTCCTTCCTTTGTTTCTATAGTTTCTTCAAAGAAGAAGGGAAACAATGACAGTCATTCCTATTTGTCGAAAAGAACCTTGTTAAGGTTTGAGAATATGCGGCGGCGAGGTAGGAAAGGTGGCGTGTTTTTATCTGTTAGCTTGTCAATAAAGGGGGGAGAAGAAGATGGAGATGAAGGGAATGTTGGGGAGTCAATTGAGAGTTTGGGGCAAGATGGGGTTGAGAAAAATGTCGAGTTGGTGGAGGAGAAGGAGGTTGAAGTGAAGAGATCCGGTACTTCAGCAGCGTTGAATACAACTAAACATCTATGGGCTGGTGTTGTGGCTGCTATGGTTTCAAGGTCTTTCTTTTTTTCTTTTTATTGCTTCAAGATTTATGAATCTTTTTTTAAGTTAGTTATAATTGTAGCATCATATATTTGCATCGAATTAAGTGGTAATGCAATTGAAGATTGTTTCGTGATTGAATTATATTTTGTAAGCAAGAGTTACTAATAGAGGTCAATTTTTGTTCACTAACTTTGTTAAAACCGGTTATCAGAAGGATTTTAAATAGAGCACTGATTTGATTTATGCGTGTCTTTTTGTGTCTGTGTTCTGCTTAATTGTACAAGCAGAAAACTACTGCAGTTTTTCTTTTATACTAAATAAACTTCTCTGATGATTGTCTGTTTTGGAATCATGTATGTCAAATTGCAGCAAGAAAACAAAATTGAGAACATTTCGGGCTCCGAATCTTTATTAAGAGTTCTCTATGATAATTGCTCAACTTAATCTTTATTAAGAGCTCTCTATGATAATTGCTCAACTTTCTTAGAACATATAGTTTTCTTAATGGAATTTATTTATGGTTTCTCTAAAAGTTTTAAAAGCCTTTAGTTATGTGATTTGAACTGTGTGCAAACGGGTTGTTAATTTAACTTTCAAGTCCCTTACACTGTGTATCTCATGTACTGGCTAATGATCCATGTATATGTATTAATTTATTAGCTCTTTTTTGTTCTAATTAATGAATTAATATTTCTTTTGCATCATATTTGTTCTGAAACAGGACTCTTGTAGCACCTCTTGAGAGGCTGAAGCTGGAGTACATAGTTCGCGGTGAACAGAAGAATCTTTTTGAGGTCATCAAGGCGATTGCGGCGACACAAGGGTTGAAAGGTTTTTGGAAGGGAAACTTTGTCAATATTCTTCGCACTGCTCCATTTAAGTCCATCAATTTCTATGCTTATGATACATACAGAAATCAACTTCTAAAATTGTCTGGGAATGAGGAAACCACAAATTTTGAGAGGTTCCTTTCTGGTGCTGCTGCTGGAATTACTGCTACTTTGCTTTGCTTGCCGATGGACACTGTACGTGGTTAACTTAGACTTCAACTCTCTCTTCATGATTTACTGCCATGAGCTTCTTTAATTATTTTGATTTCAATTGTTTCATGTTCTGTTTCATGTTTGTTACATCTTAGTTTTACTGCCAATAGAAGTGGTTGGTTATTTCACGAGTCACCACAGGACTTGGAAGTACCATACTTGACTAAAGCACTGGTTTCTGACCATTAGTTTGAAGTGAAAATTTTGTGTTGGAATGTTTAGGGACCATTCCTTAGGGTGTAAAAATTGTTCTCAGGTATCTTTGTTGTGTTTGTGACACAGAGGGGGGCTGTTAGTAGCTCAAGAAAAGAGCTTTTGTACATATAGCAATGGTAAATAATTATTAGTGGATGAGAAGAGAAAAAAAAAAGAATTGATACTGATGAGAAAGATAAAGTTAGAAAATTGTATAAAAAAAGATAGAGGTGGACAAACAGAAGAGGGGGTGAGAAAAAAACTCCACTCAGCTAAATCTCTTTCTGAACTAGTTGGGGCAGCTGTAGAGAGACAACAGATAAAAAAGATATTGTACAGGAAGAGTGACAGAGACTAAAAAAAAACTAGGGAAAGACATAATACTATCTATGATAAGGGGTGAAATTTTAAACCATCCCCATAGGTGAAACTTTTCCTCCCTTTGGGTAACCAAATGGGTTGAAAGCTGGCGAGTTTTTCCTTTCATTCCCAAACAAAAACAGCCTAATGTTCACATCTTACTAAGTCCAGCTCCCTCAGGAACAATCAACATCAATGCATAATTTCAAGGAGGGCACCTGGGGATCTTAGATTTGAATCTGTTGCATGTTACTAGGCCCAGGTCCTGCCGAAGCCCGCTCAGATTTTCACCAATAAAATCTGCTGCATATTCATGTGGTTTGCTAACGCCTCCTTGGCCATTACTGAATTTTCACATAGTTTACTTGTTGCAGTCATGGATTAAGTTGATTCCCTCATTGATTTTATAAAAGTTGTGACATCCATCCAATCACCTGCAAGGCTGCAAATTGGACGTAGGTCTACAAGCTCTAGTTACCATCCTTAGAGCTGCAAGTTAGTTAACATAAAAGAACCAACACAATAATGATTGCACTACATTTTACTCTCATTCTTCATATTTAATTTACTTTCTCAGCTTTATCATGTTATGGTGGGATTTTTTTTAATGTAAATAATTTGTAATTGATGCTAAAAAATGTGAAATTTTACAGATAAGAACGAAGATGGTTGCACCTGGTGGGGAAGTTTTGGGTGGTGTAATTGGCACTTTCCACCACATGATCCAGACAGAAGGTTTCTTTTCTCTTTATAAGGGTTTACTACCCTCGTTAGTGGCAATGGCGCCTTCAGGTGCTGTTTACTATGGTGTTTATGATATGCTAAAATCAACTTATCTTCACTCGCCGGAAGGAATGAAGAGAATTCTGAACATCAAACAAGAAGGTCAGGAATTAAATGCATTGGAACAGCTGGAGTTGGGTACCATGAGAACATTGCTTTATGGGGCAATTGCTGGTTGTTGCTCTGAAGCTGCTACGTATCCATTTGAAGTTGTGCGGAGACAGCTTCAAATGCAAGTCCAGGCAACAAAGATGAGTGCATTGGCAACTTGCATAAAGATAGTTGAGCAAGGAGGCATTCCTGCTCTTTATGCAGGTTTAATTCCCAGCCTATTGCAGGTATGACGATGCATAACTTCTGTGTACATGAACTGTTCCTTTATTTTATGAAGTTTCTAGCTTTAGATGATGGTCCAGAGAGTTTGCGGCTGAATGCAGTTTTCAAACCATAAAGCAGTTGCCGCTTATCTTTCTTATTAAGCCTCAAAACTGCTTTGTTTTGACTGGTTGTGGGTCTGCCCCACCATTTTTTGTACTGCATAGCTCATCGAATTAGACCTTAATATAACCCCTCTAGGTGAAGGCACCATGTTTTGTACTTGCATAGCTCCTCGAATTAGACCTTAATATAATCCCTCTAGGTGAAGGCACCATGTTTTGTACTGCATAGCTCCTCGAATTAGACCTTAATATTGCTCCTGTAGGTCAAGGCACATAGTTACCTTTATTGTTCAAGTCATATACAAGAGCCATGATGTTTTCTACTGTAATCTCAACAATTCTTCAAGGGCCATTGAAAGGAAAGTTACTGAATAATGGTAGAAAATAGCAAGTCTCTTTGGTATTTGCCTCTACTAGAACCCCACTTTCACAATCATGTACCTTAGGAACTTCTGATTTGTCCAATCACACATCATTTTTCATGTCGTCTTCTTAGGAGGGCAAGGGTATATTGATTACTGTCAGCTGCTTTCTAGCCCCACCTTTCCGGCTACTATTCAAAGCCTCCTATCTGTTTCAAATTCCTAATATGTCCATGAACAAAACAGTTTTTAAACAATGAGAAATCAGAATCTAGGATACGTAACTGCGTTGTGTCAAGATATTTTGTTTTGGATTTGGCGCCTTTAGTTGCCGGAACTAGCTGTTGCGATTTATTTTTTCCAATATTAAAAATTTGAAAAAAGTTGAAATAAATCTAACTTAATTAGCTTAAGTTTGAAACGTTGATGAATATTCTCATATGAAATTAATCTGGGACCTGCTACTTGTTCACATCTTTATTACTTTCCTGGCTCTTTGGAGCTCTCCATAATTCATATCGAAATCTATTTGTTCTCAATCCTTTCCAACCCATGTTTTCTTTCCCCGAACCTGCAGGTTTTACCATCAGCTTCAATAAGTTACTTTGTATACGAGTTCATGAAGATAGTGCTCAAAGTCGAGTCAACATAGACAAAGCCTTGGAGGGGGCTGATGTTTCTGAAGTTCATGGTGTCTCAAGTGGTGTTTTCTGGGACCGTTTGGACCATTCTAATATACCTTGTGTACTGTTTTTTTCAACAGAACTGAGGGAAAATAACCCTCCATTGGTTTCCAGCCTTTCCCTGGCATTTTTATAAGGAGAAGTGAAAGGGAAAATCTGAGTTTAGTATAAAGAAAATGGGAGAGAAAAAGGCATTGAATGCACATTTACTTGCAAGTTAAAAGCTCTGTCCATGTTGCATAGGAAATAGAAATCAATCTTGCAACTGTTGCTGACTTTTCATGGATTGTCAATTGCAATCACCGGAATCGAAAGTTGAAACCCTCTGTTGAGAAGTAGAGTTGAATGCATTTCAGTTGACTTTTGAAATAAAGATAACTCATCTATTCTGACAATTGTGTATTGAAAATTGTATTCAATCAATATCAAGATATTTTATAAAATAAGATATGAATATGATTGTATTTATTGAATTATAAATCTATATCCTAAAAAACTCATGATTTAAAATATAAACATAAATAAAATATGAAAATATTTTATAATATAATATAATATAAGATATGTATATGATATGATTGTATTTATTGAATTTATTTATTTAAATAAATAAAAGATAAATCTATATCCTAAAAAATTCATGATTTAAAATATAAACACAAATGAAATTGATTGAAAAAATTTATGTTATAAAAAATATTATATTAGGCCGAATACATTAGTAATATAATTTAAAAATAAATATTTTTATGTTAAAAGATAAACTTCATTTGTATAAAAAAAATTATAAATGAATTAGAATAATACCTTGAAAAATGAAATAAAAACAAAACAACTAAAAAATACTTATATTAAAAAAAGACATGTAAAAATCGTAATCTAGATCATGATACTGGGATAAACTCATAGAAAAAACTTTAAGACAATCACAAAATTAATATTAAAAAACACTAATATAGAACAATAAGATTATACGAAGTTGGATTCCCAACAAATTAAATGTTGAAAGATAAAACCATTAAAAATTTAAAAAAATAAGGACCGAAATGAAAAGGCAAACTTATAAAAAAATTGACTAAATTGAAAAAAATAAAAAATTTTATAAATGAAAATAAAATAAAATTAAAGGCTTAACTTTTTTGGATCAAATAGCACATATAATTTTACTATAACCTACAATAATACACTCATATTATTTAGTTTTTTAAGTAATATTCTCATAGGCATGTTTGGTAGCGTAAATTACTTTTCAAAGTTAATATTCAACACCAGCAATATGGGAATTTTGTTTTTGAAAAACAAAAAAAATAAGTATTAATAATTGCAATTTCCCCCCGCTGTCTCGCCATTGCCAACCATCTCTAGCAGAAGAATAAGAAGAAAATAATATGATTATTTCTTGCTGCTAAAAACGGGCAAAGGACAGCCACATAGTGAAAGAGTGAAAAGTAGGTGAAAATATGCTACAACTTAATTCATTTATTTTTATTAATATGGGTGACCGGGTCAATTTGCGCGTACCTCGACTAATTTTACGAGTCTTAAAATTAACGACCATATAAGTCTTCAGTAGCCCTGGAATTTGTAAGACTCGAACTGGTGACCTCTAGAGAGCAAATCTAGAGCCTGACCAGTAAGATATATCCTCAAAGTTGCTACTACTTAATTTTAAGGAATTGGGAGGGGGTAATCTTAATTTAGCCCCTAATGTATTATTTCATTAAGAATTGAGTTTCAATTTAATTTTATCAATTTTACCATTGAAATTACACGGGTAATGTTTAAAATTCTGGTAACTATTGTTTTTTAAAATATATATTTTTTAAAAATACATTATTATTTTTTATATCAGTATATTAAAATAATTTAAAATCATTAAAAAAAATTAATTTAAAAACAAATTTTGAAAAGCATTTTTTGATCAATTTTAATTTTTAATTTTGATATATTGGATGGAAGCATTTATTATTCTCTTAACTATCGTTAAAAGATGGATGCATAGATGGTTGATATTATCTAATGTTGATTTGACTTGGAGTGAAATTGATTGAAAGATTATGAAATAATTAGGCAATATATCAATAGCTAAATTGAGTATTTTTTTAAATTTAAAAACAATTACTGAGTCTCTGAGAAAATAATATGGTGTTCAAACATTAATTAATGGTATCATATTATTTATTTCATTGACCCATCTTGAAAAAAAAATGAAAAGAAAAAAAATAAAACTCATAATTCAATTTAGCGAGCTTAAAAATAATTAATATAATATTATTAATTACTTTGTATATAATATAAATTTATCAAGGTTTTTCCATAACAATAGACAAATACCTGGAAAAATATTATCAAAATAATTTGGTGAGGCTAATTATTCTAACACGCAATGATTGATTATGTCAAAATTTTAGGGCATTTTTTTTTCTTGTTCGTACACAATCTCCATCATACTTTCTAACTATTTGACTTTTTTTTTTTTCCAAAAAGCAAAAAGGATTTAGCTAGTTTTTATACAGGTCTGTCATTGTATCGTGTTTATAGTTTTTTTTTTAAAATAGATTTTATTAAAAGTATATTAAAATAATATTTTTTTATTTTTAAAAAATTATTTTTGATATTAAAATACCAAAATAATTTAAAAATACTAAAAAATATTAATTTAAAACAAAAAAAACAAAATACCAAAACAAACAGGGCCTCAATATACAATATTAGTGTTATGAACATTATTGGTGTTATGAACATTATTTACAGCTTTTCGTTTTAAGTATTATTTTTTTTAATTTTAACTTTAATTAAATTAAATAAAAATATAATTTAACTAGGTTAGATGAAATTATAAATCTAATGGATTGGTTGAGATTATAATGGAAATTTGTTAATTTAAAAAATAAATAAAAAGATAATGGAAATGCGGTTATAAATGTTATTTTATGTATGTTTAATAAAATATTTTTAAAATATTTTTTATTTAGATTTTTTTTAATTTTTAATGTTCATATATTAAAAT
>Ga0307517_10012796_pt1 | contig 11470 bp, 10 predicted proteins | sample 23_EM_MG_FD_194515 | JGI IMG/M metagenome (GOLD analysis project Ga0307517, IMG submission 194515) | Populus trichocarpa ectomycorrhiza microbial communities from riparian zone in the Pacific Northwest, United States - 23_EM | ecosystem: Host-associated > Plants > Roots > Unclassified | place... | reverse complement strand
CTCACAACGTATTTCATACGAGATGGTCTGTCAGAATCTGCACTCTCCACTGACCTAGCATGACCCAGAAATCTATGTATATTAATCTGTTAGTTGACCATCGACCAACAGGGTAATATAGATAGGATCGGAAGGATAATGGACAACCGCTTGTTCCGATTCCACACGGCCCAGGTCCGCAGCGTGAGGATCACTGGTAGATGCTAATCAGTATCACTCGAACAAGGAGTGGCGGGTTGAACTTGCTCTCGGATGCAGAAAGCCCAATGACCAAAAGTACTGGAGACAACGAGTTCTTTTACTTCGTGTAAATGTGGGAACGGGTCGACTTTACGAACCTCCTGTCGCGTAATATACCCTCCAACACGCAGTCTCCGTCAAAATTGCCCCCGTTTGACCTAAAAAAAATGAGCATAACAAGATAGGAGAGACATCAGACTGACAATAAAGAACAAGCCAAACGGAGCCAATGAAAGGTAAGTAACGTTGAAAGAGGTACAACCCCTTCATAAAATTCCACTTCGATTTCCAAACAAGATCAACCTCCATCCTGAAGGTAAGAATGTAGTCCAAAATGAATATCGTAGACGCCATGACTGTCGGGAGGGCCAGAAGAGTTCAGTTTCTTTTCCATAAAATTGACCTTCAAAATTCTGGCCGGTGATGAGACCACGATGATCAGATCTGAGTCGGTGAAACAGAAGAAACACGTACTGTCACCAATCTCATAACAAATAATGCGGTGATCAATGACGCCAATTGGTTTTCTGGCTCCAGGACCATGTCTGTCGATTATTCAGGAGTCTTGGTCAGAAAACGAGTAAGAGGGAGGTAGGAAAGGAGGAGAATATAGAACCGATGGCAAAATGCGTTAATGACGGGCTTCATCGAAACATCGAGTAGGGACTTTGTGCCAAATCTAAGTCTAGGCCAGAATCAAATCAAATCGCCTAGATGCTTAGTCTCGTTCCGTTGTTCCCGCTCACGTCATGAGTGAGGAAAAGCTGTACAAAAGGAAGGTTAATCAATATGTGGGTTGCGTAGGAAGTATCGTAACATGCGAATGGTAGCACTGCGTGTGTGGCTGTCCAACATTCAATATTCAATATTCAAGACCCATGCTGCCACATACCTTTTACATACGAAAGAACAGTTCGGACTTTGTCCCCACGTACTAAAACAGAGTGGAGATTGGAATGACACCATAATGAGCTTGACAATTGTCTGGATGGCAGCGCCATGGAAGGAACAGAGACCAAAGCTGTCTCCAAGTTGTGGACGTGGTGAGAAAACGACGGTGATGGCATCAATATTAGCATACACAGGATAAGGTTTGGATAAGATAAGATAGAACAGCATCAAAACTCTCACGGAAACCTCTGGATTCCAAAACACCCTCATACCTCTATCTACGACGAGATCATGTTTTCGGAGGCGAGAAACATCATCATTAGTGGTAGTAATTTCATACAGGGGACTACAACAGGTGCGAACTGTAACAAATAGATATGTTAACTGCAATACTAACCTTTCATCGGCTGCTTAGGCGGGTTTGAACTTCTCCAGCAAGCAGTTGCACCAGGCGCATTTCACGACACTGGGGACACATTAGACCCCCCAAGGTACCATCCGAACACCTGTACCGCCGTTCTACCGCCGTTATCAATATAATTATGGATTGGATCCTTGGATCGGGTGCGGACGATCAGAACGCCGTTATTCTTTGGTTCTACGGGCCCGCTGGAGCCGGCAAGTCTGCCATCGCTCATAAAATCGCGGAGCGTTGCGATTTGGATAAGCTACTTCTTGCCAGTTTCTTCTTCTCTTGTCCCGATTCTGCACGCAGTAACTCCAAATCCCTTATCCCTACCAGATCGCGATCAACATCCCTGGGACACGAGAGAAGGTAGTTGCCGCCATTGAGCGAGACCGACTCATCCTCAGTCGATACCTCAAAGCCCAAGTCGCTGCCCTCATTGTCGAGCCTCTTCGTGAACCGCTTGAGGTGGGATATTTCAATGCGCCGACTTCGCGACGTTTGATTATCATTGATGGTCTCGATGAGTGCGACCCTCCCGCTGTCCAATGCAGAGTTATTTCGCGTCTCTTTCGCGACTACCGCCTTCCTCTCCTCGTTTTTGTCGCCAGCAGACCAGAGCGTCATCTCACTCATTCCTTCAGCACCGGATTTCTTCCCCATTTTCATACTACCCTCGCCTTAGACGATACATATGAACCCGATAATGACATACGGCTTCTTCTCGCCGATAATTTTAGGCCGATTAAAGCTACTTACCCGATGATGCGTTACTTGGACCATTCGTGGCCTTCCCTTGATGTCCTCAAGTCACTCGTCCAAAAGTTTTCCGGGCAATTCATATATGCATCAACCGTGATCAAATATGTCTCGTCAATCTGCCATCCACCGGCGGACCGCCTGAACGTCGTACTTGGAATCCAGCCACCGCGTCATGTTTGCGAAATGCCTTTCGGGGAACTCGACGCGTTATACACGCATATTTTCACCTCTGTTGAGGATTGGGAAACAGTGCTTCTTATTATTGGGTTTCAGCTGCTCCCATCGTTCCGCAATTGCAGATTCTACCTGAGTGCAGAAGAACTTGAAGATTTTCTCCTTCTGAACCGAGGAGATATCAAGACGTTCGCACTCTCAGGGTGGATATGGAACACCATTCCCAATGGAACCACACAGATCTCCCAGTGGGAACTCACTGGAGGGGTATTCATGAATACTGGGAGGACTCGCCTTCCCAATCAGATGCGACAGGGCACATATCTATCGGGCACGGACATCCGTTATAAGCTGAGTTGGTAACGTAGACACCAATACTCTCGCTCAAACCACCTTCATTTCCTTCTGCGAAAATCTGCGTGCTCCGACGACATTCTCGACTTCGCCCACTATAGGGTATTCAGGTTCGGATACTTACAACGAAAGCATCCAGCACATATGAAAAAGGCCATTTTGTCTCTCGCAACATACATTCAACGAGTCACAGGGCGTGATGTTCAAGATATTGAAATGGTTTCGAAGATTGAGCGGAAGAAGGCCGGCTGAGGATGGTGATTCGATTGAAGTGAGAATTGTTCCCAATGCTGAGTAAGTTTGGCATGATCAAGAGGGTCGCTGTGTGCCGCGAGGCGATGGGCCGAGTTGGACGATCCGTGTGGTTTCCTTATGGATGAGGGACTCCTAGAGGACTCTCACGACGATTATGAAATTCCGAACTAAGAACCCTTCCTTGGAGTAGTACGGTAGAACTAACAGTTTTGGAAGAGGAATCGGTAACTGCCGAATGCCCAACTTCGAGTCATCTTACGTAGAACAACGACTGACAGGCCCCACGTGTTCAGGAAAGCACTCTCGAACATTCTTTCGCAATTGTCATATGGACTCGAAAGGGAATCCATTATCAATATGTTTTCCCGACAACGAGAACACCATTTTGATCTGCGGAAAATTTCACATTTTTTTTGTTCCCTGTTTTGTTGATTATTGATCTCTAACTATTCTCAGCGTACCTGGGAAAAACAATGTAGTTTATGGCCGCGCACGGTATTGTGCCCCACGGAGAATTCGAGATTCCTCGTTTCGTTCCAACGCACGATTGATTCTTCCTAGTTGAGTTGTTCAATACATATCATACGCTCGGCGGGGATAAAGAACAGTTTCTTATTTGGTTTGTGGGTGATTGTGATAATTGTATTCTAGAATACGCATGTCTCCTCTATAAAACCCGCATATCACTTGTTTCTTCCCCATTATCACCCAACATTTTAAACTCTCCTACCCTTTACAATATAAACAAACCACAATCCACGAACATGACTTCCTTGCCACGCGAGGTTCCTGCAAGCCTTCAGCAACATCGCAACTTTCCTAACATCGTCAGCGCCTATAATATATGCTTAGACTCAGAATACTCGGATTTGTGTCACGGTGAGGTTCCTGAATCACGATTCCACCATTGGTATAGGACAAAGTTCGATCAATGGGTTCGGGGATATTTAACTTTGCTATTTTAATATTTATTGTGGACGAGCTTGTGGTCTAACAGACGATGTGAAGGAACTGAGAATCCTTTGATTATCGAGGCCAAGACAATTGACGCTTAGTGTCATAGGTTGATCAGTGGTCTCAATTTCGCGGACAGTATGTGAGTCAATATTAAGTCAATCTTGTCCTCCCCACAGTATGGAAGAACCCACGGATATACCGCTTATCGTCATAGGCATATTTATCTTGGTCATTGCCTGTGTGCACTCGTCGCTCTAGTAGTTAGAGACGAGGCCGAAACTACCCCTAACGCCAATGTCGACCTAAAAAATTGAAGCTGGCGCCTGCAATTCTACCGATTCCAATCATCCCACATGCGCTCAGGATAAAGCTGTGACACAGAATACAAGTGGATCCAACTCGGAACGTCCACAGAAGAAGTCACATAACTACCATGTATATGGATGGCTCCGATGGTTCCATGTAAAGAGTTCCGCGTTTCCTTTGGTAATCGAGGTGGAAGAAACTTCTGAACTTCTCACTCTTGAGGCTAGCTGCGAGTCGCATGTTTTATCTGAAACTTAACGATACCACTGCGGTAAAGGACCCAAGGATTCAATTCCATCGCGTCGGCTGAAAAATGTACTTCGGGTAACTGCTCATAGACACTTACGGATTGGCCTTATATTACATCACTTTGGATTACACTAGGGAGATCCTCTTGACATGAAAACACGAGAAAAGAAAGTTCAAAGAACTCGACGACGAGGGAGGCTGTGATTTCGAGAAGTCGTGCTAGGATTCAAGCAGAAAGTCAATCCGATACATGTAGACACTTAACACCATGCTAATGGAGAGAGTGCAAGGAAACGCGAAGCTATAGATCTCAACCACCCCATCCCGAAATCCGAGGAAACCAATCCAGGTGAGAAAAATCCTGTAAATCAGGGCAACCACACGCGGGATTGTATTATACCGACCAGATGGCGTGGTTGACATGGCGGCTCGTCTGAGGGATTGAACGTTAAAACCTCTCGCATGTTTTGAGAGGCTTGATAAACCCCCAAGGAATTGAATCGACTCACCAAAATGGGAGAAAGTATCCGACCTGAGGAGACGTAGAAACCGAAGCAGCATCCAGCCACACACTTTAAAGCATATAATAATCAATCCCAGCAAGAGATATCCCGTTGAATAAGGACAGATAACTGCACGGGGATTGTATATACCAACCAGACGGCGTGGTTGACAGCGGCTCGTCCTGGAAAATAAAAATCGCACGAAGCGCTGAGACGGCAACACCCGCAAAGAAAGGAGTCGGACATTGAAATCGTATGCTCGAGCTCGAACATCCATTGTCCCAGTCCTAAAATGAGGAAAACCATTAATGTAGCGGTTGTCAGGACATAGCTCCAAAGACTCTGGAATACCCACAAAAGCGGGGTTCGGGTCATTCGAAGGTAAGTACGTACAGCGTACATGGCTTTCCTCGATCTTCGGTCACTGGTCAACGATGCACGTAGCGCCCAAAAAATGGCGTGAATAGGGTAAAGGCTGAATCGCAAGTCGAATTCACCCACGCCCCCGATTGAAAAGGCACAATAGAGATATCGATTGACTTGTCTGGAACCAGAAATTAACAACTCACTAGCTGGGGTCAGTACTATTCGTTGCTTTGTGTGAGTTGAGGAATGGTGAGGTTTTGATAAGTATAGAGTTAATCAACTGCGGAATTGAGGGTGGAAAGATGGAATCAACTAACTTGAACAAGGTAATAGATAGGATCGATGGACGGAGACCTCCTTCAGGCTAGACCTCCCACCCCAGTAACGATCTTATCTGCGGTGATCGCTCCGCGATAAGCATATCCAACGTAGTGGAAGATTGAAGATATTTTGAGGATTTGAAGAACGGATCACAGGCATTGCGACGCCGCCGACAAGTGTACGATGTCTGTTTTCAAGCGAGGATGGTCACAAATGACGAGAAGGCAGAAATGGTGGACGAACCACAAGTTGAGTCCCCAAATGATGGACTAGACGAAGTAGTTGGAGAAAAGCCGGCTATTCGTTCTCAGCCAGGGCTTGGCAGTCTCCAAAGTACGAGAACAGAAACAGCCAAAAGAAACAATGAGGCTGAGACAAAGGTAGTTTGCTGTCGTTATAGATTACCCTAGGTCAGGAAATGTAAGTATCGGTCCAAGACTCGAGTAGCTGGAGATTACATTGGGGTTACGAGATAATGATTCTCGAGCCATTTTTTAAGCCACTTGACGAGCGACCCGGAAATTGAGGTGTCATCGATTCATCATCGGTACTGTACAGCCTTGTGAGAAATCCGACAAGGGACGTGAGGTAGACAACCGAACCGATGAGGGCGAGCGCGCCGTGGGGCCCGAGTGGGACAAACGAACAGCTGGAAATGAAAGGTATAAAGTCTCCACCGTGATCTCCCACTTTCCATCTAAATTCGCATTAGATATCCTAGGAAATTTACAGGTAAGCAACGAATCTTCTTGAAACAGGTATATCGCGAGGATTCACCTGGGAGGGTTGTCTCGAATTTGACGGGTTGGATCGTTGGGCGATAATGTAACCACGATGTCGCAAGATGGCCTCGACCAGGCTGCATTATCAGCCAGTCGTTGAACGCATTGGAATGGAAAATCGAGTGTGAATGGCACCACCTATCACCGCCAACAGTCAGAAGACGGACGATGTCATGCGAAGAGCAACTGACGTACCAACCCACCCAATATGTCGGGCGGAATACCTGCTAAAATCTCAGTACCTGCCAGGTTCCCATATCATCTCTTATCCCTACGCACCATCAAAGGTCGCTCTCCAATACGACCTCACCCGGCCACCGATCACTGCGCACCTCCCGCTCACCAGCAATCCGCAGGTCAGGCTATGGAATTAGAGGCAACATCCAGCGATGAATCTGAGTACGATCTCCGTTCTTGGTTTGGGAATGCTGGTAGCTGTGCTCCTCGCGACCGCTGGATAGTGAGGTGGTTGCGGTTGGGCTCGTTACCGTCTACCGTGCTATACAGGACTTGGTCATTAAGCGGCATGGAGAATTTGGCGTTGATCGTGGCGTTGAAAGAAGAAGCTGACCTAACGGTGAGCACCATGGCCATCGAAAAATTCGGAGAGGACCCGTTGGCGGGCGGGCTTTCGTCCGTCTAGGGAAAGGGATGTATGGATTCTGACTATGAGGAAAGATTAACCATTCCGCCATCGTTTCCACTCTGTCTAAGTTCCATCTCAGATTCAAAAGAGAAAAAACAATGAATGCCGCACCTTGGGCGGCCATGAGGTGCCAGTGGATAGTCCGCGTTATCGATGAATGTTATGGACAGAAAAACCTTGCACAAGGTTCATGTTAAGAGTATACCAATAAATTTGAGCAGAGATTGTATGAAATATGAGGACACTGTATCATATGGGATGCATTGTCACGGTCGTCGAATGAAGCGGCGAGGATGGCAAGCCGTGGGAAGTTATTACTACACTTGGTCTGATCTTATTGCAGTTCTTTATTCTCTATACTAAACAAGATTGATGGGATCGACTGGAACGCCGCACTGACATTGACAATCGAGGACATCTTTTCCTCATATTCTGCGCACAGACAAATTTTTACAGGTACCAGTGCAAATTCTTTGTCGATGGTCTTCCCCTCTCGTTGTCGTGGCGTTGCTTTAAACGCAGGCCTATCTTGCTGGGTTTCACCTCTGGGATTCAGTTCACCTTCCACTCCAGCATGTCTTTCTCTCCCAACTGCTGTATTCTTCCGAGTCTCTTCGGCACATCGTGTTCGTTTCAACAATTGGGTGGCGCAAGATGGATAGATAGGAAACCTATAGACCAGGGTATAGAATCGGTGGGCGGGTTTTGTAGATCGCCGCATTGGCGACTCATTACCCGAGCCTACAGATGTCAGTGGAGATGAGGTTGACTTATCTTGGGCATATTTTATCGTTGTAGGGATTCCGACGAGGGAGACACCACCCCTAAGCCTTGGAACCCCGTCCGTCGGCTGGAGCTTGTTCTGCATGGCTGATGGTATGTTTGACTCGATTCTCATAATAATATGCAGTAGGGAACATACGACCTCTGTTATATACAAACGAGACAGCACGTAGACGCGCTCTGGCCCGCGGAAGGAGGCGCAGTGTGCCCAAAGTCTCGGACACTGTGGATGGTGTTGGAAAAAGTTGGCAGTGGTGCAGGAGATACAAAAGTCTCTAATAGGGACGGCGATGGTGATTCCAACGCTTTTATTCCTGTTTCCTTATCGTTGTCTTAAATGCCCGCTCTCCCTATCTCGTTATCATGGTCTTGAATGCCTGCTTTCCCAGTTTCCCTTCGAAATTCAGTTCATCCTATGGCTGGATTGCGTCCCTCTCCCAATCGTTTGATTCAGCCACTCTCGTCACAGATGCTTTTCGTTTCAACGGTTGGGTCTGGTTGCTCGCCCTGTAGGGAGAACTGTGGACTCGGATGCAGAATCCGTGTGCAGGCTTTGTAGATCCACGTGCTTGGGTCTTGTCACTACCCAGGATGTCAGTGCAGAAGAAGTTCGACGCCGTCTTTCCTTTTTTTCTGGATTTCCGAGCTCTAGAAGGAGCTGCCTCCCCGAAATTTCCAAACCGTGTCGGTGGGCTGTAACTCAGTCTGCATCTCTGGTCGTGTGTTTTGGATCCGAGTTGTGTAACATGAAACAGGCAGTATACGACTTAATGTACGGTGCAACAGCACGCTGCTGCGCTATGGCCTAGGGAGGAGGGAATGTGTTCTCGGAGTCTACGATTATCGGGACTCTCAAAGATCGACAAGTCGACCCCGAGCGTAAGATTGCTGAACAAATGTTGCCGAGCTAATTCTCAAGGATGGAACCTCACCGGCAAGTGATTAAACTCACCATGATGCGTTTCTAGAACGAAAGGACTGGTCGGATGATTGCGCTTTCCAATATTCCAGAACGGGAAAAGAACAGGGATTCCCTACAACCCGAGCATGACACGTTGGCGCCGATATGGGACATGCTTTACCATCGCTGTCCCCGGAGACCCTTACATCCACCTGAACAGCCCCAATTCCTTCCTGGACCAGCTCACATTGTCCGAGACCTGCGTTACAACTCATAACAAGCGTGAGCGGCCATAGGTGGGATACATTTAAATTTAAATACCAAGGGTGGAATCTACTACGATACTCGGTTCAATCCTGACCCTTTCGATTCACATTTCTACCTCGTAGTCTCCCTATATCATACATGGACCCATGGTCACTGCAAAAATGGAATGAACACAAACTAGAAGCGAAGGAAATGTAAAGTCATCATCATATAAATACTGGGTTTTTGTGGATCCGAGTCTGGCTTCATTATTACAACGCACCGGCACATAATTTATCTTGTTCTCTGGACTCGCCTCTCTATCTAATCGTCAGTTTCGAACTTCGGATCTGGAAACTCCAGAGTTGCCCTAGCTACCCTGAAGCGTCCGGGACTACCGCTACCGCTATCACCCCAACAATTAAACGATTTCCCCGATATACCAGTGACACAGGATAGAGATAAATTTAACTCAGGACAGCCACATTGGCACCAATCGACTATGCTGCCCCAGTGCATCCGATACACATAGAACTTGAGGGCATTCTAATCGGCGTCATGCAAGACAACCGGCGATCGCGCGTTTTATTACCGACAAGGCGCCGAATCAAGATGATAAATAAAGGGTCAATAAAATTTCAGAGAACGGAATTGGATCTAGTTACAAGGTACAAGTCGATGTTAGCAAGGAAAGTCGAAAATAGGTGAAGAAGGAACAGCGTAAAGGGAAAACTTGAAAGCTGAGGTCACCAGAACCGAAACCAAAAATATTACAAGAAAGCGAGTGGAGAGCTTCTGCTCCTATGTGTTGGTGTGAAACCACAACAAGAATGAATCATTCTAAAGGAGAATGAAAGAAAGAAGGGGAAATGCGGCTCGGGTGGCGAGTCTGAGGGTAATACACTCGTAGGACGAAAAAGGGAGGTAATAATTGTGTTGGAATGTCCTGAGTAGACCACAAAGCAGCATAGTGGGCGTCCGATCCAGTACCGCCTCCTTGCAGGTGAATGATGTATCGACCGGCTGCCAGCTGCTTCATGGTCTCTGAATGAAGGTCGTCTGCAGTCATTCCGTGTCGGGCCACCCACGATTCCACATCGGTATCGTCGAAGGTAGATGAAATTAGGTGGTCCTCAGAAACCGAGAGATAGGATGGTCGCCAGGAGGGTTGTTGCGTCTCGGAATTGAATGTATTTTGGTACGCGGTGTAGTCCTCGTTCACAAAATGCGTGTAGTCGTCCAACTGGTCATTGTAATACCATACCCCACAATATCGTCGATCTGAAGGGTCGCCATACTCGGCAAATGACTTGAGGATATAACGATTGGCCTGCCCATTTTGCAACTGCGTCGTGTACTGAGTCCTCGTCAATCCACATAACTGATACCAGTTAGTCACCCCGTTCTTTTCCATGACGCCGGCAAATATTGGCGCAGATGGTGGTCCAGTGACGGTGACTATGGTAGTAACGTATCCGTCCTTGGCATGGGTGTCGAAGAAGGATTGGTATGCTGAACCGCGGGCCTAATAACCTTAACGCCCAATGCTGGTACATCATCGCATGTCTGTCAAGCCACGATATCACTAAGACCAACTGAGATATTGAAAACTGTCTATCAGGCACACGACGATGGACCAGCGTCGTCCGTTAAGGTTATTAGTGCGTGGGATTGCGTAACAAAGAAGGAGATGCAGCCGATGGCGAGGACCGAGGCGAGCTTCCTGGCAGCTTCTTTTGGAAGAATGATGTCAACTTGGATTTGCCAGAAGTGCCCTTGGAGGCCTCGTTTTGGCGATGGGCCGCACTCTCTGTATGAGTAGTCCAGTTTGATTCCCCGCCGAATCCAATCTTCACATCGAGCTTGCATGAATCGCAATATCGCGTGCTCGACGCCGTGAACTCAGATGGTTGCGATAAATAACACAAGTTCAACATCGTGGGTGTAAGTGGCCGATTGGGGACAGGGACGCACCTTCTTATGGCAACAGGGAGTGACCAGCTCAGTTTTCCAGGATAGACACCGGTATTTGGTCAATGCCGATGTGTTGGCCGAGGTTATTAATTTTATAATATCTATGTCTGTTAAATATTATACCATTCGGGTCTTTTCCAACGCTGAGCTGAGTTTTCGTTCCAGCCGTCGGAATCACACAGTTGAAACAGTCTGAGTCCTCAATGATATTTCTGTGTCTAGTCGCTATGCATCTGCAATGTGAATGCTTCTATGGGGAAAGGACGGTAAAGTGAAGAAGAATCCGAGTCAATATAAGAAAATTGAGCTATGAAGCCAAGACGATGGCAGGAGCCAGGAGGCCAATGGCCAGAA
>Ga0307517_10012795_pt1 | contig 11471 bp, 5 predicted proteins | sample 23_EM_MG_FD_194515 | JGI IMG/M metagenome (GOLD analysis project Ga0307517, IMG submission 194515) | Populus trichocarpa ectomycorrhiza microbial communities from riparian zone in the Pacific Northwest, United States - 23_EM | ecosystem: Host-associated > Plants > Roots > Unclassified | place... | reverse complement strand
GCACCACGGACGAGACGCTGATCGGCGTGCTGCGCGCCGGGCTGCGGACCGGTCGCGTCCCGCGCGCGCCGACGCCCAAGGGCACACCGATCGTGCTCGATCCCGCGATGCAGCGCGTCTACACGCTGGTCCAGCGGATCGCCGATACATCGATGACCGTGCTGATCCTCGGCGAGACGGGTGTCGGCAAGGAGCTGGTGTGCGAGGCGATCCACCAGCAGTCGAGCCGGCGGGAGCGCCCGCTGATCAAGCTCAACTGCGCGGCGCTCCCCGAGACGCTGCTCGAGAGCGAGCTGTTCGGCTACGAGCGCGGCGCGTTCACGGGCGCCGACAAGCGCAAGGTCGGGTTCTTCGAGGCTGCCGACGGCGGCACGCTGTTCCTCGACGAGATCGGCGACATGCCGCTCAGCCTGCAGGCCAAGCTGCTGCGCGTCCTCGAGCGCAAGGTGATCACGCGGGTCGGAGGCACCAGCGAGGTCGCCACCGACGCCCGGCTGATCGCGGCGACCCACAGAAACCTCGACGCCGATGTCCGCGCCGGCCGGTTCCGCCAGGACCTGCTGTTCCGGATCGGCGGCTTCACGATCGCGGTCCCGCCGCTGCGCGATCGCCCCGCGGAGATCCTGCCGCTCGCAGAGCATTTCGCGCGCACGGCGGCCGCGGAACAGGCGCGTCCCGCCCCGGTGCTGTCCGACGACGCGCGCGAGGCGCTCGCCGGCTATGCGTGGCCGGGCAACGTGCGCGAGCTGCGCAACGCGATCGAGCGCGCGCTGGTGCTCGCCACCGACGCGATCACCGCGGCGGAGCTTCCCGAGCGCATCCACGATGCCTCGCACCGCATCCACCCGACCGCCGCGCACGGCGCCGACGTCCGCGGTCAGCTCGCCGAGGTCGAGCGCGCCGCCATCGTCGCAGCGCTCGAGGCAGACTCCGGGAACCAGACCCGCGCCGCCCGCCGGCTCGGTCTGTCCCGCCGCGCGCTGATCTACAAGATGGAGAAGTACGGCCTCAAGGCGCCGCCGAACCGCGAACCGGCGGCCTCGTAGCCGCGGATCAGTTCTTGGGTGGCGTCATCGCGGGTCAGCAGCGAACTGCGGGTGGCGGCGGATCCGCTCGTCGAGCATCCTGTGGTGCTCGGGCGGGACGTCGGCTGGAAACTTCGCGGCAGAGCGCTCGCGCCTGGCGAGCCAGTCGGCGCCGAGCAGGATGTGTGGCTCGCGCAGCTGCTTGAGCGCGATCGTCGTCTCCGGCTTGGGACCGGACGCGACACCGCGCGCGACGCTGAAGCCGGCGGCGAGCAGCGCCGAGCGGATCGCCGTCGAGCTGGAGTAGGTGAATAGCTCGGTCGGCCTGGTGAGATGGTCGAATAACCGGGTGAACGTGGCGAGTGACCACATCGCGGTGTCGACCCTGGCCGAGAACGGATCGTAGAAGATGACGTCGGGGGCCGGCTGGCCGGCGAACGCGGTGAGGAAGTCGCCGTCGCAGATCGACCAGGTGAGCCGCTCGCGGTGGAAGTGACCGCGGTGGAGCGCGACGTGCGGCGCCCGGTGGCGGAGGTGACGGAAGTGCTCGACGTGAGCGAGCGCGAGGCGAAACGCGTCGAGGTCGTGCTCGAAGCTGATCAGCTGGACCGGCGCGTGGCCGGAGCCGCGATCGACGCCGCGATCGACGGCGCGATCGAGCGCGGTCACGAGGGCCATCGCGTTGTGTCCGGCGCCGAGGCCGACATCCCAGACGACGAGCGGGCGCGCGCCGGAGAGCAAGGAGGCGGTCGCCGTCGGGGGCGGCGCTCCGACGGTGGCCGCGTCGAGCGGCTCGCCGGTGAGCGCGCGCGCGATCAGCGACGATTGCGCGACGTAGACGCGCGCGGCCTCGACATCGGGATCATTGACCGAGTGCATGATCTCGCCGGACGGCACGTGGCGGAGGCTGACAAAGCCGGCGGGCGCGTCGTGCAGCGCGAAGGCGCCGCGGCTGCGCGGCTTGGTCGGCTTGACGCGCGGCCGGCGGCCCGGTGGATGATCGGGGTCGGCGCGCTCGAGGACCTCACGCTGCGCGGTGTAGAACGCCAGGAAGCTGCCGGCGCGAATCTGCCCGCGGATGTCGGCCATCAGGCGGGCGTAGAATGCGAGGTTGTGAAACGCGAGCAGCTGCCAGCCGAGCGGCTCCGCGCATTTCACCAGGTGATGAAGGTACGACCTGGGCGTGCGTGTGCAGGCGTCGCAGCTGCACGCAGGGTCGAGCGCCAGGTCCGCGAGCCGGTGAACGCCGCGCGCCAGATCGATGCGGCCGCGCGAGGTGAACGCGATGCCTTGCTGGGCAAGCGCCGTCGGTAGGATGCAGTCGAACATATCCACGCCGCGGTGCACGCCCTCCAGCAGGTCGATCGGCATGCCCACCCCCATGAGATAGCGAGGGCGATCCTCGGGAAGCAGCGCGGTGACCAGCTCGGTCATGTCCTCGCGCTGGGCCCGGGTCTCGCCGACCGCGAGCCCGCCGATCGCATAGCCGTCGAAGCCCGTCGGTCCACCGGCGTCGCCCGGATTACGGAGATTGCGGAGATCGCGGAGATCGCGGAGATCTGTGAGCACGCTGGCGCTGGTCCGCCGCAGATCGGCAAAGCACGCGCCCTGCACGATCGCAAACAGCGCCGCCGGGAGCCGATCTGCTCGCCTCGCGCTCTCGATATGTGCTGTGAGCGACCGCTCGGCCCAGCGATGGGTCCGGTGCATCGCCGTCTCGGCGGCCGCGTGCGAGCTGGTCGACGCAATGCATTGATCGAGCACCATCATGATATCGGCGCCGATCGCGCGCTGAGCGGCGATCGAGCGCTCGGGCGACAGCACCAGCTGGCCGCCGCCGGGGCGTCGCAGAGCGGCGCCGGCATCGTCGATCGCCGTGCCGGGCAGCGAGAAGATCTGGAAGCCGCCCGAATCGGTGAGGATCGAGCGCGGCCAGCCCATCCAGCGATGCAGGCCGCCGAATCGCTCGAACACGTCGATCCCCGGCCGCGTCAGCAGATGATAGGTATTCGCGAGCAGGATCGGCGCATCGAGCTGGGTGAGCTGGGCGAGAGTCTGGGTGCGCACCGTGCCGCGCGTGCCGACCGGCATGAACACCGGCGTGGCGATGGCACCGCGCGCCGTCTCGAGCGTTGCCGCGCGAGCTCGCGACCCGGCAACTGTGGCGTGCACGGCGAACCTCATTGCCTGGTTCTAGCAAATGAGCGGTCGAGCCCGCGCCGGGGCAAATGACAACACTTACCGAAAGCTCGACCATCGCGGGCCAGACGGTTACAGTTCGAGCGCGCCACTTGCGCAGCGACTGGGCTCACGCACGTGATTGTTCTCTGCGGTGCACAACACGCCGAATCCTCGCTGCCGCGCGTCCTGCGCGAGCTGGGCGTTGCCGGACCCGTGGCGCTGGTCGCCGCCGGCTGGCAGGAGCGCGAAACCGAGCCAGGCGTCGTCGCCGATCCCGGCGTACCGGCGGTAGCGCTCGCCCTGCATGCCCGCGGTGAGCAGGTGTTCGCCGCCGATCCCGAGCTGGCCGCCGCTTACAAGGCGCGCCAGCTCAAGCTGAAGCTGATGCGAGAGTTCTACCGCCTGCGGCTCGATCACGCCGAGCAGGCGTCGCGCGCGGCGGCCGTGCGCAGCGCCGATCCCGAGCTGCTCGGCGAGGAGCGGCTCGCATCGCTCGAGCTGATCCAGCACATCGACCGCGAGCACGTCGCGCGCTGCCGCGCGGTGCATGCGGCGTTCGATGCCGCGCTCGCGCCGCGCCAGCGGCCGGTGGTCGCGCGCCATGTCGAGGAGCTGCGCGCCGCGATCGCCGCCACCGACGCGATCGTGATCGCCGGCGGGCATGTCGCGGTGCTGCTCAATCGCCTGCGGCTGTTCGGCCTCGCCGAGCTGGCCGGCGACCGCCCGATCGTCGCGTGGTCGGCCGGCGCGATGGCGCTGACCGAGCGCGTCGTGCTGTTTCACGACGATCCGCCGCATGGCGCGGCGATCTCGGAGATCCTCGACGCGGGGCTCGGGCTCGCGCACGATCTCGTGGTGCTGCCCGAGCCGCGGCTGCGGCTGCGCCTCGGCGACCGCGGCCGGGTCAGCGAGCTGGCGCAGCGCTACGCGCCGGCGGTGTGCGTGGCGGTCGACCATGGCGCGCAGATCTGGGTCGACGGCGGCCGCGCTGTCCGCGGCGTGGCGATCCAGCGGCTCGACCCGAGCGGCGCGATTCACCAGGTGTGGTCGCCGTGACGCTCGCGATCGACGTGCTCGCCGCCGGGCCGCGTACCGTCGAGGCTGTCGACGCGTTCCTGGCCGCGGGCATGTTCCCGCTCGTCGAGGGCTCGTCGATCACGTTCGTCTATCGCGGCGACGCCGAGGCGGTGCACCTCAAGCACTGGGTGTTCGGCCTGCCGGCATCGCAGCCGCTCGCGCGGCTCGGCGGCACCGACCTGTGGTACCGCACGCTCGAGCTGCCCTCCGGATCGCGCGTCGAGTACAAGCTCGAGATCGTGCGCAGAGGCCGCGGCGAGTGGATCGAGGACCCGCTGAATCCGCGGAGCGCCCGCAATCCGTTCGGCGCCAACTCCGTCGCTCACGGCACCGGCTACACCGTGCCCGAGTGGACTCGACCGCACGCCGACGTGCCGGCCGGAACGATCGACGAGATCAGGTTCGACAGCCAGGTGTTCGGCCGGCGCGGCGTCGCGCTGTATCTGCCCGCGCGCTATCGCCGGACCCGGCGCTACCCGCTGCTCGTGGTCCACGACGGTCACGACTACCTGGAATACGCCAGCCTGGGCGGTATCCTCGATAACCTGATCTACCGCCGCGAGATCCCCGAGCTGATCGTGGCGTTGACCACGTCGCCGAACCGGATCGGCGAATACACCGGCGGCGATCGCCACGCGCGGTTCATCACCGACGAGCTGGTGCCCAACCTGGAGCGCACGCTGCCGCTCGAGGCCCGGCCGCAGGGCCGCTGCCTCATGGGCGCGAGCTTCGGCGCGGTGGCGGCGCTGGCGGTGGCGCTCCATCGCCCCGGGTTCTACGGCCGCCTGCTCCTGCAGTCGGGCTCGTTCGCGTTCACCGACATCGGCGACCACAACGCGCGCGGCCCGCTGTTCGATCCGATCGTCGCGCTCATGAATCATTATCGCGCAAAGCCGATCGCGATGTCAGAGCGTGTGTTTGTGAGCTGCGGCATGTACGAATCGATGATCTACGAGAATCGCTCGCTCGCCCCGATCCTCGTGGCCACCGGCATGGAAGTTCGTTACGTCGAGGCGCGCGACGGGCACAACTGGGAGAACTGGCGCGATCGGTTGCGCGAGGGACTGTCGTGGTTGTTCCCCGGTCCGCTGTTGCTGGTCTACGAGTGACCGGCGAGCGCGCCAGACGTCGACAGACGTCGCCAGACGTCGACAGATGATGTCGACAGATGTCAGTGCGGGAGATAGCCGATCTTGCGGACACGGGAGTAGCCGGGGAGCGCGGCCTCGTCGGTGGTTGTCACGTAGTGGTCCTGGCCATCGCCGTAGAGGTACAGCGCGCGCGCTGTCGACGGCAGCAGGTCGTCGGTGCTGTCGGGACCGAGCACGTAGGCTTCGCGCACCGGATCGCCGAACCCGTCCGGGGCGGGGCCCGTGGTGGTGATCGTGAGCGCGCCGGCTCTGGCGGAGTAGCGAATCAGCGGCACGATGCCGCGATCTTTGGGCGGCGTGAGATCGGGCTTGTAGGCCGAGCCCTCGATGCTCGTGAACACCGAGTAGCGCGGCGGGCGCGGCGAGTCGACCCCCGGCCCGAGCCACGGATACTTCGTCGTTGTCACGTAGTGGCCCTGGCCGTCGCCCCAGACCGTCAGCCCGACGTCGAGCGGTCGCGAGTTGTTGACGAACAGCGCGCCGGCCGCACCCCATTCGGAGACGGTCTTGTCATCGCAGAACCCGCGCGGCTTGCCATCGCTGGCGGACCGCGGGTCGGGCATGAGATCGGCACACGGGCTGCGCGGGCCGAGCGGAACCGTGCTCCAGCGGACACGCGACAGGCACAGCGCCGCGGCGGGGGCATGGGCGCCGCCGACGCCCCACACAGCCTCCGGTACGAACCCGTTCGCGAGCTTGAGCGGAGGCACCGCCGAGCCGTGCAGATCGATGAAGTTGATCATCGTGCCATCGACGGTGTGCGAGCGGCCGTTGCCGCAGTAGTCGGCGCGCGCCATGCGCGTGCAAGCCTGGAAGTAGCGCGCCGTGTCTGGATTCCACGATGGATAGCCCCAGTCCTGGCACTTGGCCGCGACGCCATCGCGGCACGCGAACGTGAGCCGCGCCGGCGACGGATCGTAGTCGCCGTTGAGCCGGCCGTCCGGCGTGTGACCGAATGCGCCTGCGACGGGAATCGCGCCCGGAGCACCGTCGGGGCACAGCGCCTTCCACTGCCCGTTCGATGAATACTCGATGATATAGTCGCTCTGTCCGGGCAGCGGCCGGGGGCCATTCCAGGGATTCTCGTGGGGGATGACGCGCGCGATGCGCATTGCCACGCTGCTGCCATCGACCAGGATGGCGGAGAACGTGGCGTCGCCGAGCTCCGCGACGGAGCGTCCGCGCGGACCGGTGGCAACCAAGGCGCCGCTGGCGACCACGACTTGCTCCATCACCGCGCCGCGATGAGACCACCCATTGGTGGCATCGACATAGAAGCCTTTGAGCTGCGAGGGCACCGCCTGGAGCTCGGTGCCTTGAGGGCTGGAGAATCCGGATTCTGGTGGCTCCTCGCTGCCGGGGCCCGGGCTGTTCGCCGACGGCGCGGCGCACGCGGTCAGCAAGAAGACAACGCCAACACTGCAATGACGAGCTTGGAAGATCTGCGACGACATCACCGCTCCTTGCGAACTGCGTTGCGCGGGACATCAGCACACATCCGCGCTCCGATCTGGGTATGGCGCAGCGCAGTGGCACCGATGTTCCGGTTGATGATTTGATTCGAAGTCCGGTCGCGATAGAACGTTGCACTTCGAGAGACCACCTGCTCCTTCTGCAGAGAGCGTGCCCATTCCCAGACGTTGCCTGTCAGATCGGAGACGCCGAACGGGCTGTTCGAAGCCGGGTGCGAGCCCACCTCGTCTGGACCGTAGGCTCCTGGAGTTTGCCCGTAGGTCGAATCGAAGTTGGCGTCATCGGGGCCGAGCGCGTCGCCGTGCGGATAGTGGCGGTCATCGGCGCCGCGAGCCGCGCGCTCCCATTCGCGCTCGGTGCACGGCCGCGCTCCGGGAAGCCGCCCGGTGCGGTCGAGCCATGCAGCGTACGCCAGCACGTCATCCCAGGAGATCGCGGTCACCGGCAAGCTCAGCCAGTCCTGGCTCGCTCGACGCCGACGCGCCGGATAATGAATCGGTGCTCCGCTTTGCGCGGTCAGCGTCGGACCTCCAGGCTCGCCTTGTAGCGTCAATCTCCACCCGGTCGCCACCTCTTCCAGCTGTACCGTGCCATTTTCATCGGCCACCGCGGTGGGCGTCCGGCGGCGGCGTTCCTCGCTGGGGAGCGCTCGTAAGAGCTCGATCCACTCGGCAAATGTCACTTCGTGGCGCCCGATGAAGTAGCCGGGCAGCTCGACGGGATGGAGCGGCTGCGCTTGCAGGATCAGCCGTATCGCCTCCGGGTCACCGCTTCCGTAGAGAAACCGGCCCGCAGGCACGAAGACCATGCCCGGTGGAACCACCGCCGGGATCTCGACGCGGACCTCTCGGTGCTCGGCGCGCTCCAGCAAGATCGGATACAGCACCGGATCCCGGCCCGCCACGGTGAGCGTGAGCCGATAGGAGCCGGGCGGCAGCTCGGTGGCAGGCAGCGGCGTCGCGCCGAGTCGTCGAGCGGGCCCCAGCTCGCGGCGCTCTGTGTCTGCATACCGGGCCAGCTCGATGGCCGCTCCCGGTGGAACCGTTGCGACGGTGATCGTGGCGGGCGCTGGCCGAGCGGTGCCGTCGGGAGCATAGACGTCGCGCCGCGCCAGATAGGCGTCGCGCGCGGCCAGCTGATAAGCATGCTCGGCGGCCAGCGCGCGAGCTTCGAGCAGGTCGGCCAGGCGCGTGCGCGTGTCGGTGCGAGACGCATCGAGCAGCAGCGCGGTCTCGAGCGCTCGTTCGGCGCTGTCGTAGTCGCGGTCGCGCTCGGCGGTGATCGTGCTCAGCCCGGTCCACAGCTCATCTGCCCGCTTGAGCTCTGCTTCGCCGTACGGCACCGCGTCGTAGAGGGCGAGCGCCCGCCGCCGCGCGTCGTCGATCTGGGCCTCGAGCCCGCGCGCGTGTGCGAGCGTGCGATCGGCCGCGGCCAGCTGCACGGCGGCGCGATCCGCCAGCGCGCGCTCGGCCTGCACGCGAACCCCCGCGTAGGTCAGCCCCAGCGCGAGCACCGCGGCGACGGCGAGCCCGCGGCGGATCACCAGGTGGCGGCGCACGGCGCGCCGCGATGTGCGCGCGAATTCGGCGGTGCGCGGATCGAGCGCCGCGGGATCGATCTCGGTCAGCTCGTCGAGCTGGCGCCGCGTCCACAGCGCGTCGTGCGGCCGCCCGAGACGGTCCCACTCGCGGGCGGCGCGCTCGAGGCGCTCGCGAGCGGCGCGGCGCTCGACGTCGCCGCTCAGCCAGGCGCGCAGCGTCGCCCACGCCGACACCAGGACCTCGTGGGCGAGCTCGTAGGTCGGTGGGCCGTCGCGATCGCCGTCGCGCGCGATCACGAGCCGCCCGCGGACCAGCGCTTCGAGCACGAGCCGTGAATCGGGTGAGCCGTCGGCGGTGCCGTCGAGCTCGGCCGCGGTGCGCTTGATCCGCGTGCCATCGGTGGTGACCAGGCCGACGAGGATCCTCCGCACGACCGCCCGCCGCGACGGGCCGAGGCCGTCGATCACGCGATCGGCGTGCCCGGCGAGTGCTCCGCCGACACCGCCCATTGCGGCGAGCGCAGCCGCGGGGACGACGCCGCGCTCGCGATCGCGAGCCTCCCACAGCGCTGCCAGCGCGAACGACAGCAGGGGCAGGCCATCACCGCTGGCGGCGGCGTCGGTGAGCTCGCCGATCAGCGCGTCGGATTCCAGCTCGACACCCGCCGCGCGAGCGGGGCCGACGATGGCGTCGCGCACTCCGTCGCGAGTCAGCGGGCCGAGCAGGTACAGCGCAGCGGCGATGTCACCGCCGATGCTCGGCAACATCGTGAGCCGGGTGAGGAAGTCGCTGCGTGCGCTCGCGAGCAAGCGGCGGTTGGGCGCGCGGGCAGCCAGCTCGCCGAGCACTTCGGCGGCCTGCGCGGCCTCGGCCGGATCGCTCACCGTGAGCAGCTCCTCGAGTTGATCGACGTAGACGACGACGCCGCGCTGGGCGCCGAGCCGGTGATGGAGCTGGCGGCCGATCTCGCCGGGCTCGCCGCGCATGCACGCCAGCAGCAGATCTTCGTCGAGCCCGATCGCAGAGGTCAACGCGCGCGCGAGCGCGGTCAGCGGATGGCGGCCGGGTACCAGCTCGACCCATGACCACGAGCGCGCCGAGCTGCCGCTGCCACCGAGGCCGTCGTCGGCGATCCGCGGTAGCACCCCGGCGGCGCACAGCGACGACTTGCCGACGCCCGAATCGCCGGCGACGAGCACGAACGAATCCGCGCGCAGGCGATCGACGATCGCGCGGGCGTCATCGTCGCGGCCGAAGAACACCGCGCGGTGCTCGGAGCCGAACGCCTCCAGGCCGCGGTACGGATCGCTGGTCGCGGGCGCCGCTCCGCCGCCGGCGCGGGAGCGCAGCGCATCGAGCGCGCGCCGCACGGCCTCGGCGGTGTGGAAGCGCGCCGCGGGATCGCGGTGCACGCAGCGATCGATCGCGCGCGCCAGCTGTGCGGGCACCACCGCACAGCTGGCGAGCGGCGGGATGTCGTGCTGCAGCACGTGCTGGCGCAGCTCGTCGAGCGGCAGCGTTGCGCGCGGTGGCTGCCCGGCGCACAGCTCGTAGAGCAGCACGCCGAGCGCATAGATGTCGGTGGCCGCGCTGGCGGGCTCTCCGCGCCACAGCTCCGGCGCCATGTACAGCGGCGAGCCGAGCAGGGTGCCCGGCCGGGTCTGGGTCCCCGCCGGCGGGCTGCCGGTCGCGGCGGCCCAGTCCGGCAGCGTCGTGCTCGCCGCATACGCGACGTCGTCGAGCACGCCGGTACCGTCGCCACCATCGCCGCCGTCGCCCGGCGCGGAGTCGAGCAGCTTGGCCAGGCCGAAGTCGAGCAGCTTGATGTCGCCGGCCTCGGACATGACGACGTTCGCCGGCTTGATGTCGCGGTGGAGCACGCCGCGGCGGTGCGCAGCCGCGAGGCCGCTGGCCAGCGCGGCGCCGATCTCGACGACGCGCTCGGCGGGCAGCGGCAGCGCCAGCTGGTCGAGCGACGCACCGGACACGTACTCGGAGACCAGGTAGGGCCGCTGGCGGATGCGGCCGACGCGGTACACCGCGACCACGTTCGGGTGCTGCAGCCGCGCGATCGCGCGCGCCTCGACGTAGAACCGCTCGCTCGCCGCGGCGCTCAACCCCGGTGCCGCGCGCACGAACTTCACCGCCACCGGCCGCTGCAGGAGCACGTCCTCGGCGAGATAGACATCGCCCATCGCCCCGCCGCCGAGCCGGCGGATCAGCCGGTACTCGTCGAACGCAGGCGGTGGCCCGGGCGCCGGGTCGCCGGCGGTTGCCGGCGGGGCGTGGGAGCCACCGTCGCGAATCATGACGTCTTCTTGGGCCCGCGCGACGACAGCCCGTACTGCTTCGCCTTGGTGCTGAACGTGCGGAGCGGCATGCCGATCAGCGCGGCAGCGCGGATCTGTACACCGCCGCAGGCAGCCAGCGCCTCGGCCATGCGGCGGGCTTCGAGCTGTTCGATCTCCTCGGCGATCGGCCGCGCGGGCGCCCGGGCCGCTGCTGCGGCGGCATCGAGCCTGGCCTCGCTCGCACGGGGAGCGTCGCTTCGCTCTCTCGCGCTGTCGGTCGCTGACCCGCCAGGCTCGCGCGCCGCGCCGGCCAGCCGGAGGTCACCGGGCTCGATCCGCTCGCCGATCACGGTGGCAGCGACGAGCAGCATCGCGTTGCGCAGCTCGCGCACGTTGCCCGGCCAGGCGTGCGCCTCGAGCCGCTGCATCGCCGCCTCCGACAAGCTGAGCGGCGAGCGCCCGGCCCGCCGGCATGCGTCCGCGAGGAATGCGCGGGCCAGGATCTCGATCTCGCGGGGGCGCTCGCGCAGCGGCGGGATCTCGACGGTGGCGACGGCGAGGCGGTACAGTAGATCGCGGCGGAACCGGCCGGCGCGCACCTCGGCTTCGAGATCGCGGTTGGTCGCCGTGACCAGGCGGAAGTCGATCTCGTGCTCGCGGACGCCGCCCACGCGCATGACCCGGCGCGATTCCACCGCGCGCAGCAGCTTGGCCTGAATGCCCAGCGCGAGC